>Ga0101944_10001998_pt1 | contig 36274 bp, 31 predicted proteins | sample DewCreD2012metaG_FD_75245 | JGI IMG/M metagenome (GOLD analysis project Ga0101944, IMG submission 75245) | Hot spring sediment bacterial and archeal communities from British Columbia, Canada, to study Microbial Dark Matter (Phase II) - Dewar... ... | reverse complement strand
AGCCTCCCGTAGGAGTCGGGGCAGTGTCTCAGTCCCCGTGCGGCTGACCACCCTCTCAGGCCAGCTACCCGTCAAAAGCCTTGGTAGGCCATTACCCTACCAACTAGCTGATAGGACGCGAGCTCATCTCCAACCATCAGCCCTTACGGGCCGCCTTTACCCCGAAAAACATGTGTTTCTCGGGACACATCGAATATTACCCCTACTTTCGTAAGGCTATTTCCGAGTTGAAGGTAGATTACTCACGTGTTCCTCGCCAGTCTGCCGCTATCCGTATGTCACTTGCAGCCTTCCTTGCGGTCAGCTACTCGCTTCATACAGATCGCTCGACTTGCATGCCTAATCCACGCCGCCAGCGTTCACTCTGAGCCAGGATCAAACTCTCCGACAAATCTGGATAAGCTTGTATAAAGGCTCTTATAGACCACTCTATTGACTGTTTGTGCTTTTATTGTGTGCACGCACTTGCTTGGCTATTCAATTGTCAAAGAACGAATCCCTTGCGGGAATGAGAAATCTATCTGGCCCCTTGCCTAAACATGTCGAAATTCTTGCACTTCGTGCAACAATTTCGACATAGGATGCGGGACGTTTTTCCCGCTGCGCGGGCAAAAACAGACAAAAAAACAGGCGCCCCGCTTTTCTGGGACGCCTCTAAATCTACTGATTTACAGCGTCTTAAAGCTGGACCTTAAAAAGCTACTCCGGGCTGTCTATACCGCCTCTGTCTTCCACAATATCAAATATACCTTGCGCTTATACTCCTGTCAAGGTGAAGTATAATTTACCAAAAAAATTGTTTTTGTCAAGAATTATTTTTATTTATTTTTATTTATTTTTATCTGCCGACGAGTTCGGTTATCTTAAAGATGGGCATAAAGAGCGCAATGACTATCCCGCCGATGACAATCCCCAGGAAGGCGATAACCATGGGCTCTATCATGCTGGTCAGCGCCGAGACCGCGGCATCCACCTGCTCATCGTAGAAATCCGCAATCTTTGAAAGCATCTTCTCAAGCTGGCCTGTCTGCTCGCCGATGCCGATCATGCGGCAGACCATAGGAGGGAAAACTCCGCTCTTAAGCAGGGGCTTGGCAATGGGCTCCCCCTCCCTGACTGCGGCACGGGAATCCAGCACTGCCTTCTCTACCACTTTGTTCCCCGAAGTTTTAGCAACGATCTCAAGGGCGTTAAGGATGGCAACGCCGCTGCGCACCAAAGTCGCAAAAGTGCGGGCGAACTTTGCCACGGCAACTTTACGGGAGAGCGGCCCCAGGACAGCCATTTTAAGCGTGAAGTCGTCGAATTTATACCTGCCCTTTTCGGTGTTAATATACCTGCGGAAAAGAAAGCCCGCGATAACCAGGAGGATCACGCCAAAAAGGAAATAGTGCCTTAAAAAATCGCTGATGCCGATCAGGATGAGCGTCGGCAGGGGGAGCGTTCCGCCCAATACGTCAAATATGCCTTTAAAGGTTGGCACAACCTTGATCAGCAACACTGCGGTTATAAGAAGGGCCATGGAGACGACAACCGCCGGATACACCAGGCTCGATTTTACCTTGCGCGTCAAAGCAGCCGCCTTTTCAAGATAAGACGCCAGCCGGTCAAGGACCTCGTCAAGCATGCCGGAAGTCTCCCCTGCCCTGGTCATATTGATAAAAAGGTCGGAGAATACCTGTGGGTGCTTTGCCAGGGCATCGGAAAAGCTCATGCCTGCTTCGATGTTCTGTTTTACGTTGGCAACCACAACCCTTAATGAGGGGTTTTCTATCTGCTCGCCGAGGATCCCCAGCGACTGCACAACCGGTATACCGGTATCGATCATGGTGGCAAGCTGCCGGGAGAAGACGACCAGGTCATCAAGCTTTACCTTTTTGCCGGAGCGGGAAAACTGCCTGGCGGGCTTCTTCTTTGCCTGCTCCACGGAAACAATAATCAGCTCTTTGGCATGCAGGGCCTCGACTGCCTCGCTCTCCGAAGCAGCTTCGATAACGCCTGCGGTATTGCTTCCGAACCTGTCCTTGGCAATGTATTGAAATGAGGGCATCGTAAGTCCTTAAAGCTGATCAACCACTTTCAGGAAGGCATCAACAACCTTAGGGTCAAACTGCTTGCCTGAATTCTTCTTGATCTCGGCTATGGCATCTTTTTTGGAGAGCGGGATCTTGCGGTATGAACGAGCGGATACCATTGCCTCATAAGCATCCGCCACATGCAGGATGCGCGCCCCCAGGAGTATCTCCTCGCCGGTCTTCCCTTCAGGGTAGCCGGAACCGTCAAAACGCTCGTGGTGCTGCTTGATAAGGTCAATAATACCGTCGAGAAAGGTAAGGGGCTCCAGTATCTGGGCTCCGGTCATCGGGTGCTGTTTGATCTGGGCCCACTCCTCTTCGGTAAGGCTTGAAGGCTTCAGCAGCACCGAATCCTCAACGCCGATCTTCCCCAGGTCGTGCAATTCGCAGGCATCCCTGATAAGCTCAATATCGCTTGAAGCCAGCCCCAGCTGTTCAGCTATGGCAACCGCATACTTTGCGACGTTCTCGGAATGTTTATGGGTATAATGGTCGCGGGCATCGATTGCCTGCGCCAGGACTTTAATCGTACGCATATAGGTCTGGCGCAGGTCTTCATAAAGCTTGGTGAGGTTGCGCGTAGACTCTTCAATTCTCTTAGCCAGCAGGGTATTCTGTTTTTGCAGGAAGACATTGTTCTCCTGGAGGCTCTGCAGGAGCCTGCGGTGCGCCATGGTCATGGTGTGCAGGTCAACGCCCTTTCTGACCAGGAAAAGTAGCTTATCGAGGTTTATCGGCTTGACTATGATATCATAAACTCCCAGGCGTATGACGTCTTTAACCAGCGCCGGGTTTGGCTCATCAAGGAAAGAAATAATGATGCAATCCGGGTCTATTGCCTTGAGCTGCCTGATAAGGTCCGGGCCGGGCGAATCAGGCATGTTGAACTTGCAGATAACCACGTCAAAACCATTGTGCCTGAAAGTATCCAGCCCCCGGTGTGAACTGGTTTCCGCATACACCGAATACCCCCCGCTTAAGATAAGCTTTTCCCTGATGAACTTTGCGGTTGCAGGATCGTCGATAATCAGCAGTACGCGAGCTGCGTGCTCTGGCATGCCTTATTCCTCCGTGGTTATGCGTATGGCTTCTTCGAGTGTCGTCAACCCGTCCCTTACTTTAAGATAGGCGTCGTCCCTGAGTGTCTTCATGCCGCATTGCCTGACGGCATAATTCTTTATATCGTCTATCGAACGCTTCTGTATGATCATCTCCCTGATGGTATCATCTATCAGGATCGTTTCCAGGACAGCTATTCTACCATAAAAACCGGTATTATTGCAATATTTACACCCCTGGGCACGGTAAAAGACCGCTTCCTCCGTGAAACCGATACTCTCAAGAAAATCGCGGGGAACTTCTATGGCCTGGCGGCACTTGGTGCAAAGCCTCCTGCAGAGCCTCTGCGCGCACAGCATTATAAGGCTGGAGGCAACCAGGAAAGGCTCCACCCCCATGTCGATAAGGCGGGTGATGCTGGATATGGCGTCGTTGGTGTGCAGGGTTGAAAAAACCAGCTGCCCGGTGAGAGAGGCCTTAATGGCGATATCCGCGGTCTCCGAATCCCTGATCTCCCCTATCATGATGACATCCGGGCTCTGCCTTAAGATAGAACGAAGCCCTGAGGAGAAATCAAGGCCGATGTCAGGCTTGACCTGTACCTGAGTGATGCCCTCTATCTGATATTCAACCGGGTCCTCGACGGTAACGATGTTGCGCTCCGGGGTATTAAGCTGGTTCAGCACTGAATAAAGGGTGGTAGATTTACCGGAACCAGTGGGGCCGGTAACCAGTATCATGCCGAACGGCTTTGCAATCGCCTGTTTGAATGTTTCAAGGGGCTGCTCTGAAAAACCCAGGTTATCCAGACCTACCGAAAGATTGGCTTTACTGAGAACCCTCAAGACGAATTTCTGGCCGAAGGTAGTCGGAAGGCTTGAGACCCTGAAATCCACTTCCTTGCCTTCGAATTTCACCTTGAACCTGCCGTCCTGAGGAAGGCGGCTCTCGGTGATATCAAGCCCTGAGATGATCTTCAAACGCGCGATAACCGCGTTCTGGTTCAGTTTATTGACGTGAAAGACGTCATGCAGCGCTCCGTCAATACGGTAGCGCACGCGCATGGTGTCCTCTTCTGGCTCAATGTGGATGTCAGAGGCACGCTGCTTCAACGCCTGAGTAAGCATCAGGTCCACGAGCTTCACAATCGGAGCCTGCTGGCTCTCTTTTATGGCGCTGGAAAGTTCTATCTCATCAGGCCTCGTTGCCTTCTCCTGTAGCTGGGAATCCGAAAGCGCCACCTCCTCAAGGAACTGCTGCGTATCCTGCGCCTGCGGCTTGTATTGGGCGTCTATGGCCTTTAGTATCTCCTCTTCAGGGCTTAAGACTATATCAATGGTACAGCCGGTGCAGAGCTTCAGGTCATCAAGCGCAAAGATGTTCAGGGGGTCTGAGACCGCAACAGTGATGGTATTGCCCATCTGAGAAAGAGGGATAAGGCAATATTGCCTGGCAAGGCGCTCAGGGACAATTTTAATGATCTCGGGGTCAAATTTATACTTGCCCAGATGAAGGCTGGGGATGTAAAGCTGTTCGGAAAGCAGCGAGAGTAACTCCTCTTCGGAAATAATCCCGCGCTCAAGGAGTACGCGTCGCAAAGGCACCTGCTTCTGCTTCTGAACCTCGAGCGCATCCTCAAGCTGAGCCCTGTTAATGCGCTTGCTGTTTAGCAGGATCTCGATTATGTTTTCTTTGAGTGGTGGCATGATGAGCACATAACTTACGAGCACCGCAGGTGCGAGTAAGTTATCCGTGCGAATTACCCCGAAGCCTATGTCAAAATTGTTGCACGCAGTGCAAGAATTTTGACATGCTTAGGCAAGGGGGGGTTACCTTGTTAAAAAAGTAATTACAGCTAAAATCAACGTTACAACAACCAATCCCCACGAAGCACAAACTAAATTTCGCGTAGCTTGTAAATTATTCTTTGCTATCTTGAACTCGATACCTCAAAGGCTAATCTAACTCTTGCATTAGCGCTAATACAATCAATATATTCTGTAACATCTTGGCACCTAAAACTATCGGACTTCCATTCTCTATCTACTAAACAATAAAATCTTGACCCATCGCTTTTGCCGTTAAAAAGACAAGCGCCGCATGCTTTTGTTTGAGTCATATCGCTATCTCCTCGACGGGTGCAACTTCCACTCCGAAGCCTAAACGCAGCAAGAATTTCTTCGCTTCGCTCAGATATTTTTGCAGCAGGCTTCGGAGTGATTGGTTGCCGCATGCTCACAAAGGCAACCAATCACTCGTCCGCCATAGTTACTCTTAAAACCTCTTCCAGCGTGGTCGTGCCTTCCAGCGCTTCGGCAAGGCCTTCCTCGCGCAGCGTTCTCATCCCCTGCCTGCGCGCCTCCTTCTTAATCACATGCTCCTGTGATTGCTTCAATATCAATTCCCTGATCTCAGGTGTCAATAACAGCACTTCGCAGATTGCCACCCTCCCGCTGTAGCCGATATTAAAACAGTTCTTGCACCCCTTACCGCGGAAAAACCGTACTTCTTTATCCGCCTCAAGAGGAAGCTTCAGCGATTCAATAGTCTCTTTTTTGACCGGATAGCTTTCCTTACAATGAGGGCAAATCTTACGCACCAACCTCTGGGCAATAACACAAACAAGGGCGGAATTGATAAGATACGGCTCAACCCCCATATTGATCAGGCGCGCCACTGCTCCGCTTGCCGTAGTGGTGTGGAGGGTCGAGAGCACCAGATGGCCGGTCAAAGCACTCTTGATAGCGATATCAACGGTTTCGAAATCGCGTATCTCGCCGATCATGATGATGTTCGGGTCCTGCCTGAGGATAGAGCGCAGGGCGCTGGCAAAGGTAAGCCCGATATCCGGCCGCGCCGTAACCTGATTAATCCCTTCAAGCTGATATTCTACGGGGTCTTCAACCGTAACAATGTTCTTGTCGGGTGAGTCCACGAATTTAAGCAGCGAATAGAGGGTAGTGGTTTTCCCCGAACCGGTAGGGCCGCAGATAAGGATCATCCCGTGCGGAAGCTTTGCCGCTTTCTTCATTTTATCTACTACCTCGCGGCTGAAACCCAGGCGGTCGATATCAAGGGTTGCCTGCGATTTATCGAGTATGCGTATGGCCACCTTCTCGCCGAAACTGGAAGGCAGGACGGAAACGCGGAAATCGATCTCGCGCGATTTTATTTTAACCTTGAAACGGCCATCCTGCGGAAGACGGTGTTCGGCGATATCAAGGTCTGACATGACCTTGATGCGCGACACAATAGAAGCATGCATGCTCTTTGCCGGGCTCTTCTGCTCCTGCAGGACCCCGTCGATGCGGTAACGCACGCGCAGGGACTTATCCATCGGCTCGATAAGGATATCGGAGGCCTTCTTTTTTACCGCTTCTTCCAGGATAAGATTAGTAACCTTGATGACAGGGGCATCCTTGCTGACACGGCCAAGTTCCTGTTCGCTGGGAACCTGCTCCTTCTCCTCCTTGATGACCTCGATAGAGGAAGTAGCCATCTCCTTAACCAGGTCGTCGATCTCGCCCTTGGTGGCATCCGGGTATGACTGGTCGATCGCCTGCAGGATATCGCGGCTTGAGGATATGATGGGATTTATCTTGAACCCGGTGAGGGATTCAACGTGGTCGATGGCAAAGATATTCAGAGGGTCTGCCATCGCCAGGGTGATGGTATCCCCCATTTTTGATATCGGGAGTATCTGGTAATGGCGGGCGATTTCAACGGGAATGGACTTGGCGATCTCGTAATCTATCTTGAAGCGCTTGAGGTCAATCAGGGGGAACCCCAGCTCGGCGCTAAGCGCGGAGATCAGGTCGTTCTCCTGCGCGAATTTTAGCTCGATAATGATATCGCTGAGCTTTCCGCCTTTCTCCTTCTGGACCTTAAGCGCCTCCTCAAGCTGTTCCTTATTGATCAATTTACTGTTGATCAAAATCTCGGTCAGGCGCTCTTTAAGGGATGGCATCTTTTTAAGGCCCTAATCTTCCTGTTCTTTGTAATATTTTTGAATCGCCAATTTAAGGTCTGAGGATGTGGAAACAAACACCTGCACATTGCAACCGGTTAAAAGCTCTACGTCTTCTATGGCCTGGATATTGAGGGGGTTAGACATAGCTACGGTCAGGTTATTGCCAATTTTATCTACCGGGACAAGAAGATATTGCTTTGCCACTCGCGCAGGAACGATTCCTACAACCTCAGGGTCGATCTCGTAATTAGCCAGGGGAAGATACGGAAATCCGTATTGCGCGGTAAGCGCCTGGGCAATATCCTCTTCCTTCACAAAACCAAGACTTACCAGGATCTCGCCGATCAGCCCGCCTTTCTGCTGCTGATGGGTAAGCGCCTGGGCGAGCTGGGCCTGCGTTATGATACCGCGCTCTATCAGGACTTCTCCGAGATGCTTATTAATGACCCTTCTCATGGCTTTTTATATTTCCGCTCAATGAAGCACGCGGTTCCTGCCGTGCGATTTTGCCAGCGCGACCAAAGACCTGGCCTTGGCAATAAGCTCCTGGGCATCCACTCCGTCAAGCGGGTTCTCGCTCACCCCGCCGCTGACCGTTACCCGCTGAAGGGCATCCTTCTCATTTTTAAAGAGGGCTTCCACTTTAACGCGTATCTCTTCGGCGATGGTCTGCGCCTGGCGCTTGTTGCGTTCGGGCAGTACAACCGCAAACTCGTTCTCCGATAAGCGCGCTACCCGGTCAACCTCGTTAACGTTACGCAGCACTACCTCTCCCGTCTTTTTAAGCACATTCTCCCCGTAGGGGATACCAAAGACCTCTTTGAGCTTCTGGAAATTATCTACGTTGAGCAGGATAAATGAACAGGGGCGCTGATATGCCTTAGCGCGCTTTATCTCCTCTTCCAGGCGTGCAGTTATGAAGGTTTCGTTATAAAGGCCGGTAAGCGGGTCCCTTATCTCCAGGTCCCTGACCTTGCGCGCCAGGTTGTCGTTCTCAACCGCAATAGCAAGCTGTTTGGCAAATATATCCAGCAGCTCCCGCTCATCCTTCTGGTATAAAAAGTTAGCCTGGTCGCGCGCAATGCCGACGATAGCGGTGACCCTGTTCTGCAGGAACACCGGGCTGGCAAGTATGTTTTCTGCGCCAAAGCGGCTGCGGATAATCTTTTTGACCTCCGGCGCTGCAGGCTGTCCCGCATCAAAAACCACCTGTGACCCCGAGGAGATGGCGCGCGCAAACAACGGGTCATCATCGCCGAAACTGAGGCCGCGCAGGCCTTCGGCAGAAACGCCCTCTGCGGCCAAGAGTTCAAAAGGCGCCACAGCGACTTTCTTAAAAAAGAGGTAAGCAACCTGCGAGGAGGTAAGCGCGCGTATCTTGTCGATGCTGAATTTCAGGATCTCGTCGAGTTGCTTCCCCTGAGAAACCAGGTTATTTACCTGCAGCAAAGTGGAGAGCACCAGCAGCCTTTTTTGTATGTCCTGGTCGATCTGCGAGGTTACCTCTTTGTAACTATTGAGCTCGTCGATATTGAGGCGGATGCGCTGGGTAAGATGGTTCAACGCCTGGCCCAGGTCGTCTATCTCATCGCGCTTTCCGACGCTGATCTGCCGGGAAAGGTCCCCTGCGGCAATGCGCTTAACTTCGGTTGCCACGGCCACAATGCGCTGTACGATCTCATGGACCACATAAAAACCGATGGCTGCGATAAAGATGCTGATGGCCATGGAGAGGAGGATATCGGTTTTGACGCCTGCCTGCGGAAGGATGTAGGTCGAAATAAGGTAGGTGCAGACCAAAAGCGGCAATACGGTCATCAGGCAGAATGCGATCTTAAGCTTATATTTGAGCCCCCGCGAATCAAGTGAAAATTTTCTGCTTCCGAACATACCGACCTCCGGGTTATATCTTTTCAATTATACTTCTTATCTCCAATTATGGCAATAGCTTTGTAAAAAATGCCTACGGGCTTTCCTGAAGCAAGGCCTCCCTGCTTATGCCGATATCAACATGGCCCCAGGGCAGGATCTCCTGCTTGTCTTTTGCCCCCAGATAAACCTGAGGGTCTGTCCCGCACTCTGAAAAAGCCTCCATCCACAGGTCAAAACGGAACTGGTCCTGCCAGGCATCAAAACGGCAGCCCTTTTTGAACGCTGCCTCGATCACCTTGCTTAAACGCCTGTCCCCCCTGCAAAGCACTCCTTCCATGAAGCTCATGCGGGCATCGTGAAAGTTAAGCTTGATCCTCTTGTTCTTCAGTTTGCGCTTAAGATAAAGCTGCTTTTCCTCGGTTTCCTCGATCCCCTGCATCGCAAGCCACTGAAAAGGCGTATGCGCCTTGGGTATAAGGGCGTTGATGCTGACGTTGACCTCGGCAGGCCCTCCTGAAACCTTTCTGCGAGCGTTGGAAACCGAAGCGGCAAAATCAAGTATCGCATCCAGGTCCTCTTTCTGCTCACCGGGGAGGTTTATCATAAAATAAAGTTTGACGCGCTGGTATCCGCTGCGGAAGGCCTGCTGGAGCGCGCCGAAAAATTCCTCGAGATTAAAATCCTTGTCCAGGACGCTTCTCAACGCTGGCGTCGCTGCTTCAGGGGCAAAGGTAAGGCCGGTCTTCCTGATACTCGCGATCTGCTTGGAAAGCCCACCGACAAGGTCTTTGGGCTTGATGGACGGCAGAGACACCCCCACCCCTCTTCTCCTGAACATGCCTACCAAAGAAGACATCAATTCTTCTATGCACGGGTAATCGCTTACGGAAAGCCCTGCAAGCGCGATCTCTTCGTAGCCGGTCCTTTTATACAACTCTTCTGCCAGGCGCAACACAGACTGGGGAGAGCGCTGGCGCAAAGGGTAATAGTGCTGCCGCGCCTGGCAGAAACGGCAGCGATTCGGGCAGCCGCGCGCAATTTCCAGGGTAATACGGTCATGCACTGTCTGCAGGTAAGGGACAAGCCAGTCTTGAGGGAAAAAAGATTCATCCAGGTTACTGACGGTCCTCTTTTTGATCCTCTCCGGAAGATTCGGGCGTAAAGCAGATAAACGCGCTATCTTGCCGCCGGGTAAATACTGCGGCTCATACAGTGAAGGTACATACACCCCTTCGATTGCAGCAAGGCGCTCTAAGGCATCCTGCCTGCTTAATCTTCCTGCGCTTAATTCCTGCTTTAAGGAAGCATATGCGGCAACGATCTCCGGCAGGGCCTCCTCCGCTTCTCCGATAAGAAAGGCATCAAAAAAAGCATGCATCGGCTCAGGGTTGAGCGCGCAGGGGCCTCCTGCGATAACCAAAGGATGGCAGGATGCCCTTTCTGCGGAATGCAAAGGAATGCCCGCGCACTCAAGCATTGCCAGGACATTGGTATAGCATAATTCGTAACCGAGGGAGAAACCAACAATATCGAATTCCGCAAGGCTGCGGCCTGACTCAAGGGAAGGCGGCTTTTTTCCTGCCGAGGCAAGCGCGGATTCCATGTCAGCTGCCAGGGAAAAGAACCTCTCGCACGCCACTCCCTCCATGCCGTTCAGAAGTCCGTAGATAATGCGGATGCCAAGGTTGCTCATCCCTACTTCGTAAAGATCAGGGAAGCACAACGCAAACCTCACGCGCGCATCGTCAAAGCTCTTAGATGAAACATTCCACTCTTTGCCGATGTAACGGGCAGGCCGCTGGATGTTGGAATTAAGAAGAAGGTCGTCAATCATACAAGGTCACAAGTCACAAGGTCACAAGTCACAAGGTCACAAGTCACAAGGTCACAAGTCACAAGGTCACAAGTCACAAGTGTGGTGGTAAAACGTGTGACCTTGTGTCCTGGTGACGTGGTGACCCATGTTTTTTTAGAAGACCGAACGTTTCTTGTCGATGTTGGCAAGTATCCCTAAAGAGATGAACGTGATGGTGACCGAGGAGCCGCCGTAGCTCATCAGATACAGCGGCACGCCCACCACAGGCGCTAATCCCAGGTTCATGGCAACGTTGGTGAAAATCTGTATGCCGAACATGCAGGAGATGCCTAAAGCAAGGAGTCTTCCGAAACCGTCGCTGGTGCGTGCGGCGATATTGAGCCCCTGCTTTATAAGCAAATAATATAAAAATAAAAGCACTCCGGCCCCCAGCAACCCCCATTCCTCGGCAAAAGTCGCAAAGATAAAATCCGTATGCGATTCCGGAAGAAAGCGCAGCTGGCTTTGTGTGCCGGAAAGCCATCCCTTGCCGAATATCCCTCCTGAGCCGATGGCAATCTTCGACTGGATTATGGTATAGCCAGCGCCCAGCGGGTCGATATTGGGGTTCAGGAACACCAGGAGGCGATCCTTCTGGTAACCTCTCAAGGAATGCCAGACCAGCGGCAGCATTGCCAAACACATGAGCAGGAACCCGGTAATATAAGACAGCCGCACGCCCGAGAGATAAAGCATGATGAGAAAAATAAAAAAGATAATCAGCCCGCTGCCGAGGTCAGGCTGGTCAACAATCATCCCCACAGGGATAATCACAAAGGCAAGCGGTATCAAAATACTCCTGACAATGCCCATTCGCGCAACGGATAGCGAGAGCGCTTCGGCGGGCTTGGTGCTGTAATAGCGCGCCAGGAACACTACTATCGCAAGTTTGGCGGCCTCGGAAGGCTGGATATTGAACCAGGCAACCTTAAGCCAACGCTGAGCCCCAAGCCTTACCGCGCCCAGGGCAACAACCAGAAGAAGCAGGATAAGCGTTGCCGCGTAGAGAAAATACGTTGCGTCCCAGAAACGACGGTAATTGAAATTCGAGAAGAGCATAAAAAAAATAATGCCCAGTAATACCCAGAATATCTGGCGTTTATAGGTCAGCTCCCAGAAATCCCCCTCCTTCTGTAACGTGCTGCTGTATATGGAAAGTATGCCCAGGCAAGCAATGCATAGGGCCGTAATCAAAAGAAGCGCTCCTGAGCGGGTCAGTAACATATTATACCAATCCCTCCGCTATCATCTTTTCTATAATCTGGCGCGCCAGCGCTGCGGCAAAATGCCCGGACCCACCGTTCTCCAGGAACACGCAGATCACAAACCTCGGCTTCGTATACGGGAAGAAGCCGGCAAACCAGGCATGGGATTGACCCCTGGAAACCTGGGCGGTGCCGGTCTTGCCTGCAACCGGTATCTCAACCCCTGCTACTGCGGTCCCTGTGCCCGCAGGGCTGGAGACAACCGCCTTAAGCGCCTGCCTAATATGATTAAGATACTCCTCTTGAACGGGAACAGGGGACGCCTTTTGCCTGGCCCTGGAAACCTGCTTGCCTGCGATCGAGCTCACCACGTAAGGATTGACCAGCTTACCCCCATTGGCAAAAACCGCCATCACCCGGGCGATCTGCAAAGGAGTAACCAGGAGTTCTCCCTGGCCGATAGAAAAATTCGCCGTATCTCCGTCATACCATTTCCTGAACTGAGTAATTTTGCGTTTTAGAGGATGCGGGACATTGCCCGCAGCTTCGTAAGGAAGCTCTATGGAGGTAGATTTTGAAAGTCCGAACTTGAGCGCAAAATCATGTATCGCCTCCGGGCCCAGGAGCAGGCCGGTGCGGTAAAAAAATACGTCGCAGGAATGTACCAGCGCCCAGAACACATTCTGCGGCTCATGCACGTCCCAGCAGGAGAACCGCCTGTTGCCTATCTGCATTCCTCCCCCGCAGGGAAAAGTGGTGGAATATCCTATCTTTTTATTCTCAAGGCCTGCGGCTGCAACGATGACCTTGAACACCGAAGCAGGCGGATACACCCCGCTTATCGCCCTGTTAAGAAGCGGCGCATCGGGATCGTTTAATATCCTTCTTAGCGGCGCAGACCCGCCTTTCTTGACAAAAACCTCAGGGTCAAAGCCGGGGCTATTTACCATAGCAATAATCTGGCCGTCATAAGGGTCCATGAGTATGACGCTGCCGATCCTGCCTCCGAGCATTTCTTCGGCAATCTCCTGCACGCGGACATCAAGGGTAAGCTGTATGTCCTTGCCGTCGCGGGGAGGCCTGAAGCCAAGGACGCGGACGAACCTTCCGCGGTGGTCAACCTCAAAGGAAACCCCTCCCTCCTCCTGACGAAGATAATAATCGTATTTCTCCTCAATCCCCCCGAAACCGACGAGATCCTTTGTTTTGTAGCCGTAGTCAGCCAGCTTGGTAAGGCGCCAGTGGTCGATTTCGTTAAGATACCCTAAAACATGGCAGGCGAGTCTTCCGTAAGGATAGTCGCGCAGCGGGTGAGGCTGGATCATCACGCCGGACAGCTCATCTTTAAGCTCCTCAAGCGCAATGGCTTTTTTGACGTCGATATTGCTGGCGACCGCAACCGGGATAGACGAAGAAACGAATTGCTCCCGGAATGCCTTCCTTAAGCCCCCAACCCCTTCCCCCAGCACGCCGGATACCTTCTCCAGGAGCTCTTCAGTCTCCTGCTGCTCCTGGGGCAGAACCATCACATCGTAGGATAGGCGGTTCCCGGCAATCACCAACCCGTTGCGGTCCAGTATCCTTCCGCGGCTTCCCATCTGAGGCAGAAGGCGCACGCAGTTCTTCTCGCTCAAATACCTCAGCCGCTTCCCCTGTATGCAGACGAGGTTAACCACCCCGGAAAACAGGAGCACAAAAATACAGGCAATGGCTATAAGGGTTATCTTCTGTCGCATCTGGTCAGGTCAGGCGCACAAAAATCCTGTAGGCCGGCGGCAGGAGGAGCGCCGTATAAAGGGGCTCCAGAAGAAGCGTACGGGCAAAGACGCCGGTAGAACCGGTTTGAATGCCGAGAAACGCAAACGCGACCCTCGATACAATAATATACCCTGCAACCATGATAAAGACGAATGCAGAAATATATATCTCGGCGTCAAGGTGGACCTTTTTAGAAATCAAAACGGAAAGCGCAGTCCAGCAGGAAAAGAAAAGCACATTGAAAGCCGCATCCTGCACTCCCAGGATATCCTTCAGAAAACCCGCTGTAATCCCGAAAAAAAGCGCCCACTTCAGGTCGAATAGAATCCCGGCGACAAGGGCTGCCAATAAGAGGAGGTCTGGTTTGACGCCGAATACCCTGAAGGAATCAAAAATGGTCGCCTGCAAAAGAAAGAAAAGGACTATGAGGAGAAAAAAATATATCTTTTTCATTTGAGAATAACCAGCACCTCTTCCAGGGACGAGAGGTTCACTGCCGGCTCTATAATGGCATAACGGCTCAACCCGGAAAACTCCTCTCCGATGGCGGTTACGGTGCCGATCAGGAAACCTTTGGGGTAGGTATCGGTAAGTCCGGAAGTGATCACGGTATCCGAAACCTGGATATCGCTTGTCCTGGAAAGATAACGCATGACCAGGGAACTCCCCAGCGTGCCGCAGACAAGCCCCTCCTGCCGGCTGCGCTTGACCATCGCTGAAACTCCGAGATTCGGATCGTTAATCAGCATTACCTTGCTTGAGTGTTCTGCTACCTCCACCACCTTTCCTGCCAGCCCTGCGTAGGTTATCACGGGCATACCTTTCCTGATGCCGTCGAACCTCCCCTTATCAAGTATAACCGCCGAAGACCAGCTGTCGGAAGAGCGAGCAATGACCCGAGAAGCGATCATCCGGTAGTTTGCCTGCTGCTTGAGGTTCAGGAGCTCCTTCAGGCGCGCGTTCTCAAGGAAAGCCTCTTCGGCAAACTGCAGCTTGGTCCTCAAGTAATCAGCCTCTTCCTGCAGTTTTTCCTTCTCAATGTAATTGCGGTGAAAAAATATGAAGGCGTTAATTTCTTTGCGGACGAAAGTAAGGATGCTTAAAGGGTACCTGAAAGAATCAAGGAAGGGATTTCGTAAGGCGGGAGCCGATAAAAAGATAGCCAGGACGATAACGATTGAAAGTGCCGTGTACGCTATCTTTTTATCTTTAAGCTTAAACACATCGCGCTTTCCTGCGGAGATAAAGAGTTTTTAAGAATGCAGATCGGATTTTATGGCGACGGTGACTTTCTTCAGATAACGCATCTCATCGAGGACTTTACCCGTTCCGCAGGCAACGGCGATGAGCGGGTCATCCGCAATATGGACAGGCAGGCCTGTTTCTTCCGAAATCAATTTATCGAGCCCCTTAAGGAGCGATCCTCCTCCGGCCATGACGATCCCGTGTTCGATCAAATCGGCAGCCAGTTCAGGGGGCGTGCGCTCCAGGGATATCTTGGTGCTTTCCAGTATCGCTCGTACCGGCTCCTGCAGGGCTTCGCGTATTTCTTCCGAAGTAATGGTAACGGTCTTGGGGAGCCCTGCAACCAGGTCCCTGCCCTTGACCTCCATGGTCATTTCTTCTTCCAGGGGATATGCCGAACCGACCTTCATTTTAATGTCTTCGGCAGTGCGCTCTCCGATCATCAGGTTGTAGGTCTTTTTGAGATATTCGATGATTGCCAGGTCCATTTCATCTCCGCCGATACGTATGGATTTGGAAAAAACTATGCCTGCCAGGGAGATGACCGCGATTTCGGTGGTGCCGCCTCCAATGTCGATGATCATATTGCCGACCGGTTCCTGAATGGGGAGCCCTACGCCGATGGCCGCGGCTATCGGCTCTTCGATAAGAAAGACCTCGCGGGCACCTGCGCGTTCGGCGGATTCTTTGACTGCGCGCTTTTCGACTTCAGTAATGCCCGAAGGTATGGCGATGACGATGCGGGGGCGCACCTGGAAACGGCGCGTGCGCACCTTTTTAATGAAATGCCTTAACATCGCCTCAGTGATTTCAAAATCCGTAATGACCCCGTCTTTCATGGGGCGGATAGCGATGATATTGCCGGGGGTGCGGCCGAGCATGCGCTTGGCCTCTTCCCCTACTGCCAGGACATTGGAGGTCCCGCGCTCTACCGCGACAACCGATGGCTCGCGCAGGACAATCCCCTCACCCTTGACAAATACCAGGGTGCTTGCGGTTCCCAGGTCAATACCTATGTCATTGGAGGATAAAGCGCGTATAGAATCGGATACTTTTTTGAAGAATTCCTGAAATTTAATCATTGGATGGATTTTACCAGAGATTAAACCCTCTGTCAAATAAAAATTTACCTCAAAACCGCCTCTATCGGGCCTGGCAGGATTTGAGCTTCTGCAGAAAACCAGGAAAAGACTTCCTTATGCAGCCGATATCATCAATAACCGTAGTGTTGCTGGCGACCATCCCCGCAATAACCATGCTCATGGCGGTCCTGTGGTCGCCAAAACTCCTTACCCGCGCTCCCCGAAGGGCTTTAGCGCCAGTAATAATCATTTTCTCCGATCCTCTGGTTCTTACCAAACGCACTCCAACCCCCATTTTCTTTAAATTTTCAGACATCGACCTGATACGGTCTGTCTCTTTTACCCTTAATTCCTGTATGCCTTCAAATACGCTCCTGCCCCTGGCGCAGGCAGCAGCTACCATGAGAACGGGTAATTCATCAATTAAATACGGTATTTCCTCTGCGCGTATCCTGACTGCTCTTAAGCTGCTGCTCTTCACCAGCAGGCTTCCGGAGGGCTCTCCTGCATGGCCTCGTGAGACTTTACCGGTGATCTGAGCCCCCATTCTCTGCAGGACCCGCAGAGCGCCGATACGCGAAGGATTAAGCCCGACATCCCTGATGACTAACGCTGAGCCTTTGACCAGGAGGGCTGCGGCAATAAAGAAACTTGCCGAAGAGAAATCCCCGGGTACGTTAACCAAACCCGGCGTCTTAAGGGATTGCGGCCCTTTGAGAGAAACGCGCGCGCCTTTAACTGAAAGGCGCGCCTTAAAAACTTTGAGCATCCGTTCGGTGTGATCCCTTGTTTTGATTGGCTCGATCACGCAGGTTGTGCCTTTTGCAAAAAGCCCTGCCAAAAGCATCGATGATTTCACCTGTGCAGAAGCAACCGGCAGCCTGTAACGAATGCCCTTCAAGGCGCCCCCCCTAATTAGAAGCGGAGGATATTCTTCTTTTCGGCCTTTATGCGCCTTTTGCCGCGCACGAATACAGGCGCCCATCAAACGCAACGGCGCGGTGACGCGCAACATAGGCCTGCGGGAAAGCGATTTGCCTGCTTCAAACACGGTTTCAAAGGGCTGCCCGGCAGCTACACCGGCAAGCAGCCTGATAGTGGTGCCTGACTCACCGGTGAAGATTCTCCCCTTAGGAGGGTAAAGCCCGCGGGAGACAACACAGAGGGTATTATTTTTTTTGTCGCAGCTAATCTGCAGGCCCAGCTGCCGCAGCGCAGAAACAGTCTGCAGGCAATCCTGATTGAAAGGAAAATTCCTGATGATGGTCTTACCCCTGCTTAAAGCGCTGAGGATTACTGCTCGGTGGGCTATTGATTTATCGCCGGGGAGAGCGATACTCCCTTTGAGGGGCGGGGATAATCTGACTGCAAAGGGCGTCATTTGCGCTTACGCACAATTTTGTCGCCTTCGCTGATCTTATCTTTCATGTCGGGCGTGACAAAGCCTGCCGCAGCCATGGAGTCGTGTACCTTATCGACCTTGATTTCTCCGACGATCTTTCCGGCGTGGAAGACGGAATATACATCACCCACGCGCACGCCGTCCTTACTGCCGACATTGATAACGGCAAAATTGTACTCACGGTTGACCACAAGCACTTTGCTTTCGACTTCGGGCTTAGCAGTTTTCTGCGGCTCGGGCTTGGATTCGTTCTTTGAGGCGGCCTTGGCAGGCGAGGTTGTTTTCGAAGGAGCGGCTACCTCCTCCTGGGCTAATTCATCGTCGGTGTCGGGAGCAACGATGATCTTGCCCAGTTCGATGTCCCTGGTCTGGATGTCTTCAACCTGCTCCTCAAGCTCTTTGATCTTCGTTTCCAGGCCGGCCTTTTTGGCATTCATCTCGCTTACCTGCGCCTGGAGTTTGCGGGTATCCTCCTGCGCCTGCGTGAGCTTATTCTCCAGCTCCGCGCGCAGCTCCTTCTGCTGTTTGAGCTCCGAACGCAGGTTCTCAAGCTGGTCAGATGCTTCGCGGCGCGCAACCTTCTCCTGTTCTAAGCTCTGGGTAAGCGTTGTGATCTGCGCCTGTGCCTCCTGAAGCTTGAGCTCGAAATCGGTAATCAGCTTTTTGGATTCGTTCAGCTTGATCTCGGTGACTTTTTGCAGTTCTTTGACGTTGGCGAGCTCTGCCTGCAGGGTTATGGTCTTTGCGCGCTCTTTCTGCAGGAGGAAAAATACCCCGGCGGAAAGCAACAGGGAAATAAGTATGAGGGCGATCAATAAAATAAGAGGTGCCTTGAGCTTGTCGGCCATGCGTTCCTCCCGAAATGATCCTTGTGCTTATTATTTAATTATACTAATTATAATATCGCGCGGCTAAAAATCAAGCCTTATTTTTCTCGACGAACTCCAGAAATTCCGCCGGGATGTCGGTTGAGAACTCCAGGAATGCTCCGGTACGCGGATGTTCGAATCCAATGGATAATGCATGGAGCGCAAGGCGACTGAACTCCTTCTTGCTTCCGTACGTGGCGTCACCGAGAATCGGATGCCCCAGAAAGGCGCAATGGACCCTGAGCTGATGCGTCCTGCCGGTAAAAGGCTTAAGCTCAAGGAGGCTTGCTCCCTTGAGGCGCTTGAGCGTGCGGTAATGGGTCCTGGCGTAACGCGAGTCGTCGCTGAAACCCACAGCCATATGAGTGCGTTTATGCGGGTGGCGGCGTATGGGGACCTCGATAATATCCTCGTCAAAGGCAACGACCCCTCTGACCAAAGCCACATAGGTGCGCTTTATGCTGTGGGCTGAAAATTGTTTGGCGAGCGCATGATGGGCAAAATTATTTTTTGCCACTACCAGCAGCCCTGATGTGTCTTTGTCGAGGCGGTGGACAATCCCCGGCCTTTCGGGATCCACATCTGAGAGGGATGAAAAGCGCTTCAGGAGTGCGTTGACGAGCGTATGCTCGTAATTGCCCGGCGCAGGATGCACCACCACCCCTTCTTCTTTGTTGACCACGGCAAGGTCATCATCTTCATAGACGACCTCCAGGGGCATCTCTTCGGGCTCAGGGCCTGCCTTGGGACGCTCATCCAGTTCCAAGACAATGCTCTGGCCTTCTTTAACTTTATAATGCGGCTTAAGTAGTACGGTACCCGAAACGCTCACCCGCCCCTCCTGGATGAGTTTTTGCAGGAAAGTGCGCGAAAGGCCAAGCCGGTTAGACTCGGCAAACCAGAACAAAATGATGTCCAGGCGCTTTTTGTTCCCGGCGGGTTCGACGGTAAAACTAACCGTGCGCATAGGAACTATTTTCTCCTGACCAGAATAAATTGCATCAGCGCCAGCAGGAACACTCCTGTACTGAGGATCTGAAAAAGCGTAAGGCCCATAAAAACAGGCGCGTGTTCCGCCCGCCAGAATTCAATGAAAAACCTCTTGAGCGAATACAGCGCCAGATAAAGCGAAAAGATACCTCCGGGGCGATGGGGCCTTTCCTGGAAGAAGCGCAAAATGATATATATGGCAAGTAACAGGAGCGAAGAATATATTTGCGTCGGGATAAGCGCCTGGCCGTGCGCGGCAAAATAAATCCCGTAATCTGATGGCGGCCCGTAACAACAGCCGTTCAAGAGGCAGCCTATCCTGCCGATGGCCTGCGCCAGGGCTGCGAAAGGAATGATCAGGTCAATGACAGGGTAAGGCGCAAGCCGCAGCCGCCTTATATAGAAGAACCCGAAAAATACCCCGCTTATCATACCTCCGAACCATGAGAGGCCGCCTTTCTGCAGCATGAATATCTCAAGCGGTTCCCTAAAATAATAGGAGAAGTTCTCGGCAACATAGAACAGCCGGGCACCGGCGATACCGGCGATAAAAAGGCCGAAGGCGAGGTTGAATACAACCTCAGGGTTAATCCCTTGCGAGCGCGCGCGCCTGCAGGCAAGCCAGGTCGCCAGCCCAAAGCCGATGACCAGCATGAGGCCGTAAGAATACACCGTGAGCGCTCCGAAGGTACAGATAACCGGATACATCTTAATCTCCCGCCTTCCTGTCTTTGCGCACCAGAAGCGAATATGCCAGCAGCGCTGCGCCTATGCTGATGGCGCTATCTGCCACGTTAAAGACCGGCCAGAACCTTAAATCAACAAAATCGACTACATAGCCCAACAAGAGCCGGTCGATAAGGTTGCCGAGGGCGCCGGAGAGGATGAGCGCCAGAGATAACGCATATACAAAGTCTTCCCTTACGTGCCCGGCGCGAAGCTGCCGCACGATGAGTATGACTGCAAACACCGAAGCAATAACGAAAACAGGGAGCTGGTCCTTTAAAATACCGAAGGCAGCGCCCCGGTTATAGACAAGCGTAAGATACACAATGCCGTCAATCAGGGGCTGTGGCTGATGAAGCGTGAGGAACCGCTTGGCGAGGAATTTCGTCAGTTGGTCAAGGAAAAGAACTGCGGGGACAACGATAAGGATCATACCGAGGAGGCTCGGTTATCTTCGTTCCTTCTTTTCCTGGCACTTAACGCACAGGCGCGCATGAGGAATGGCCTTGAGCCGGGTTTTGGTAATGAGGCACTTACAGTCTTCGCAGATGCCGAACGTTCCTTCTTCGATTTTCTTCAAAGCGTCTTCCAGCTCATAGAGGACTTTACGCTCATTCGAAGCCAGGCCCAGGGAGAATTCCCTGTCATAGGTATCGGTAGCGACATCGGCCATATGATAGGTGTATCCGGAGATATCCCCGGAGGCATCTTTCTGCGACTTCTTCAGGGTGTCTTCGGAAATGTGCTTTATATCTTCAAGCAACTCTTCCTTCAGCGCCATTATCGCCTTCTTAAAAACTGCCAGGTCTTTCTTAGCATACTTCTTCTTAAGCACTACATACCTCCTATGGCGGCTATGCATCTGGAGCAGATTGAAGTGTGTTCCGGGTGAGTGCCGACATCTTCCGAGAAGTTCCAGCAGCGCTCGCATTTAGTGCCACGGGCCCTGGTTGCCTGCAAGGCAACACCAGGATAAATACTGCTGGGAGTAAAACCTTTTGCGGAAGGCTCATCCTGCTTCACCGAAACCTGCGAAACTTTGAAAATTTCGCACAAGTCTTCCTCTAAACTTGGTAAGAATGTACTCCACTTTTCATTGTTTGTCAACAGATTTATTCTGGCGTCAAAAGAGCTTCCTATCTCGCCTCTGCTGCGCAGCTCCTCGAGGAGTTTGGCAATCTCAGGTATTAAGTTAAATACCGGCTTTAACTCTTCATTTATAGAAATTACAGCGTCATGCTGCGCAAAGGTGGGATTGGTTTGCGGCCAAGCAAGCAGATGCACGCTTATAATATCCCTATCTATGCTATCCTTAGGCATGCTCTGCCACACTTCTTCTGCGGTAAAGACAAGCACCGGAGCAATCATCCTCACAAGCCTGTTCAATACTTCGAATATGGTGGTTTGCGCTGCGCGCCTTTCGCGCGAGTCAGCGGCATAGGTATAGAGTCTGCCTTTAACCATATCCAGGTAATACATGGAGAGATCTTCATTGCAGAATTCGTAAATTGATTTGTAAGCTTTGTAAAATTCGAAGTTTGGGTTCGCCTCGGTCCCGTATGCTGTCTCAACGCAATCGCGGACATATTCCAAACGCCACAGTATCCACTTATCGATTTTTCTCAGGGAATTATAATCAACCTTGTTTTTTGCCGGGTCAAAGTCATAGAGGTTGCTCAGCATGAAACGGATGGTGTTCCGTATTTTTCGGTAAGCCTCAGAAAGCCTGGAGAGCATCTCTTTTGAAATGCGGATGTCCTCGTTGTAATCGCTTGAGGCAACCCAGAGGCGTAAGATATCCGCTCCGTATTCCTTGATGATGCTATGAGGGGAGATAACGTTGCCCAGAGATTTAGACATCTTCCTCCCCTCTCCGTCAACCACAAAACCGTGGGTAAGGACGCTCTTAAAGGGAGGCTCCCCATCGATGCACATTGCCGGTATGAGGGAAGACTGGAACCATCCGCGGTGCTGATCGGAGCCTTCAAGATAGAGCTCGCACGGAAGGCCTTTCAGCTCCTTGCGTTTCTTGACCACTGCCTGGTGGCTTACGCCTGAATCAAACCAGACATCGAGGATATCAGTCCCTTTTTCGAAATCGTTTTTTGCGCACTTTGCGCAGGTAACGTTATCCTGAACAAAATCAGCAACCGGCCTGGTAAACCAGCAATCCGTCCCTTCCTGCGAGGTGAACTGGCGGAAACACTCGATTACCGGAGGATAAAGGTCTTCGTGGCCGCAGGATTTACAGATAAGGGCTGGGATAGGCACACCCCAGTAGCGCTGTCGCGAAAGGCACCAGTCAGGCCGCAATGAAACCATTGCTGAAATCCGCTCCTTTCCTGACGCCGGTATCCAGGATACATCGTTTGCTATCGCCTCAAGCAGGCGCTGGCGCAAAGAAAGACCCTGGGGAGACTCTTTGTGATCGATATTCAGGAACCATTGCTCGGTTGCACGAAAAATAACAGGGTTCTTACATCTCCAGCAATGAGGGTAAGAATGCGTAATTTCTCCAGCATAAAGAAGGCTGCCTTGTTGTTTTAATTTCTCAATAATCCCTTTATTTGCCTCAAAAACATGTTGCCCTTTAAATTCCATAGCAAGTTCTTGGTAAAATTCCCCCTTACGGTCAACCGGCATGATGGTTTCAAGATTATATCTTTTACCAGTCAAATAATCTTCCTGACCATGCCCGGGTGCAGTATGTACGCAACCAGTTCCATCTTCTTTTGAAACATAGTCGGCTAAAACAAATTTAAAATTAGCCCGGCGCGCGGGGCGGAAAATATCTTTGTACCCCCATCCTTCCAATTCTTTACCGACAATATAATGTTTAAGAATATAGTTTTGGATACCGAAGGTTTTTAATACGCTATCCACCAAATCTTCCTGCATCAGCCAAATTTCATCATTAACCTCTATTAACACATACCTAAAAGTTGGGTTTACTGCGATAGCGACATTAGCAATCAAGGTCCAAGGAGTTGTTGTCCAAACAATTGCATAAATCTTTTTATCTTTCGGAATGTCGCTTATTTTATTATGCAATCCGATAATTTCAAACTTCACGTACACCGACGGCGAAGCATGGTCCTCGTATTCCACCTCTGCTTCTGCCAGCGCGGTCTCGCACTTGAAACACCAGTTCACTGGCTTAAGGCCCCGGTAGATGTAACCTTTTTTTACCAGCTCGCCCAGAGAACTCACTATCGCTTCTTCGTATTCCGGTTTCAGGGTTAGGTAGGGATTTTCCCAGTCACCGAAAACGCCAAGGCGCTTGAATTGTTCGCGCTGCACGGAAACATACTTTAACGCATAGTCATGCGCCTTCCTGCGGAATTCAACCTGCTGAATCTGGTATTTATTGATCTTCAGCTCTTTGAAAAGCTGATGCTCCACCGGCAAACCGTGACAATCCCATCCCGGCACATAGGGAGATGAATAACCCTGCATGGTCTTGTACTTAATGATAATATCCTTAAGGGTCTTATTCAGGGCATGGCCGATGTGGATGTCGCCGTTTGCATAGGGCGGCCCATCATGAAGCACATAGCTGCCTTTTGTCGCCGGTTTATTCAGGATAAGGCGGTATATATCCTTATCCTGCCAAAAACCCAGCATCGCAGGCTCCCGTTTAGGCAGGTCTGCCTTCATGGGGAAATCCGTCTGCGGCAGATTGAGCGTAGCTTTGTAATCCTTCTTATTTGACATATTTTCCGATAATGATCTTGAGGTCTTTTTTGGTCTTCTGCGGGATGACCTTTCTGTCGGTTATGATAGCGAACTTGAGCGCCTCCTGGCAGCTGCACTCCTTGTGAGTAGGAAAATCCTGTATGAGCGCCCCGAGTATCTTCTTGGCATTCTCAATGTTCTTGCGCAGGTTATCAATGACCATCTCTACAGTCACTGACGCATGCGCAGGATGCCAGCAGTCGTAATCCGTGACCGCCGCAAGCGTGGAATAACAGATTTCTGCCTCGCGCGCAAGCTTTGCTTCGGCAAAATTGGTCATGCCGATAATATCCATGCCCCAGGAGCGGTAAAGGTTCGATTCTGCCAGCGTTGAGAACGCAGGCCCTTCCATGTTGATGTACGTGCCCTTGCCGTGCACGCGCACCCCTGCGCCTTGCGCGGCCTTAAAAAGGGCTGCGCTTAACTGCGGGCATACCGGATGCGCCAGGGAGATGTGCGCAACCAGGCCGGTGCCAAAAAAGCTCATGTCCCTAGCATAGTTGGTGCGGTCAACGAACTGGTCCACCACCACAAAATCCATGGGCCTAAGCTCCTCCTTAAGGCTTCCGCAGGCGCTCACCGAAATGATCCGCTCCACGCCGAGCTTTTTCATGCCGAAGATGTTGGCGCGGTAATTAATCAGGCTCGGGGGGATGCGGTGGCCCACGTCGTGGCGCGGGACAAAGACCACCTCTTTGCTGTGGAGTTTGCCGATAAGGAATTTTCCTGACGGCTTTCCGAAAGGCGTCTGCACCGCCACTTCCTTGATTTTCCTGATCCCCTCAATGCTGTAAAGCCCGCTGCCGCCGATAATGCCGATGCGCCCCATGGTTAACTCCTTTGCCGATGATTAGTATAGAGTACGCAGTATTGAGTACCGAGTGTGTTTAACTTTTAGAAAGTTCCTGCGCGCGTTTCTTAGCGGCCTCGGCCGCTTCTTCCCAGGAACCGCCTGCCTCCAAGACCTTCAATGCAGCTTCGGTTGTTCCCCCTTTGGAAGTGACCTGTTGCCTTAATTCTGCGGGAGATAACCCTGTCTTTTGCATAAGATGCGTCGAAGTTACGGAAGTATTTACCGCCAGGTCATGGGCAGTGCGGGCATCAAACCCGACTCTTTCAGCTGCCTTTACCAAACGCCTCATATTGTTTTCCTGAACCTCTTCGGGGATATTGCGGGGGTCGATACCGCTGCGTTCGATTTCGTAAAAGATGTACGCCGGACCGCTCCCTGAAATTGCGGTCGCCGCATCGATCATCCCCTCATCCATGCTCCACGTTTTTCCTATGTGGGCGAAAAGGTCAAGCGCAAAGTCAAGATCGCCGCTTCCAGCGCTCTTGCCTTTACACACGCTTGTTTCTGCTTCGCCGATCTTTGCTCCGATGTTCGGCATCACGCGCACAACGCGGGCTTCCTTTAGTTTCTTTTCGATATAGGAGGTAGTTATACCGGCAGCAATGGAAATAACCAGCTTGCCAGGGACACTGTTTGTAAGCTCTGTCAGGACTTCGTCAAAATCCTGCGGCTTCACTGCAATGATGAGCGTATCGACGGAGGCTGCAAGCTCTGTTAGGCTGTTTGCAACCTTGATATCCAAAATATCCCTGGTTTTAGCTGCATCCTTCTCGAATACTAAAACTTCATAATGCTTCTTGATCCTCTCGGCTATTGCCGAGCCCATGTTCCCGTACCCGATGATGCCTATTTTTTGAGCCTTTTTCAGCATTGAAACCCCTTAATAAAGCGGGGACACTTCCATTGTAACCTTTTATCCCGCAAAGGGATAAAAGGAAACGGTCCTATGTGAAGAGGCAGCGGCCCAGTCGCACCATGGTGGAGCCTTCTTCTATGGCGACTTCGAAATCGTCGGTCATGCCCATAGAAAGGGTCGAGAGCCGACGGTCTATGGGCAATCGCGTATTTGCAAAATCAAATAATTCTTTAAGCATCTTGAAGTAAGGCCTTGCCTTTTCAGGATGGTCAACCGCAGGGGCTACGGTCATCAGGCCCTGCAGGCGGATGTTGCCTAACGCATTAATCCCCTCTATAAGCAGCGGCAGTTCATCAGGCCCTATGCCGTACTTGGAATCTTCCGGAGAGGTCTTCACCTCGATGAGGATATCTTGCACCTTCCCTGACCTGGCTGCCTGCCTGTCGATCTCTTCTGCCAGACGCAGGCTGTCAACGGAGTGGATGAGGTCAAAGATCCTGACCGCATCCCTGGCCTTATTAGTCTGGAGATGGCCGACCATATGCCACTTTGGGCGTATCGGGCATTGCATATTGGGTATTGAGTTATATTTAAGAACGGCCTCCTGAACACGGTTTTCGCCGATATCGGTTATGCCTGCCCGCAGGGCTTCCGCGATCTCTTCGACGGAACGGCCTTTGCTGACCGCAACGAGCTCAACTTCACCGGCTGAAACCCCTGCGCGTAAAGAAGCAGCTGCGATGCGCCGCATAACATTACGGTAGTTCTGCTCAATCATATTCTGAGGTATTATACCGCAGAAAACAGGAGGGTCAATTAAAAGTATTCCTGGTATATTTCTTTGAGTTTAATCACAGCCCTCTGCAAGGGGTTGTGCAGAGGCTGCTGCGTGCGAACACCCAGCAGGAAGGAATCCTCCTCGAAGGAGCGGGTGATAAGCCCCAGGGCAGTGACAAAGGAAAGGTACTTCTGGCCTGTGAGGTTTTTTTCCCTGGCGATAAAAGGGGTAAGCTGGGGGTGGGATATCTTGGCGAGCTTCACCGGGATACCCAAACTGCTCTCCAGAGCCTCAAGAAATCCTTCCAGCAGGACCGAGCGTCCGCAGGCCCTGAAATCATGCACGCCTTCAAGGGGAATTATTTTCTGCAGCGCTTCTTTAATCTGTGAACAGAGTCCAAGGGCACTACCGGTAAGCACCTGGCAAACCTGCCTTTGTTTGATCGGCTTATAGGCGCTCTCCTTTTTTATAAGGATCTCTTTGTCCTCGCTTATATGTTCGTATGCGCCGACGGCCGCATACGAACGCTTTACTTCCTCGGCAAGCTCAAAAGGTATGCCAAGCGTATCCTGCAGCGAACGCGTCATGTCATCCCCTCCGCAAGGGATAACCGTAACGTCCTTAAGCATGCCGTCCTGGAAGACCGTTATCTCGGTGGTATCGCTGCCTATGTCACAGAGGACGCACACCCCTTGTTTGAGCGTTTCCGCAAATACCAGCCCCGAGGAGACGATCCCGGAAAAGGAAAGGTCCGCTACCGCATAACCTGCCTGATTGACTGCGCGGCTGAGGTTTTGTACGGCAGAAAGCTTGGCGCACATAAGATACAGCTCTACCTCAAGGCGGTGGCTGTAAAGCCCCAGCGGATTTACCACGCTCTCCTTTGAATCGATGGTATAGCTAAACGGTATGGCATGGATTATCTCTTCTTCAAGGCTTGACCCCAGAATCCTCGCCTGCGCGTTCACCTTTATAACGTCGGAAAGGTTTATTACCTTATTCCCTTTTTCCGCAAGAGGTATAAGGGCGTGGCTGCGCCTGACAACCAGGTCGCGGGAGGAGATGTTGGCCTGGACGCTCTTGATGCGTATGCCTGACTTCTCTTTGAGCTTTTTCAGCACCGCGCCCAGCTCTCCGACCAAATCCACCGCATCCACGATCACGCCCTTCTTAATGCCTTTGGATGGGGCATCCTCAAAGAAGAGGTCGCTGATGCGGCCGTTCTTGACGCGCGCAACAACTGAAGCAATCTTACTGGAACTGATATCCACCCCGCAAACGTATTTATTTATCATCTTTAAGTTTTAACACCGGCTCCTTGAAACGCAGGTCCACGTATTTTATCTTATCGATCTCATTGGCCGATCCCTGCAGTATTCCCGCCAGGATCGCCATTTTATCTTTCAGGTTTTCCGGGGAAACCTTAACCTCCGTTCCTCCGCCGATAAAAAAGGAGGCATTGATGCCGCCGGATACGTCGATACGTTTTATGCCGTAATCCCTGGCAAACGGAAATCCTTGCGCTGCCTTGATGATGGCAAGGGCAAAGGTAAGCTCCTTGACATTATGCCTGGCGCCCGGATGCGCCACTGGTATGCGCTTCTCAAGCCCTGTGATAACCGGAAGGTCTCCCTCTTCCATCTCCCTGGGGACCTCAAAAAGCACTCTTTCATCATCCACGCAGAAATGCCGGTAAAGTTTAACATAGGCAAGGGGCTTGCGTTTTATCAGGTCGATGTAGATACGGTCCGGGAAAATACGTATGAGGCGCACCTTTCGGTAGGCAGGATACTCCTGCGAAAGCCTATGCGCCTCTTCTTTAAGGTTGACGGTGAATATATTCTTCCCCTTGAGGTGGCCGAGGTCTGCGGTATCAGCATCGCGTGAGATGATTTCGGTTATCCGGAAGATATGCGCATGAATAAGCTTCCAACCAATCCCCCAGATCACGAAGCATAACACGATAAAAACCGTTACCGGCACTGCCGGAGTCATGGTGAAAAACTGCTTTTTGTTTTTCATACAATAGTCCCGCTATCCCCTCTCCTGCCGGCTCCCTGCACAGCTGCGGGAAGATGCCTTTGCCAGGCCAGCTCAAGGAGACGGATGCATAAACGGTCAAACTCTATCCCTGCGGCCCTGGCAGCTTTGGGCAGGAGGCTTAAAGGAGTAAAGCCGGGTATGGAATTGAGCTCGAGGACAAAAGGGGTATTATGCTCATCCAGGATTATATCCACCCTGGAGAATCCGTAGCAACCCAGGGACTTGTGCGCCAATAATCCTGCTGCGCGCACCTGAGCGGATATCGCCTCAGCCAGAGGCGCAGGGACCAGGTATTCGCTCATCCCTGCCTTGTATTTGGCTTCGTAATCGAAAAATCTGTTTTTGGGCACTATCTGCACTACCGGCAGCGCTGCCTCATCCAGGATGCCGACGGTAAGTTCCTTTCCTTTAATATATTCCTCTATAAGAGCCCGCTCATCGAATCGAAATGCCTCCCTGAGCGCCTTTTCGATATCAGCTTCGTGTTCGACGAGAGAGAGGCCGATGCTGGAGCCGTTGGTCACCGGTTTAACAACCAGGGGCAAGCCAATCCTTTTCTGGATATCCTCCGCTGCCGGAGATTCCCGCCTGCTTACGCTCATCCACCGCGGCACGCGAAGCCCTGCGCCCTGAAAACGCGCGTGCGCTGCGGTTTTATCCATAGCCAGACGGCTGGCCTGCACCCCTGAGCCGGTATAAGGCATCTTCATCCCTTCCAGGATTTCCTGTACCCGGCCGTCTTCGCCGAAATACCCGTGCAGACAGATAAAAGCGCAATCAATCCCCAGGGACCTGAACAGCGATTCATTCTGAAGGCGCTCATCAGTGGTAACATCCACTGCCAACGCATCCAGCCCCGCTGCCTTAAGCGCCTCAAGCACTGCCCTGCCTGACTTCAGGGAAATCTCCCTTTCGCTTGAGGGGCCTCCCATCAATACGCCTATTTTGCCGAAATTCAATTCCGCCATATTCTTATCTCCGGTTCAAGCGTGATACCGAATTTCTGTTTCACCCGTTTTCTCATCACGCCCATCAGATAGAGGACATCGGCAGCAGTGGCCTTGCCGGTATTCAGGATGAAATTGGCGTGTTTCCCCGATATCTGAGCGCCTCCCCTGATTATGCCTTTGAGCCCGCACATATCGATGAGTTTTCCTGCCGACGTCCCGGCGGGGTTTTTGAAAACGCACCCCGCAGAACGCGCAGCCCACCCATGCATCTTCTTACGGTAGGCCAGGTAACCGCGGACCCGCTCTGCGATGGCCTTGCGGGGCGCATGCCTCATCCTGAAACGCGCGCTTAAAATCACATACCGGCCGAGGTCTGAACTACGGTAACCGAACATAATGTCTTTCTTAAGAATATTCCTGATCCTGCCGGATGCATCCAGCACTTTCACGCAAAGCAGATTATCCGAGATGCAGCGTTGTATGTGCTGCTTTGTGCCCTCGCTGATGCCGGCATTCATCACCAGCGCTCCTCCAACCGTCCCGGGGATGCCGGATAAAAACTCAAGGCCGGATAAATTCTTGCGGAGCGCAAAACGAATAAGCCCTGCCAGCCGCACACCAGCGCCTGCCTCGATGCTTGCTGGGCCGGCTTTTATGGCGCAAAAAAAGGGAGCGCTCAATGAAATAACCGCGGCCTTAACGCCTTTATCCGAAACCAGGATATTGCTCCCTGAACCTATGATCAAAAAACGTATCTTACCTTTTTTTAATACACCGAGCAATACCTTTAAATCTTCTTCATCCCTGGGCTTGATAAAGAACCGGGCAGCCCCCCCTATCCCGAAGGTGGTGTGCTTCGCTAAAGGTTCGTTAAGAATGGCCCTGCCTTTCAGGAGCTTGCGCAGCTCCATCGGGCCTGAGCAATACTGCCTGCAAGCTCTTCGCATACTTTGATTATATCCCCGGCCCCCAGCATGACAACCACATCGTGAGGTTTGATAATGCCCATAAGGTGCGAAAGAAGGCGTTCCCTGGGCACAAAATCGATTCTCTTGTGCGGATTACGCTCTGCCGCTTTTTGAGAGAGAAGTTCGGCCGTAATGCCTGTAATCGGCTGTTCTCCTGCGGAGTAGATATCGGTGACTGCAAGATAGTCCGCATCGGAAAAACAGGCCGCAAATTCATCGAGCAGAAGCCTTGTGCGGGTATAACGGTGAGGCTGGAATACCGCCACCAGCCTTCCGGGCTTGAGGTTGCGAACCGCAGCGAGCGTTGCTTTAATCTCGGTGGGGTGGTGCGCATAGTCGTCGATAACGCACACTTCGCTGTCCTGGAATTTGATCTCCAGCCTCCGGTGCGCCCCCCTGAAAGAAGCAAGGGTCTTCTTTATCTGCTCCGATGCAATCCCCAGTTCAAGGCCCAGCGCAATGACCGCAAGGGCATTGGAAACATTATGCATGCCTCCTAAAGGAAGAAAAAACCTGCCGATACGCTGCCTGTGGTAATGAAAATCAAACTCAGAAGAAAGGCCGTTTATACGGATATCCCCGGGGTATGCATCGGCATCGCTGTTCAGCCCAAAAAAAGTGCAATCCTTTCCCGATGCCTGCACCAGGTCTTTAAGCACAGGGTCGTCAGCGCAGGCAAAGATGCGCCCGTTCTCCCGTGTCTGTGAAATAAAACGGCTGAAAGCCGATTTCTGGCTTTCGAAATCGCCGTAGTGGTCCAAGTGCTCGTAATCGATGTTAGTAATGATGGAATAGTGAGGCCGGTAACAAAGAAAGGAACCGTCTGATTCATCGGCTTCTGCGACAAAAAAATCACCTTCCCCCAGGCATGCGTTGGTGTCGATGTTCCTCAGTATCCCGCCTACCGCAACCGTAGGGCACATGCCCGCATCAAGCAGCAGGCATGCAGCCAGCGAAGCGGTGGTGGTCTTGCCGTGGCTGCCGGATACCGTGACAACGCTCCGGTCATGCATGAGCATAGCCAGGGCCTCGGCACGCTTGAGCAGGCGCACGCCCCTGGCAGAGGAGGCAGCCCGGAATTCCGGGTTATCCTTGCGGATCGCCGAAGAATACACAACCGTATCTGCTGCGCCGATGTGGGCAGGATCATGGCCGATAAAAACTTCCGCGCCTTTCTTCCTGAGAGCGGCAATGATTGAACTTTCTTTAACATCGCAACCGCTCACTTTCTCCCCCCTCTTAAGCAGGAGCTGGGCAATCGCGCTCATACCGATGCCTCCGATGCCTATAAGATGATAATGCCCTTTCACGAGACCAGTCCTTTCACCAAAGAGAGAAGTTTCTCTGCAGCATTCTCCTGCGTAAGGCCTCCGAAGCCCTTACGCATGGTAATAATCTTATCAGGATTGCCCATAAAATCAATGATTACCTGCTTCAACAGCGGCGCAGAGAGTTCGTCATCCCTGAAGACGACTGCCGCGCCCTTCTCTGCCAGGACCGCGGCATTGTCTGCCTGGTGCCGGTATGCATAAGGATAAGGAATGATGATTGCCGGGACGGCAAAATGCGCCAATTCCGCCACGGTGGTCGCGCCAGCGCGGGTAACGGCAAGGTCAGCGCAGGAATATGCATACTGCATGTGATCCAGGAAAGGAAAAACCCTGGCCTGGATTCCCAGCCCCTCATATGCTTTCTTCACCTGTTCGTAATCAGAGGGACCGGTCAGGTGGATGCAGCGTATGCCGGACCTCTCCGGCAGGAGCGCCAGCGCTGAAAGGACTATGCCGTTGATGCGGCTGCTCCCCTGGCTGCCTCCGCAAATCAACAGCGTGAATTTATCTTTGTCAAAACCGAAAAAACCGCAGGCCTCATCCCTGCCGGTCTTCTGCAGCAGGGCTGCGCGCAGGGGGTTGCCGGTCAGGTGCGCTTTTGCAGAATGCCTTCCGAGACAAATTTTTGTTTTTTCAAAAGACAAGGCAATGGCATCGCACCACCGCGCCAGCAGGCGGTTCGCCTTTCCTAAAAGCACATTTTGTTCGTGTATGACGGCCTTTGCGCCAAAGACCTTGCCCCAGAAAAAAACCGGCAGGCAGACAATGCTGCCGAACCCTACGATCGCCTGCGGCCGGAAACCAAAAACTATAGCGGCGCTTATAAAAAACGCCGCTGCCAGCTTAATAGCCCTTATAAGGTTTGAGGGCGCAAGGCTCAGGCGCAGCGGATACACCGGGATATAGCACACCTGCCAGCCCTTTCCGAGCATGGGCTTGACTACGCTTGAGCCGGGCAAGACCAGGAGGCATTCCGCATTTGAATCAGCCATAAGCGCATCCAGAAACGAAAAAGCGGGGAAGATGTGCCCTCCGCTTGCGCCGCTTACCACCAGGATGCGCAACGAATGTTTCTTCCCCATATGCCCTATGGCTCCTCGCCGGTCCTGGCAATATTGAGCAAAATTCCCACGCTTACCAGATCAAATACAAATGAAGAACCGCCGTAACTGATAAAAGGCAAAGGCAACCCTTTAGTAGGCAGGACCCCGCAGGAGACGCCGATATTTATCACCGCCTTGAAGGCAAGCATGAGCGTCAGGCCCAGACCCAGAAAATAACCAAAGGTGTCTGTGGAGCGTTTTATTATTCTAAGCGCTAGGTAAATGAAAAAGATGAAAAGCAGTATGATGCCGACCGTGCCGATAAACCCCAGCTCCTCTCCGATAATGGAGAAGATAAAATCGGTATGCGCAGCCGGCAGGTAAAAAAGTTTTTGCTTCGACTGTCCCAGCCCCACGCCGAACATATGACCTGACCCCAGGGCAATCTGCGACTGGATGATCTGGAAGCCGCTTCCCCTGGGATCAAGCCAAGGATTCAGGAAAGCAAGTATGCGCATCCTGCGGTAAGGGACACTGAAGATCAATAGGTAGAGCACGGGAAGGCTGGCGAGTATGAGCGAAAAAAGGTATGTCAGGCGCACGCCCGCAACAAAAAGCATCACCAATACCACGCTGCCGATGGCAATAGTAGTCCCCAGGTCAGGCTGCAGCAGAATGAGCAGGCACATAGCGCCCAGCACCCCGATAGGCGGAGCAAACCCCCGCAGGAACGTGCGCATCTGGGATTGCTTACGCGCGATGAAATCCGCCATATAGATAATCATCGCCAGGTTTGCAAACTCAGAAGGCTGGAAACTAAGGAATTTAAAACGGAACCACCGGCGCGCGCCTGAAACCTCCCTGCCGATACCCGGCACCAAGACCAGAACCAGGAGAAAGAAAGCAACGAGCAGCAGGGGTTTGGCATATTTCCTGAAATTCCGGTAATCCGTGCTCATGACGAGCAAGGCAAGAAAGGCGCCTATAAAAACGAAACTCACGTGGCGCTTGAGGAAAAAGAAACCGTCCTTATACTGCTCCCAGGCATAAATACTGGAGGCACTGTAGATCATTACAATGCCTACGCAGACCAGGGTGACGGTTACCGCAAAAAAATTGATCCGAATGCTACGCCCCATCTATAAAGTACCCGCGCCGATCCTCTTCTCTTTATCAGGCAGCTCTCCTACCAGACGCTTGAATTCCCTGCCCCGTTCTTCGTAACTGGAAAACATATCGAAACTCGAACACATCGGAGAAAGGAGCACATACTCACCGCCTGCGGCAAGGGCAAAAGCCCTCTCTACCGCCTCCTGTAAGGTCCTGGCCTCGTAGAGAGGAGCGACGCCGGTGAGGGCCTCGGCAATCTTATCCTTTGCTTCTCCGATCAGGATGATCGCTTTTACTTTCTTCTGCGCCTCTTCGCGTATAATACGATAGTCAACGCCCTTATGCCTTCCTCCGGCAATAAGCACGACCTTGCCTGAAATGGTACGCAGCGCCCAGTTGGCGGATTCAGCGGTCGTGGCCTTGGAATCATTAATGAAGGTTACGCCACTCACCCTGGCAACCTCCTCCATGCGGTGCTCTATGCCTTTGAAATCCGCAAAGACGCGCTGTACGGTCGCCTCGGGTATACCGAGGATCCCTGCGACTGCCGTAACTGCTTCATAATTGGGGTTTGCCTTCCCGAGGGATGAAAAATGAACGATGCGGGAACGCGCCTGTATCTGGCACTCTTTCAGCAGCGGGTCATCGGCATTCAGCACGAGATAATCATCGTTATCCTGGTTCATGAAGATACGTTTTTTTGCTTCGAGGTACTCCCGCATATCAGTGTGCCTGTCAAGGTGGTTTCGGGCAATATTCAGGATAAGGGCGATCTTCGGCTTGAATTCCCTGATACGTTCAAGTTGAAAAGAGCTCACTTCCAGGCAAACCAGGTCCCCTTCCTGCATTCGCTCTACTTCCTGGCAGAAGGGATTGCCGATATTGCCGCAAACAAAGGCATTCCTTCCTGAAGCGGCAATAACCTGGCCGATTAGGGTGGTGACCGTGGTTTTCCCGCTTGAGCCGGTAATGGCTATGACCGTTGCCGGACAAAGCAGCCACCCTACTTCTATCTCGGAAACAACCGGGATACCTTCTGCTTCGGCCCACCTCGCGCAGGGGTTTGCGCTGGTCACGCCGGGCGAAACCACCACCAGGTCCCTGCCTTCTATACAACCCTTTGTATGCCTTCCCAGTTCTACCTTGATACCGCTTTTCTCAAGCTCCCGGGCATAGGAGCGCGTGGAAGCAACATCCTGATGGTCCGTCACGTTCACCTCGGAGCCGATTGCGCCCAACAAGCGCGCGCAGCTGAAGCCCGAACGGGCCAGGCCCACGACCGCGACTCTTTTGCCTCTGAAACGGTCAGTGTTTATCATAGGTTATCAAAAGCCCTTAACGTATTTTGAGGGTTACCAGCGTGAAGAGCGCAAGGAGACTGGAGATGATCCAGAACCTGACGATGACCTTGCTCTCCGGTAAACCGAGAAACTGAAAATGGTGGTGCAGGGGAGCGATCTTAAAGATGCGCTTCTTCCTGAAACGAAAAGACCATACCTGCAGTATTACCGAAAGCGCTTCGGCTACGAAAATTCCTCCGACAATAACCAGGAGTAATTCCTTTTTTATAAGCAGCGCCACGGCTCCCAACGCTCCTCCCAGCGCCAGCGACCCGACGTCGCCCATAAAAATTGACGCCGGATAACAATTAAACCAAAGGAAACCCAGGCTTGCCCCAAGCATCGCCGCACAGAATACCGCCAGCTCGCCGCTGCCGCTAATGTACGGTATGAGCAGATAATTGCTAAAGGCGATGTTGCCGGAGACATAGCACAATACGCTGAATGCCAGGGAAGCCATGATCATATTACCCGCTGCCAAACCGTCGAGCCCGTCAGTCAGGTTCACGGCGTTGGACGTCCCGGTTATTACCACGATCACGAAAAGTATGTACAAGACGCCCAGGTCAACGGAAGCATTTTTCAGAAAGGGTATATCAAGCCTGGTGGCGTGATCAGGCGTCACGTAAAGAATTGTCCCCAGTATCAGGCCCAGCACGATCTGGCTGGTAAGTTTTGCGGTGGCGGTAAGGCCCTTTGATTTCTTCCTGACGTGTTTCAGGTAATCGTCAATAAAACCGGTAATACCAAGCCACACGGTGACGAATACGACAAGTATGACGTGCCTGTTAAAGAGGTCTGCCCAAAGGAAGGTGGCGCAGAGCATGGCAAGCAGTATAAAAATTCCTCCCATGGTGGGGGTATCCTGCTTTTTCTGGTGTAACTCATAGAGCCTGGCGCTCTCTTCCTTTCTGATGTTCTCGCCGATCTTCCGGGATTTGAGCATCCGGATTACCGCGGGACCGAAAATAAGGCTTAAGATGAATGCCGTCATTGCCGCCATGGCGGCACGAAAGGTAAGATAACGGAATATGTTAAAAGCGAAGATTGCGTTATGTAAGGGGTACAGGAGATGATAAAGCATGAATGACCTTTTCCATCCGCAGCAGGCGCGATCCCTTAACCAGGACGATGTCGCCTTCCGATAAAAGGGAATGCT
>Ga0101944_10001997_pt1 | contig 36285 bp, 25 predicted proteins | sample DewCreD2012metaG_FD_75245 | JGI IMG/M metagenome (GOLD analysis project Ga0101944, IMG submission 75245) | Hot spring sediment bacterial and archeal communities from British Columbia, Canada, to study Microbial Dark Matter (Phase II) - Dewar... ... | reverse complement strand
GAGAAGGTCTCCACGTCGATCGTGTCGGCGCCCTGACCGTCCAGCGTGTAGCAGACGGCCGAGGCGAGCATTTCGGGCCGGAGATGCTCCACGCCGCGGCCGATCTCCTCGTCGCAGGTAAAACAGATCCGCACCCGGCCGCGAGGGATTTCGGGATGCTCCATGAGCCACTCCGCCGCCTCCATGATCACCGCCACGCCCGCCTTGTCGTCGGCCCCCAGCAGCGTGGCGCCATCCGAAGTGATCAAGGTCCGGCCCACCATGGAGGCCAGCTCGGGGTGCTCGGCGACGCGGATCACGCGGTTCGGCTGGCCGGGCAGGGGGAGATCCCCGCCCGGATAATGCTCGATCACCTGCGGCTTGACGTTGGCCCCGCTCGTCTCCGGCGAGGTGTCGAGGTGGGCGCAAAAGGCGATCGTCGGCGCCGCGTGCGAGACCGTCGCCGGCAGCGTGGCCAGGACGATGCCGTTGGGGTCCTGCCGGGCGTCGATCACGCCCGCCATCCGAAGCTCGTCCACCAGCAGGGCTCCCAACTGAAGCTGCCCCGGCGAGCTGGGATAATGATCGGCGTCGGCAACCGCCGTGGTGTCGATCTGGACGTACCGCAGGAAACGATCTAGTAAGCGATCCCTGTTCATGGCATCTCCAAGAAAACCAACCCCGAAACGCCGCGGCCGTTCGCGGGAACAATCCCGAGCGTCGCGGCGAAGTCCGCGAAAAGGAACCGCTCCCCTTTGCCAGGACAACGGGCCTCCAAACGCGGCGAGGGCGGATCCCGGGCGCTTTGCCAGGTCCGGATTCCGCCCCTTTCGACCTCTCGCCCCTGCTGGTTGTTTTCCAACATGCCCCGGTCGCTGCTTCCATCTTCCCCGATCCCGGTTCCATTTGGTAGGCTGGTCGCAGAAAAGGAGACACGCCGATGACTGCGGGCGGGATTGGATATCTGGTGTTCGATGTCGAAAGCGTGGCCGACGCCGCGTTGGTCGCGCGGATCCGCTATCCGCGGGAAACGATCGATCCGGCCGAGGCGGTGCGGCGTTACCGGGCGGAACTGATCGACAAATATGACAGCGATTTTGTTCCTTACACGTTTCAGATCCCGATTTGCGTGGCGGCGGCGAAGGTGGCCGAAGATTTTCAGTTGCTCGACCTCGTCCTCTTGGACGAGCCGGAGTTCCGCCCGCACGTCATCGTCGAAAAGTTCTGGCGCGGCTGGGAGGCCTATCGTCGGCCCACCCTGGTGAGTTTCAACGGCCGGGCGTTCGACATCCCCTTGCTGGAGCTGGCGGCGTTCCGGTATGGGGTGAGCGTGCCGGGGTGGTTCAACACGGCCGCCAAGTCGTTTGAGCAGCCCCGCGGACGCTACAATGTCCAGGCCCATCTCGACCTGTGCGAGTTGCTCACGAATTTCGGCTCCACGCGGTTCACGGGCGGCTTGAGCCTGGCGGCCAACATCCTCGGCAAGCCCGGCAAAATGGACGTGCAAGGCGACATGGTCCAGGATATGTACGACGCCGGCCGCCTGGCCGAGATCAACGACTACTGCCGCTGCGACGTGCTGGACACGTATTTCGTGTTCCTCCGCACCCGCGTCCTCTTGGGCCAACTCGCGCTGGACGCCGAGCAGGCGTTGATCGCGCGGACCAAACAATGGCTCGAGGAGCGGGCCCCCCAATGCGCAGCCTATCGACTTTACCTGGAACATTGGGGCGACTGGCCCAATCCCTGGCAATAGCCTGGCGCGCGATCGCCGTTTCGGCCAGCGTAAGAGAACCGAAAACCGAGCCGGAAATCGCCCACGCTTCCAGGCCTTTCCGACAAACGCTCGACCGGCGCATCGCTCTTTTGGACAGGGGAAAGAGGCACGGCAGGCGCCGCTTCGGGAGGGGGAAGACCGCCTTGGCCCTGGTCCCTCGCCTGCCTGGTGGACTCCAATGCACCACTTGACACGGTCCGCCAGTCCATATACAGGAGTATAGGAGCGGGGCTCGCCCTCCAGGGAGTCTTTCCATGGCCGATCACGCCGGCGCCAACCTTCGGCGGCTGATGACCCGGCTCGGGTTGACCATCGACGACGTCGCCGCGCGAGCCCGCGTCGATCGACGGACGATCCGCGCCATCCTCGATGGCGCCCATCGCACCCACGCCCGTACCCTCCATCGCTTGGCGGCCGGCCTGGGCGTCTCGCCCGACGAGTTCTTCGTCGATCCGGCCCAATTGGTCTACCGTTGTTTCGATCGGGCCACCAACCCGGTCGTGGCCGAGGTGGTCCAGAACCACCCGGAACTCTTCCACGGATGGACCGAGGCCGATTTCGACGAACTTCACAGCCGGTTTGGGACAGGCGGGGCGTTGACCGAAGACGGCGCGCTGGCCGCCGCCCAAACCATGAACCGCAACCGCGCCACCCACGAACAGCTCGCCGTGCTCCTGGAAACCAGCCAGGCCGAGCTGATCCGCGGGATCGTCGAGGCGATGTACGAGAAGCTGGTCCAATCCGCGGGGGAGTAACCGTTCACAGGCCAGAGAGTGGCTCGTTTTTCGGGCCGTTTCACAGCGAAAAGTGCGTCTGCCTCCTTACTGGTCAGGGGGACAGTCCCATTTTCGCGGACTTCGCCGCGAAAAATCGGGACAGTCCCCGTGAACGGTTACCTCCGACAATGGTCGTTCCCTCTTGGGTTGGGGCCGCGGCCAGCCGGAGGCGACGTCTGGTTGGCCTGGTGTTTTATCTTTTCGGGTCTGAGTCCTTGATCGCGCCCACCACAAGGTCATCGGCGGCGTCGGTCAGGTCAAAGCGGCTCGGGTGGCTGCGGCCGCCGTCGTCTCGCCCGTTGGAGCCCACACTGTAAAGCAGAAACCCGTCGGCCGATCGGCGGTACTGGAACGGGCCGTCGCCGTAGATGTCGCGGGGCAGACCCGCGAGGTACTTCGGGCAAAGCTCGGCCAGCGTTTCGGGAAACGAACCGTGATCGGCCCGATAGGCGGCCAATGCCAAGGACGCGATCGCCAGGTGGAATTGGGCGTCGGCCCTGTCTTCGGCGGTGGGCAGAATCGCCAGGATCGGGGCGAAGCGGGGAACAAGCGCCTGAACAGTCCTCTCGGCCATGACTTTGCGGGGCGAGCGTCCGGAACGCACCCCCTGGGCGAAATCCCCAAGCAAGCTGCCGCTGCCGGGACGGGTGAGTTCTTGATAGAGCGATCGGGTCGCGACAGCGCGTTCGGCCCGATCCGGCCTGGCCAACGCATCGCGGATGCGATTCATCCAGGCATTGGCCAGTCGGAGGGCTTCGTCCCAATCGGTCGCCGCGTTGCCAAGCGCCAGGCCCAATTGATCCAGTCCCGGAATCCAAGCCTGTGGCCGATCGTCCAGGGACTCCAGCCGCGCGACTCCCAGCCCTCGACCGTGGTTGGCCAGATCGTTTCCCGGCCCGAACCGCGCGAGTTCCGAAATGGTCCCCAGAAGGACCCATCGTTCCGCGTTGTTCATCCTTTCGGCCGCGGCGGGCCACGGCGGCAAGGCCCTCAACTGCTGGATCCGCTTTAGCGCCTGGGCCGACGTCATCCGGCCATGCACGGCAAGCGCCGTCTCCGCTTGACATGCAACGCCGTGCAGGGCGAACCCCTGCATCAAGTCGGCGATGGTCGGCCCTTGGGCGATCAACCGCCCTAGCCGATGGCACGCCTCCAGGTCGTCCCACGCCTTCGCCATGTCTTGGGCATGGAGGCGAAGCATCGCGCGCACGGCCAAGGCGTTCCCCGCTTCCCGAAAATGGATCGGCCAGCGGTGGACCGCTGCCGCCAAAGTCGCCGGTTGGACCGCACGCACCCGCGGCCAATAACACCGCGGACGCCGGCTGGCCGCGACAAATGCGGCCAGGTGCCGTTCGTTCTCCGCGAGCCACTGCGCCACCACCGGGAATTCGCGGGGGTTCCAGGGGCGCACGAGGGCCTGCGCCAATTGATCGGCCAGCGTCATCGGCGGACCGATCGCCGCGCCGGGGCCGACGGGGCCGCGGCGGGCGCTCGAGCTTAATTTGTCGAATCGGTCCAGGGGGGCAAAATAGTTGCCCTCCGCCAGGGGCAATGGGATGCCGAGCAGCGCGCAAAACTCCTGGTCCACGCCGGCGAGAAAGCCGGGCCCAAAGGCCTCGACAAGGGGCACGGCCGCGTTGTCCTCAGGGCGGACGCCCTGCCCGGCCATGCGATTGATGGCCGCCAGATAGTCGACGAAACCGTCGGCGTCGATCGGCTCGGTCAGCCACGTGGTTTCCTTGGAGATGGTAATGCTCGACGGATTCGCTGCACCGGGGGGGCCGGCCAGGCGGCGGCATGAAAACCAGAGCAGTCCCAGTCCCAGGAGGACCAAGCCCAGAGCGAGGCCGCCCCGAGGTTTCTTCTCGCCCACGTCCCTTCCCCCAATTCTCCAAGACGCGGCTTATCCCATCCGGCTTGCGGCCCAACGTGCGCCGTCCCAAGACGGCGATTGCCCCCGCTTTTTCGGATTCGACAGGCTATTCTAGGGGAGCCCTTCGGCCCGGCAATAGCTGCAACTCCCAAGATCGGCTACAATCGAGGCCAAACGGGGCGACGGGGAGTTGAGCCGGATGAATTCGCGCGAGCGGGTGATTGCGGCCCTGGAGCGGCGCGTGCCGGATCGGGTGCCGTATTTCGAGTGTGTGATCGATCCCAAGGTGATGCAGGCCCTGCGGCCCGGGGCCGACTATTTCGATTTCAATGACTGGCTCGGGATGGACAACGTGGGCCAGAACCGCAGTTCGTGGAGCCGGGAGAACGTGGAGTTCATCGACGAGGCGCGGGGGCTGTTCCGCGACAAGTGGGGGGTGATCCGCGCCTTTGGACCCGAAAGCACGCCGGCCCCCGTCGAAGGCCCCATCAAACGCCCCGAGGATCTCTTGAGCTACACGCCTCCTGATCCCGAGGCCGACGATGTGCTGGGCTCCATTCCGGAAATCGTCGCCCGCTACAAGGGTAAGAAAGCGATCACGGCCATTTGCCGCGACGCCTTTTTCAATCCCGCGTTCCTCCGGGGGACGACGCAGTACCTGATGGACATGATCGACAACCCGAGGCTCGTCCACCAGTTGGTCGAGGTGACCCAAAGCCACGACATTCGGGCGATGCAGCGGATGGTCGCCGCGGGCGTGGACGTGGTCGTTTTCGGAGACGATTACGCCGACAAGAACGGTCCGCTCATGTCGCCCCGGCATTTCAAGGAGTTCATTTTGCCGGGGCTGAAGCGGTGCGTCGACGCGGCCCACGAGGCGGGGGCCTACGTCGTGAAGCACACCGACGGCAACATCATGCCCATTCTCGACATGATCGTGGACACCGGCATCGACGCGCTGAACCCGCTCGAACCCGTGGCCGGCATGGACATCGGGCGGATCAAACAGCGTTACGGCGGCCGGATCGCCCTGATCGGGAACATCGACTGCGGCTACGTGCTCAGCCAGGCCCCCGTCGAGGAGGTGCGCCGCGTCACGCGCGAGACGATTGGAGTGGCCAAGCCCGGCGGCGGCTACTGCCTTTCGAGTTCCAACAGCATCCATTCGTCGGTCCGGCCGGAAAACTTCATGGCCATGATCGAGACGTGGCGCGAGTGCCGCGATTACGAGGGTTGAACCCGCTTTGACGGCGCGAACCACCATGCCCGCGACACCGGGAAACTTGCCGCGATGGCTCAAACGCAACGTGCCCAAGGGCGGTTCGCTGGCGGGCACGGCGCGGCTGATCGACGCCTTGCGCCTGCATACCGTCTGCGAGGAGGCCAGGTGCCCCAACCGCATGGAATGCTACGCCAACAAGACGGCGACGTTCCTGCTTCTGGGCGACGTCTGCACGCGACGGTGCGGCTTTTGCAGCGTGGCCAAGGGCAAGACGCGCCCGGTCGACGCCGACGAACCCCGCCGCGTCGCGGAGGCGGCGCAACGTCTTCGCCTCCGCCACGTCGTCCTGACCTGCGTCACGCGCGACGACCTGCCCGACGGCGGCGCGGAGCATTTCTGCCGCACCGTGGCCGCGGTCCGGGAGGCCACGGGCGCGACGGTGGAAGTGCTTCCCTCGGATTTCGCCGGCAACGTCGCGGCCCTTGACCGACTGATCGCGGCCGCTCCCGAGGTCTTCAACCATAATACCGAGACGGTGCCCCGGCTTTATCCGGTGGTCCGAGGACGCAAGGCCGATTACCGATGGACCTTGGAAATCTTCCGCCGCGTGAAACGTTCCAGCCCGGCAATCCGCACCAAGACCGGCTTGATGCTCGGGCTGGGCGAGACCCACGAGGAACTGCTCGACACGCTCGCGGATCTGCGCGACGCGGGTTGCGAACTGCTGACCTTAGGACAATATCTCCAACCGGCCGAAGATTGCCTGAGGGTCGTTCGCCACGTGCCGCCCGACGAGTTCGAAGCGTGGGCCGAGACGGCCCGTCGCTTAGGCTTCCGACACGTTGCCAGCGGTCCTTTTGTCCGCTCCAGTTATCACGCGTGGAAGATGGTTGTATAGCCATTGCCAGTGGCCTCCCACGATCGTCCATGTGTAGTGAAGTTGGTTTCGCTCTTTTCACGCGCGTGGTGGTGGACAACCTGAACCCCGAGAAGGGAGCCTTTCTGTACCAGGCGTTTCCTCCCGCGGAGGCCCGACGCTTGCCCCAACATGTGGAAGTCATTGCCCCAATTCCCCCACTACGCAAAATAGCACCCCCCAAGAAGCCGGCTATTCACAGATGGGGGGTTATCCCGGCATGATGAGCGGTCACGGGTTGGGACACCGCATCGAGAACCAGCAGCTCGTCGCTGACGAGGCTGGGCCTCGGAGGGACAAGCGATGCCACCGCGAGGAGGCAAGATCGGACAGGCCTTTACAGTCACCGAAGCACGCGTCAAACTGACCTGAAGAGTGACCCGTGAATCAAAGCCTGACAAAGCCAGAAGCAGCATTTCCTGCTCCCGCCCCCTTGTTTCCACTACCTGGGCCTCTGTCTGGCACGTCTCGGAAAATGGACGAATCCTGAAGAATTGTCACTTACAAATTGCGCAACTGATCGATCATGGCGATTGACGCCTCCCGCATGGCCCATTAGGCTGGTAGCAAGCCACGATGACGGCGTTTCCGCGAACACCTCCAGGGTTGGCGCAAGACGACCGCAGGCTGGCCGGACTTCGAGGCGCGAGAACGAACTAACGGTTGCAATCCTGATTTTTTGGAGCCCGCTATGAGCATACGACTCCTGATTGCCGACGACCACGAAGCGGTCCGCCTCGGCTTGGTAAACCTTTTGGCAGGCACGGATGTTGAAATCGTCGCCCAAGCGGCGTCGGGCAAGGAGTGCTTCAAGCTTGCCGAACAGACGAAGCCAGACGTCATTCTTCTGGATGTACGGATACCCGACGGAGACGGGTTTCAGGTCCTGAAGAAGCTGCGGCAGAAAGTGCCAGACAGCAAAGTGGTGATGCTTTCTCACCACGACAACCCAACCTACGTGGCAAGATCGGCCATTTGGGGGGCTAGTGATTACGTGCTCAAGGGCTCGGGACGGCAAGCGATCCTCGACGCGATTGTGGCGGCGGCGTCGGGCCAGGCTCCGTCGGCCAGCGGGGAGCTGGGCCGGATGATCAAGACGTTGAACAACCAAGAGGCGGTGGACGACGATCAGGCCTCGCTCACCCGGCGCGAGACCCAGTTGCTGCGTCACCTGGCCTTGGGCCTGAGCAACAACGAGATCGGCCGGTCGTTGGCGATCAGCGTGGAGACGGTCAAGGAACACGTGCAAAACGTGTTGCGGAAACTGGCCGTCAAGGATCGGACCCAGGCCGCGGTTTGGGCGGTGCGCAAGGGCTTGGTGTAGCAACCTGCCCGGAGACGGGGCCTGGCTTTCTGACCGCCAGATGCTTAACCGCGTGGCGGCGAAGGGGGCATTGGCGCGGGGGCCTCCGTCGTCGTGGCAAGGAGCTGCGCGCTACCGGTCGGCACGTAGACGCAATCCGGCTCGGCGGCCAGGGGATCGCCGGTGACCGCGTACGCTCGGGCGCGGCTGCCGCCGCACACGTAGCGGTATTCGCATACGCCGCAGATCCCCTTCAGTTGATCGGCGTCGCGGAGCATTCGGAAGACGGGGTGGTTCTGGTAGACGTCGACCACATGGTCGCCGGGGAATCGGCCGCAGACCAGCGGCAAGAATCCCGCCGGATAGATCTCGCCGACGTGGCTGACGAACATCACGCCCTTGCCGTCGCCCACGCCCAGCGGAGCGCGACGCCTGGCAAGCTGCGCAGGAGCGTCGTGGGTTTCCGCCTCCGCAGGGCGCGCCTCTTGGGAACCCGGCGGGCTGTCACTCGGGGGGACGGCTCTGGCGTGCCCGGCCCGGCGCGGCGAGGCCAGCGGATTCCCGCCCTGCTGGAGCACATAGCGCCGATAATGCGGGGCCTCGGTCGTTTTGACCGCGTAGGGCTGGCGTTGGGCATGGCGCCAGAGCCGCTCGAAGGCGATCTCGTATTCCTCCGGCTTGATCCGCTCTTCCTCCACGCCGCGGCCGACGGGCACGAGAAAAAACACCGACCACATGGCGATTCCCCGGCCAGCCAGGAGTTCGGCGAGGGCGTCGATCTGATGGAAGTTGCGCCGCGTGATGGTGGTGTTCACCTGCACCGGGATGTTCAGCTCGCGGGCGTCGGCCAGCATCCGCAGCGTGCGGTCGAAGCTCCCCTCCCAACCGCGGAAGGCGTCATGGGTGGCGGCGTCCGCGCCGTCCAAGCTGATTCCCAGGGCGTGGATGCCGGCCTCTTTGGCTTTTTCGAACGCAGCCCGAGTGGCAAGCGGCGTGGCCGAGGGCGTCAGGGCCGCCTGGAGCCCTCGGGAAACCGCATGGCGGATCAACACGAACAGGTCAGGTCGTTTCAGCGGATCGCCTCCCGTGAAAACCACGTTGGGCTGGCGTGGGAAGGAGGCCGCCTGGTCCAGCAAGGCGATCGATTGCTCCGTGGTCAGTTCGCCCGGCGCTGCGCGCTCCTGGGCCGACGCCCGGCAGTGCTTGCACACCAGGTCGCACGCCTGGGTGACCTCGTAATAGAACATCAGCGGACTGCGGGCGAAATCGTCGGTGGAATAGGGAGCGGGCTCCATGAGAATCACGCGGTGCGGTCTGAGGGGCCAATGCGTATGCGGGGGCCTTCAGGCAGGCCGTAACCGTTCACAGGCCGGGGACTGGCTCCTTTTCCAGCCCGTTTCGCGCCGAAAAATGTGCCTGTCCCCTCACCGGCCAGGGGGATAGTCCCATTTTCGCGGACTTCGCCGCGAAAATCGGGACAGTCCCCGTGAACGGTTGCGGCGAACCCCGCCTCCCCGCAGCGGGAGCGGGTCGGTCAAAGGGCAGGGCCTTCGTGCTCGACGCCCTCCGCCAGTCGTGCTTCCAATCGCGCGCTGCCCGGCCCGCCTGAGCAAGGAATCACTTCGCCGTAGATCACCGAATAATAGCGGAATCTCGCCGGCATGTGGGATCCCACCGAAGCCAATCCTAGCACGACGAGCAGGATCGGCAAGCGGTATTCCCAGAACCACGGGACGCAGGCCACCAGGATCAGCTTGCCCAGCACCATCAGGCCTCGCCCTTGGTGGAACCACAGCCACCGCCCTCCCATCTCGATCCCGCTCAAAGCGATCCCCGTGCCCAACGTCCACCACAGCGCTGGGAGCAATTGGGAAGCCGGAATGTCAAAGGCGTGGCCGCCCAGGAGAATGCCCATCGCGGCGATGTGGGCGGTGCGCAGGGCGATGTTCCAGAATCGGAGGTTCAGCATGGCACGGATGTCCCGAAAGATTGAAACGGCTGCTTCCGCGTGCACGCCAGACTTGTCGTTGGACGTCCCGGCGAGGCCTGGCCGTCGATGCAGTCCTTGGTTATTCCTCGGACCCGTCTCGCGACGGGCCTGACTTCTTCGCCTTGGGTTGGCTTTCTCGTCGGAGCGTTTGGCGGGCCTCTGCCCCGCGACGTTCGTTCTGCTCCATCTCCTGGAGGGTCACCTTGCTGGCCTGGGAGTGTCGCCGCTCGCCCTTGTTGAAATCCGGGGGCGGTGGGAGGATTTCCTTGAGCACCACATCGTCCCAATCCAGCACTCCCTCGGTCAAGTATCCGTAGAGCATGATTCTGCCCATTCGCGGCGAGTATTTCGTGTGTTTCGGCGTGAAGTCCTCGGTGTGCACGTTCCACACGCCGCTGGGGCCCTTGAGATTCTGCTGGCTGCGGTACACTTCGCGGGGCTCCACCGCCGGGGCTTGCGCGCCGGGGGCCGGGCCGTCTACCTCCCCAGCCTTCGTCGCGCCGCGGTACTCCGAGGGCATTTCGTCGTAACACTTGATGAAGACCTTCGGGCTGGGCCCGGTGGTGCGCCAGCGGCACTGGAAGCGATACGTGGCGCCTTCTCGAACAGGGAAGGGAAGGCTGTAGTACATCACCCCCTCGGCCTCAGCCACCTCCTTGGGGATCGTGAAGCGGAGGACGTGGTTGGCCGGGTTGCCCGCCTCGGGAACGAGCTTGACGAGGTTCCCGAGCGGTTCGCGCCGCTGGCCAGCCCGGGCCTCCCAGCCGCGGGGCACGCCGCGGCTGGCCTGCTCGAAGTCGCCGACCACGAGGTTCTTTCCCTTTTTCCAAGCCGCTTCTGCATCGGGATGGGGGCCTGGCGCGAGTGGAGCCGCCCGCTCGCAGAGTCGGTCCAGCATCTCCTTGACATGGACGTGAGGAATCTCGCTCACCGAACGGGTTCTGACGCCCATCTTCTCGTAGATCACCTTGGGCTGGCCGGGCGTGGAAAAATCGACGCAACGGATCGAAAAATCGTAGATTTCCCCTTCGGCGCCGGGCGCTCGCTCGATGCTGCCCCAAATGCCAATCTGGGCGTCGAACGTTTGACGCACGATCCGTTCGACTTCCGCGAGCGGGGTGTCCGGTCCGACGGCGATGCCCCCGCTGTCGCACAGTCTCTTGACGTCGTCGAGCGAGTCGGGAATCACGAACCGTTTCTCTTGCGACAGCTTCTTCCAGACGCCGTCGGCCACCAACTGGCCGTAGCGTCCCCCGTCGAACTTGGAGACCAAGGGAAAGGGAATGACGACCTTGGCCTCGTGCTCCGCCGCGCCAGCGGCCGACCACGCCAGCAAACAGGCGGCCATCGCGGCGAGCGCTGGGAAGCGACCGGCGCGGCCGTTTGGGTCGCGATCGCCTTGGCCGGGTTGAGTCATCCGTTCCATGCGTCCCTCCCTTGCTCCCCGGGATCACCACACTTCCATCTGCTGGACCTTGGCCCGGGTGATTGCCACGTCGCGCCGCATCTCGGCGAGCAGGTCCTCGACGCTGCCGAATCGGACGATGTCTCGGAGTCGAGCGAGGAAATCCACCTCCATCCAGCGATCATACAAGTCGCCGTGAAAATCGAGGAGATGGGCCTCGACCTTGAGGCCGCCCTCGCCGAACGTCGGGTTCGGCCCCAGGCTGACGGCGGCCGGCCGCCAAAGGCCGTCCAATCTCGCCCGGCCCGCATAGATCCCTTGGGCAGGAAGCAGCGTGGCCACCTCGCTGAGGTTGGCCGTCGGATACCCCAGGCGGGCGCCCCGGCCGGCGCCGTGAACAATGCGGCCGCGAATGCAATAGGGCCGGGTCAGGAGGCGGCTCGCTTCCTCCACGCGGCCCTCGGCGACGAGGTTTCTCACCCGCGAACTCGACACCACCTCGCCGTCCACGGCGACCGGCTCGACGATCTCGAACAGCATCCCGGCCTCGCGGCACAGCCGCTGCAAGAGTTCCACGTTGCCCTGGCGGTCGCGGCCGAAGAAGAAGTTCGCCCCTTCGACCAGCGCCCGGGCCTCGAGCGCGTCTCGCACAATGCGGTCGAAGAACTCGCGCGGTCCCAGGCGCAGGAAGGCGGCATCGGTGGGAAACGCCACCACGGCGTCGACCCCCAACTCGGCGAGCAGTTCTGCCTTGCGGTCGGTCCACGTCAGGGGGGGCGGGGCCCGATCGGGGCGGAGAACGCGGACCGGATGCGGATCGAAGGTGAACACCACGGCCGGGCCTCCCACCGCGGCCGCGCGGGACTTTAACCGCTCGACGAGTCGGGCGTGGCCCAGATGGACCCCGTCGAAATTGCCGATCGTCATGGCCCCGCGGCGGAGGCTCTGAGGAATCGAATCAACACTTCGAAGAATCTGCACGATTAATGGCGTCGCTCAAAGTTTCGGAAAAAAATGCAAAACCCGCCACGCGGATGAAAACAGGCGGCGATTCCCGGCGACGGCAACCGCGAACTCGTCCATCCATCGTTGCTTCTACGGAGACTGCGGAGGCAACGGCAACTGGGGCGCCCGTTTCAGATGCCCGGCAGCCGGTCCACGCCGTAGCGCTTGGCGTCGGCTTGCATGATCTGGATCAATTCCCGGCGGACCTCGTCGACCAGGGGCTTGGGATGGTGCCTGGCCAGGATTTCGCGCACCCGACGCCGCGCCCGGTCCCAGGCCGTCGTCGCCCCTTCGGCGAGCCAGGCGTCGCGCGAGCGGCGGTCGATGACGGCGCTGGGAAAGAGGGTTTCCTCGCGAAGCCAGCGGAGCGTGACCGGCGAGGTGAGGAAATGGTCTCCCGCCCCGATGTCTCCCCAAAGATCGTCGGCCAGGCGTCCGTCGCGCCCTTCGATGCCCTGCGCCAGGCGCAACGCCATGCCGCAAATCTCGTCGTCGATGACCAGTTTCTCCAGGCTTTGGCAACTCTCGAACTCGAGCATCCCCGCCCCGGAAACCACGTTCACCCCCGCCAAGGCCGCCAGGACCATGCCTGCCGACGATTCCAAGCCCGCCTGGCAGTCCACCGACTTGGCGTCGCTTTGTCCGAGGTAGCCGTGGGTGGGCAGGCCAAGGAAGCGGCCGATCTGGGCGTACGCGCAGACGACCATCGCCGTCTCAATGGCCCCCATCGCCGTGGTCCCGAACCGCATGTCGAACACGGCGGGCGAGCCGCCGTAGATGATCGGGCTTCCGGGGCCGGCCAACTGGTGGATGACCACGCCGCTGAGATTCTCCGCCGTGTGTTGCACGAGGGCCCCGGCGAGCGTGGCCGGCGACGTCGCCCCAAACAGCGGCATGGAAATCAGTTCCGCCGGAAGTCCCGATCGGGCGCATTCCAACAGGGCGCGGACGGTCAGCCGGCTCCACTTCAACGGCGGCGAGGGACAGGCGTCGAAGATGGCCATCGGCCGCTCGGCGAGCCGCGAGGCCCCGCCGGCCACCGCCGCCAGCATTTCCTTCATCACCGCGAATGCTTCCACGGTGAACGTCCCGGTAATGATCGGCTTGGGCGAATTCAAAAGGACCAGGAACAGCCGATAGCGATCCGCGATCTCCCGCGGCACGTCGGAAACCACCAGGGCCGTGCTTTGGGCCGCGAGATGGGGCAAGGCGTCGGCCAGACGAACCAAATCCACCAGATCGGCGCTGGTCGCTTGCCGGGCCTGGCCCGTTTCCGAATCGAGAATCTTGATGGCCGCCGAGCCCGGATCAAAGTGGACGTTCCATCCTTCAAGCCGCAGGGCGGGCTCGCCGTCGCGGTTGAAGACCGAAAACGCCGACGGCGCGGTCCGCACGCACTCCCACACCAGATTTTCCGGAATCTTGGCCCGCCGCGAACTGGTGTCGACCCAGGCGCCGCCGTCGCCAAGCACGGCCAGGGCGTCGTCGTCTTCCACCAGGACGCCGACCTGGGCCAGCACCTCGAGGGCTTCGCCAACGATCCGCTCCACCAACGGCTGGCTGAGCAAGGATGCCGTCGGACGTCTCGCCGAACCCTGGGCGTCGGCCTGGCCACCGGTCCACGCATGCATCGGCTAGGGCTCCTCGGATTGGCTCAATCGGCGGATCTCGTCCCGCAGCGCGGCCGCGTCCTCGAAACGCTCCTCGGCCACGGCCTGCTGCAACTGACGGCGAAGCACCTCCGCGGTCGCCGTGGGATGCGCCTTGCCCGACCGATGCGCCGCCACGAGAACCTCCTCGCGCCACTGCTCCAGGCTGATCAACTCGGCGCATTGGTCCGCGCGCTCCGAGAGGTCGTACGTGTCGAGAAACTCGCGGATCGACTCGATGCCCGCGTCGATCGCGCGCAGGGCCTCCGTCAAGTCGCCTCGCTCGACCATCGGCGTGGCCACCGCCCGCGTGTGCATCATCACCACGTACGGCCGCCACTGGTCGAACTGCCACCGGTGACGCTCATCGCGCGCGTAGGCGCGCACGAACGCGAACAGGCGGAGATTCCGTTCCGTGTCCCGCGCGCAAAGGTCGTACCGCTTCAGATGCCAAAAACTGAGATAGCGGTGGTAATACTGCACCCCCTCGCGCCAGAGCCGAAAACAGGCTTCGTCGGAGAGCTCGAAGGGGGCCGAATCCGGGTGCGCGGCGTCGTGAGCCTGCTGTTCCTTGATGTAGTAGTCCAGCCAGGACTCGGCGCCTTCGGGCCGCGTTCCGTCTGGCCGACCGTCCATCTCCATTTGCAACAACCCCATGTCGACGCGCAGTTGGATCTTGTCCCGCCCGTCGTCCCCTCGCACGATCCGCGCGGAAACCTCCCCGACCTCGTACTCCCAACCCTTGAGAATCCTGGTTATGTCCTTCGACATCCACTCCCTCCGCTCCCATGCCGAAAGAGAGTTCTCCGCAGTCAGGCGAAACGGCGTCGAAATGCCCTTCCTGCGCACAATGAACCAACCACCATGTCCAACGAGCCTGTCCCCTGGGGTTTACGGGCGCCACGGTCGGCTTGTTTGGCTGGCCGGGGAGCGCTCCGAGGCGGGCCGGGCGAGGTCCCCGAGGCAAAGTCCGGACACGCGAATCACGAGAGGGATCTCTCCTTCCAGCCTCCTCGACTCAGTGTATCGGGGCGGGAACCGGTGGGAAAGGCGGTGAAGACGCGAAGCAATTCCGCCGGATACTTCCTTCGGCTATTCATCCATAGTCCATTCAGGCGATTCGCAAGGCCCCTGGCATGACCTCGGCGAAAAGCAGCGCGGCAGCAAGCTCGATACGGTCCCGCGGGGGCAGCGGCCCAGATCGAGCCAACACCCTGGTGCTACTGGAGGGGAGGATTGCCCATCTCGGTAGTCGGTTCTTCCCCGGATGGGCTGGATACCGTTGTGTCCTCGGCACCCGTCTCGCTGGAGGGAGGCCCAGCAGGTGGCGTCGCGCCAGGCACGGGGGCGTCGGTTGAGGGGAGGGCTTCAGGCGATCCAGGCGGTGCTGAAGGCGCTATCGACGTGGGCTCCTGGGCTGCGTCGGTAGTTGAAGGGGGCGGGCCGTCCGAAGTCGGATCCTTGCGACGCGCGGCTTGCTTGCCCCGCCGGTCTTCGTTTCGTCTCTTTTCCCGACCGGTTTCCCCGCCGGCGGGGGGTTGGCCGAGCCCATAAAACTGCATCAGGTCGCTGAAACTCCTCAGCGGTTCCTTGCCGGCCTTCATCTCGTCGGTCAGGGGAGTGATCGGTTTGGGACGCGGCGGCGGCTTGGCGGCGGTGCGCTCAGGCGGTCGCGGCGGACGATGCTGGAAACGTGGCCGATCGCCGCGCCCGGCCGTTGACTCAGGCGCTTGGCCATCGGCGCGACTCCGGCCACCCGGTCGCGGAGGCCGCGGCCCGCGTTCCGCCTCCCGTTGTCCTTCCGGCTTGGGCGGTCCCTGGGACTTTTCGTGGCGAGGGGACTTGGGCCGCGCCCGGCCCGGCGGGATCATCGTCAGCGACACGCGGCGCCGCGTCTTGTCCACATCGAGCACCCACACGCGGACGATGTCGCCGACGGTCACGAATTCGTGCGGGTCGCGGATGAACTTGTCGGCCAACTGGCTGACATGCACCAGGCCGCTGTCGTGCATTCCAATGTCGACGAACGCCCCGAAATCGACCACATTGAGCACGGTGCCGGTCAATTCCATGCCGGGAGTCAGATCCTCCAACTTCAGCACCCCGCGTTTGAACACTGGGGCAGGCAGGTCCTCGCGGGGATCGCGTCCAGGTCGAGCAAGCTGGCTGAGGATGTCGTTCAGCAGCATCGTCCCCACCTGGAGTTCGGCCGCCAACGCGGCGGTGTCCACCTTGCTGATCCGCTCCGCCAGGCTCGCCGCGTTTTGGGATGCGACGAGGTCCGACGGGCTGATCCCCAATCGCTCCATCACGCGTGAGGCGATGGGGTAGCTCTCGGGATGGATCCACGTGGCGTCCAAGGGGTTCTCGCCCCCGAGGATCTTCAAGAACCCGGCCGCTTGGACGAACGTCGCCTCGCCGATGCCCGGAACTTCCCTGAGCTGCTCCCGATTGCGGAACGGCCCGTGTTGCAGGCGGTGCTCATAGATCCGCCGGGCGGTCAGTTGGTTCAACCCGGAGACATAGCGCAGCAAGGCCGGACTGGCGGTGTTCACGTCGACGCCCACGTAGTTGACGCACGACTCGACCACCTCTTCGAGCGATTCGCGGAGGTGGTTGGCCTTGAGGTCGTGTTGGTACAGGCCCACGCCGAGGTTGGGCGGATCGATCTTGACCAGTTCGCTAAGCGGGTCCTGGAGGCGGCGTCCGATGGAGATCGCCCCCCGCACCGAAGCGTCGTACTGGGGAAACTCCTCCCTTCCCAACGGGCTGGTGGAATACACGCTTGCCCCCGCCTCGTTGACGATCACATAGGACACGCCCTTGTCTTTCAGTTCTTTGTCGATCAGGTCGGCGAAGAACTCCTCGGTCTGACGGCAGGCGGCGCCGTTTCCGATGGCCACCACGCTGAGGTCGTGCTGCTGGATCATCTCGACGACCATCTGGCGCGCCTGTTCCACGCGTTCCGCCTTGCCCACGAGGAAAATCGTTTGATGCGCCAGGACATTGCCGAACTGATCCATGGCGACCAGCTTGCAACCGCTCTTGTAACCGGGATCGACGGCCAGGATCCGGCGATCGCGAACCGGCGACACCAGCAGCAGATTGCGGAGGTTGCGCGCGAACACCTGCACGGCGTGGGTCTCCGCGCGTTCGGTCAACTCGCGGCGGACCTCCCGCTCGAGGCTCGGCAGGATGAGCCGGACGAGGGCGTCGCGGGCACAGCCGCGGAGGAAATCGGCGTGGGGGTGGTCGGGCGGAACGCACAGCTCGTCCACCACCCGCTCCATCGCCTCCTGATCGCTTTCAATCTTCACCCGCAACACCCGGCATCGCTCCCCGCGATTGATCGCCAGGATGCGGTGCGGCGGGATCTTGCGGAGTTCCTCGCGATAATCGAAGTAATCGCGGAAGGCTTTCTGCTTGCGTTCCTCTTCTTTCTTCTTCTTTTTCTCTTTTTTCTCGCGTTGCAGTTCGGCCTTCGCCCGCTTGCGTCGTTCCGCCGCGGTGGTCGGGGCGGGCGGCGGGGCCGTGACCGCCGTCTCGGCGGATTCCGCGGCGATCTGCGTCTCCACGCCCGGCGCGCCGGAGGCAAGCGGGGGGAGTCCGGCGGCCTCGGGCTTTTCGGCGAGGGGCGCGGCGGCGGGTTCGAGCGGCTCGCCCAGGCAGGCGATGGGTTCCACCCCGGCCGCGGACGCCAACGGGGCCACGCCGCCCAATTCCTGCGGCGCACGGTCGCCGCTGGCGGCGGCCTCAGCCGCCCACTCCATCGTGTCGTGCGAGATGACGGTTTCCTCCGGGATGACGGCCCAGCCCGTCGCCACCGCTTCTCCCAGCGATCCGTCCGTTTTTCCGACGACTCCCTGCGCCCCCGCGTCGGCGGAAAACACCGACACCGCGGTCCGCCCGGCCGCGCCCGGCGATTTCGCGGCGGCCTGGTCCGCGTTTTCGCCGTCTGGCTTCGGCTCTGCCGCCGCCCGGGTGACGAGCTTACCGGTTCGCTGGAGGATTTCGCGCAACCGATGCCGCAGCTCCGCTTGCTCGCTGAACCACTCGGTCAGAATGTGGCCCGCGCCAAGCAACGCGGCGGCCGCCGTCGGAACCTGCCGGTCCGGATTGATGAAATCAGCCGCCCGCCTGTCCAAATCCTCCCGGCCCACCGCCGCGTTGAGGATCTCCTGCGCCAACGGTTCCAGCCCGCGCGAACGGGCCACCGTGGCCAGCGTCTGTTTCTTCGGCTTGAATGGGAGGTAAAGATCCTCCAGACGCTTGGTCGTGCTTGCTGCGAGGATCTGCCGGGCCAGCTTCTCGGTGAGCTTGCCTTGCGACTCGATGGAACGAAGGATCGTTTCCTTGCGTTCCGCCAAGAGGCGGAGCTTCTTTAGCCGCGATTGAATCTGGCGAATCTGCTCCTCGTCCAGCGCGCCGGTCGCGTCCTTGCGGTATCGCGTGATGAACGGCACCGTATTGCCGTCATCCAAAAGCTCCACGACGGCTTCCACCTGTCGCAATGGGATGCCAAGGCCGCGGGCCACGTGGCGCAAGTCGATGGTTACGGGTTCGGCCATACGAGGTCAGCAGGCGCCCCACAGAGACAGGCGCTCGTCGCGTGGATGGGAATTCCCTGCAATGGCAAGGGCAGTGTGGACCGTCGTCCCTGCGTTTTCGGAAACAACAGGCCGGCGTGCCGCCCCATGGGGCAGGCAATCCGCAGGCTCGCAGTCGCTATCAAGACGCACTCTAGGCCAATGGTCGGAAGATGTCAAGGCTTTCGAACTGGCCGCCCCAAGACCGCCATCAAGGAAATCCGTCAATTTCGGGAAAAAACATCAAACCGGCACAACCGTTGCTGCCGATACAAGAGGCGGACGACAGGGTGGGCCTTCCGCAGACCGTCAGGTCGCTCGCCTGGCAAGCGTCCCGACGGGTAGATTTCGGAGAAAGGGATGGCGTCGGTCAGAAAAGGGCTCAAAACGGTGAAATCTCCCCATCTTCGCGTTTACAGCGGCCCTCCAGAGGAGGATGCTTCGGTTGACGTTCTGCAATCGAAGCAGCCCACGGTAACAGTCCCCCTCGGGGAAGTTCTTCCGCTTTTGGCCGACGCAGTTCGCAGCGATCGAACTTGGCTCCGCGATTTTGCCCAGGATGAGATTACGATCTCCATGGATCTTTACGAGGTCATCCTGGCTTACCAGTTTTATCGCCGCCCCTCGGCTTAGCCAAATCGCTGCGTCGATCGCACTCGGTTGCGCAAGGACCGTTTCAACGGGTCACACGCTGGCAACCGCTTCGCTGCGAGTGCCGTAGATCGGCCAGATCGTGTCCAGGTGCGCGACGCGCAGAACCTCGCGACACAGCGGCTGCACCCCGCACAAGGCCATCGTGCCATGGCGGTTCTTGATCCGTTTCCAGGCCCGAACCAGCGTCTCGATGAAACTCGAGCTGATGAAGGTGGTTTCGGACATGTCGATGACGAAACGAGGCGGCGTCGCCTCGTCGGCCTCGGCCAGCAAAACCTGACCCAACTCCTCCAGCGCTTCGAGTTGCAGCCCGGTGTAGCTCGATCCGGTGAGGACGACCGTCACGCCTTGTTCGTGAATGACTCGCACCATAGCAAGCAGTGTAGGGCAAACCGAGGGAATCCGCAATCCGCCGCTCGGGCGACGTGTGAAATTCAGACCGCCAGGGTTCACGATTCCGGGACACGACATCGGCTCGACCCTCTCTTTGCTTCAAAACGCGCCCCTCGCTCCCTTCAGCAGGCGTCCCAATGCCACCTTGGGGCAGCGCGACGTGGACTGTTTGGACACTGGTTTCCAACGCCAGGTTCACGCTACGCCTCAAGATTCGTCGGCTAAAGACTTTACGGCGATACTCCAGGCCGTGCATCAGGCCGCGCGGAGGATACGGCAGCCACCGGTGGCTGGTCTGACCTGCTTATCGCTTTGCGGGGCAAGGCCTCGGCGTTGCCCACCAGGTGGAGCCGATTCGCACAAGCCCCGCGCCGATTTCGCTCGGCGGACCTCGGCTGGCGTTGCGACCGGCCGCTTCCCGGACGATTGACTCGTCCGACCTCGCAACGCCAAAATGGGCTTGTCGTTGTCCTTGGGTACATGCCGCGAAGCGAAGGAGGTTGCCATGCGCTTAGCTCTTCGGACCGTTGGTGTGGTGGCGGGCATTTTGATCGTGTGGAACACCTCGGGAGCGTCGGCCCAGGACTGGCCGCAGTGGCGAGGGCCGCATCGCGACGGGAAGACTGCGGGCTTCGTTGCTCCCCAAGCTTGGCCCAAAACGCTGGCGCGCAAATGGAGAACAACCGTGGGCTTGGGCGACGCCACGCCCGCCCTCGTGGCCGAGAAGCTCTACGTGTTTACCCGGCAAGGCGACGACGAGGTCATCCAGTGCCTGAGCGCGACGGACGGGAACCGCATCTGGGAAACCAAGTATCCAGCCGAGGCCGTCAAGGGAGCGGCAGCCTCGCATCCAGGTCCGAGAAGCTCGCCCGCGGTTGCCGATGGCAAAGTCGTGACTTTGGGAGTGAGCGGGGTGGTTTCCTGCCTTGACGCCGGCACGGGCAAGCTGCTCTGGAGCAACAGCGAGTACAAGACCGTACCCCAGTTCTACACCGCCACCTCGCCGATCCTTGTCGACGGTTTGGCGATCGTCCACCTCGGCGGCAAGGGGCAGGGGGCCCTCGTGGCCTTCGACCTGGCGTCGGGTACGGCCAAGTGGAAATGGACCGGCGACGCCCCCGCTTACGCCTCGCCGGTCCTGATGACCGTCGAGGGCACGAAACAACTCGTTCAACAAGCGGAAAAGAACCTCGTGGGCATCTCCCTGACCGACGGTAAGCTGTTGTGGAAAATCGCCACCCCCACCCAGGGCCGCGTCTACAACTCCGCCACCCCGATCGTGGATGGCCAGACGGTGATCTACACCGGCCAGGGCGCCGGCACCAAGGCCGTGAAGATCGAGAAGCAAGGCGACGCCTTCGCCGTGAAGCAGCTTTGGAGCAACGACAACCTGGGCACCGGCTACAACACGCCGGTCTTGCACAACGGCCTGCTGTTCGGCATGTCGGACCGGACCTTGTTCTTCTGCCTCGACGCCCAGACCGGCAAGGAGCTTTGGACCGACTCGGCCAAACGCGACCGCTTCGGCTCGATCGTCGACGCCGGTTCGGTCTTGCTGGCCCTTCCCGAGAAATCAGGCCTGATCGTCTTCAAGCCCAGCCGGGAGAAATACGAGCAACTGGCCCAGATCCCGGTCTCCGACGGCCCGATCTACGCCCATCCCGTGGTCGCGGGCAAGCGGATCTTCGTCAAGGACCGCGACGCCGTGACGCTGTGGATGGTGGAGTAATCCTTCCCGCAGACGCAGTGGATTCGTGATGGAGGGCGGTCCCATGGATTCCCATCTTGGTTCGCGCCGTGATTTCCTCCGCAGGGTGGGCGGGGCGGCCCTGGCCGCCGCGGCGGACCTTGGACGGCGCCACCCCGGATCGGCGGCTGCTGCCGGCGGCGGCGAGGGCGACGCTGAGTGGTTGGAGATCAGCGAGCACTTGGCGGTCTATCGCGGGCCGATTCACGTCGGCGTTCTCCGCGACGGCGCAAAGGCCCTGGTGATCGACTGCGGCGACGGACGCGTCTTGCCCGAGCTGCGCCGGCGGGGAATCGCCGCCGTCGAGCAGGTGCTTTTCACGCACCATCATCGCGACCAGGCTTGCGGGGCCGGGGCCTTCGCGGAACTCGGGGCCCGGCTCATGGTTCCGGCCGCGGAACGCGACTATTTCGACAAGGTGGCGGCCTATTGGAACAACCCCGCCAGCCGATGGCACCTTTACAATCAGCACCCCCACCACCTGATGCTCGCCGAACCCGTGCCCGTCGCTGACGTCGTCCGTCCCGGCCAGAAACTCGCCTGGGGGCCGGCCGCCATCGAGGCGATCGCCACGCCCGGCCACACCGACGGTTCGGTGAGCTATGCGGTTGAGGTGGACGGTCGGCGGGTCGTTTTCTGCGGCGACGCGATGTACGACGCGGGCCGGATCTGGGAGCTTTACAGCCTCCAGAAAGGCGTCACGACCACCGATTACCACGGCTTCCTCGGCGCCCGGCCGCAGCTTGTCGAGAGCCTCGGCCGAATCCGCCAGGCGTCGCCTCAGCTTCTCGTGCCGTCGCATGGCCGGATCATGGACGCGCCGGCCCAGGCGATCGACGCCCTCGTCCGCCGCTTGGACCTCTGCTACGACAAGTACGTGGCCATCTCCGCCTTGCGCCACTATTTTCCCAAGATGTTCGCCGACTACGCGGATCGGAAGGACCACATGGCGATCCGGCCGGGCAAGCCGGTCCCGCAGTGCCTGCGGCACATCGGTACGACGTGGGTGGTGGTGTCGAAGGACAAAGCGGCCTTGGTCGTCGACTGCGGCAGTCCGGCGGTGGTCAAGCAGCTCGCGCAGCTTCGCGAGCGCGGGGAGATCTCGAGCGTGGAGGGGCTGTGGGTCACGCACTATCACGACGACCATGTGGACGCCATTCCGGAGTTCCAGAAGGCGTTCGACTGTCCATGCATCACCGACCAGCACGTGGCCGAGGTGATCACCGACCCCTTGGCGTGGCGATTGCCCTGCATCTCGCCCCACAAGGCCCGCGTCGATCGGGCGACCCGGGACGGCGAGTCCTGGCCGTGGCGCGAGTTTCGCCTGACGGCCTTTCATTTCCCGGGCCAGACCTTGTATCATTCCGGCCTGCTGGTCGAATCGGGCGAGCTGCGGATGTTGTTCGTGGGCGATTCGTTCACCATGGCCGGGATCGACGATTACTGCGCCCACAACCGCAACTGGCTGGGAACCGGCGTGGGCTTCGACCGTTGCGTTGCGTTGATCGAGAAGCTCCGGCCCACGCACATCTTCAACTGCCACGTGGACAAGGCGTTCGACTTCACGCCCGAGGAGTGCCGCTTCATGCGGGCCAACCTGGCCGAGCGCGAAAAGCTTTACGGCGAGCTGTTTCCGTGGGACCACCCCAACTACGGCATGGATGAGCCTTGGGTCCGCTGCCACCCTTACGAGCAGCATGTCCGGCCCGGGGCCGCCGCGACGGTCGACGTCGTGGCGACGAACCACTCCGCGGTTCCTCGAACGCTCGCCTGCCGGGCGATCCCGCCCCGCGCCTGGCAAGCCGGCCCGACGGACTGGAGCCGCGGGGAAGCGTCGCCGAAGCGGGACGGGCGGGCCCGGCTCGTGGTGCCCATTCCCGCCAACGTCCCGCCCGGCCGCTATGTCGTTCCCGTCGACGTGAAATACGCCCAGCACGACCTGCCGCAATTCACCGAGGCCATTCTCGTCGTGTAACCGTTCCCGGGCCGGCCAACAGGAAGGCGACGGCCTTTGGGAACGGCCATGACACGGCGGACCGCCGCCAAACGGCGAGGCCCGGCCGCACATCGCCCTTGTGTTTGACGACCATGCCCTGACGAGGACTACGCGGAGGATTTCCGATGACTTGGTTCTCCCTTGTCGCGACGTTTGCGATGTTGGCTCCCGCGGCCGAGGCGCGGCCCAACCCATGCCCCAACGGGTCGTTTGAGGAATTGGCGCCAAACGGCTTCCCGATCGGTTGGGGGCCGATCGGGCGGGCGGAAGCGACCGCCGAGGCGCACTCGGGCAAGCGGGCGTTGCGCCTGCTGCGGACCAACGAGCCCCCGACCCAGGAGACCGGCGTCAACGGGCCCCGCCTCGACCGGCTTCGCGGCGGCATCGACTTCTTTTACAAGGCCGTCTCCTCCAAAGACGCGGTCTTGCGCATTTACGCCATCCCGCTTGCCGCCGACGGGATCGAAAAGACCGGCGCGCCTCGGGCCGGGTTCACGGTTCCCAAAGAGCACGTCGGCGACGGCCAATGGCGCCACGCGCGGCTGAAGTACGATTTCACCAAGAACGAAAAGGTCAAGACGGTGATCTTCGCCGCCCGGTTGGAAGGGACCTCGGGCGAGCTGCTGTTGGACGATTTCTCCTACGTCGATCGCGTGGGACCCGTGTTGCGAATCGGCCGCGTTGCCTTGGAGGAAGACCCTGCCGCCCCCGGACGCCGCTGCACGATTCGCCTTTCCGTCGAAAACGCGGGGGACGAGACGGCGCGCAATGTGACCACCACCTTGATTGGCCGACCTTCGGACAAGGTCTCGCCCGGGCCGGTGCTCTTTCCAACGCTCGAGCCGGACAAGAAGGCAACGGCCGTGTGGACGCTCGAGGGCGAAAGGACTGGCCCCGGCGTGCTGAGGATCGAGTCCACCAGCGGCGAGGTGCGGGCCGACTCGCGCCTGGTGATCTCGCCTGCGCTGGTGCTTCACAAGTTCGATCCGGCCGCCCCCGTGGCGTTTGTCGGGCAGGACGTCGCGCTGCGGTGCGTGCTGGCCAACCAGGGCAACGCGATTCACCCTCCTGTCGCCGTGACGTTCACGTTGGAGGGCGTCGAGCGATCGGCCGAGTCCCCGGCGATCTTGCCCGGACAAACGGCCGAGGTCAGCGTGAAATTTGCCGCGCCGGCGGGTCCCAAGGCGTGGATCCACGGGAGCGTTCGAGTCGCAGAGCAAACCGCCAACACGGCCATTGCGGTCGCGGCGCGAGGCGCGGCGCCGCGTCCCAGCGGGACGCTCCAGGCCAGAGTATCCGACGAGTTTGCGCTTTTGGAAAACGAGCACGTGCGTCTGATCTTCCCGGGCAGCGCGACCGGATTCGGGCCCGCCGCGATCGTGGCCCGGACCGGCGCCCAGCGATGGACGACCGCTGGCTGGCTTCCTCGCCTAAGCCGCATTTCCTATCTCGACGCGAAAGGCGCGCCGCAAGAGGTGACGCCGCTCTGCAAAGAGCCGCCCCAGGCGGAAAACCAGCAAAATGGGCCATCGAGACTTCGACTTGCCTGGAAGCCGAAGAATGTGGACCCCGCGTCGCCCCGTTGGCAGCTTGTTGCGACCTTTGAACTGAAGCCGCGCGAAAAGCAGATCGCCTGCCGGTACGAGCTTGCCGCCGAGACCCCGTGCAAGCTGCTCGCTTTCGAAGGGCCGATGATCTATGTGGTGGATCGCCACGAGGCCGTTTATCCCGGTCTGGAATGGCTTGTCGGCGAGGAGGCGTCGTCCAGCGCGCTGGACATCGCGGAATCGCATCCCGACCGAATCCGGTATGTCGTTCACCCCAACTACGTGACCATTCCCGCGATTGGCGTCCACGCCGCGCCGGCCACGGTGGGCCTGTTGTGGGACGTGCACCAGAAATGGGACGGGACTCGGGATCGGCCTAGCGCGGTGTTCGCGTCGCCCGATCGATTTGAGAACCAGCGGGCCCATTTGATGGGCCTCTTCCTGCCCACGGTTCCGGAGTTCGTCAAGGTCAACCAACGCAAGGCCGACGAGCAGAAGCCCTATGTGCTGGAACCCGGAAAACCGATCCGCTTGGAAGCCCTGATCTACGCCGACGGCGAGGCCCCCGACGCGCTCTCGGCCATCGACGAGTGGATCAAGCTCTACGGCTTGCCCAAGCCGGCGCCATTGCCCCATGGGTCGTACGAGAAAGAAATCGAGTTCTCGATGCAGGCCTACTTGAAGTCGCTTTGGGCGCCGGAGGAGAAGAAGTGGTGGACCTCCAAGGGGGCCGGGGAGTTGCTTTCGCCCAAGGGGTTGCCGCGGGCCTACGTGGCGGATTTGTTGGTGGGTGAGCTGCTGAGTCCTGATCCGGAGGTCAAGCGGCAGTGCCGGGCGCGGGCGGAAGAGGTCCTGGCGATCATCGGCGGCGGGCCGGCGCGGTTGGACGTGCAGCGGTTCCCAGGGCGATTGGATGCGGCCCTGGCCAGTTACGCCCAGGCGGCCAGCTTGCTCATGTCGCGCGGCGCGGACGGGGCCTGGCGGTTCGACGCCGATCAGGAAGGCCAAGGGCCGTTCGTGGGCATGGATTACCACGAGCTTGGCCCGGACAACGCGGCGGAGTTGGGCACCTGCGCGGCCAAGGCCACGGCGATCCTCCGCTATGCACGGATCACCGGCGACTGGGAGGCCTATCGCGCGATGCAAAAGACGCTGGAGTTCATGGAGCAATTCCGCGTGCCCCGGGCCGCGCAGGTGTGGGAGGTGCCGGTCCACTCGCCCGACATCCTGGCCGCCGCCGAGGCCGTCGAGGCCTACCTGGAGGCCTATCGTTTCAGCGGCGAAAAGCGGTGGCTCCAGAACGCGGTGACTTGGGCCCGGCGGGGGCTGCCGTTCGTTTACCTTTGGGACGACCCGCAAAAGCCGTTTTTGCTCGGGGCGAGCATCCCCGTGTTCGGGGCCTCGTGGATGCATGCCTCGTGGTTCGGCCGGCCCGTGCAGTGGAACGGCCTGCGCTACGCCGAGGCCCTGCTGGAACTGGCTGAGCACGACCAGAGCTATCCCTGGCGTCAACTCGCGACACTCTTGACCCATAGCGCGATCCATCAGCAGGACCAGGACGGCGAGAACGCGGCCCTCTGGCCCGACAGCATCGGCGCGGTCAACGGCGACAAATCGGCCTGGGTCTTCGCCCCGCGGATGATCATCAGCAACCTCCTCAAGATCATGGGCCGCGACGAGCATATCCGCACCACGATCGTCGGCGAAGGCCAGCGGCGTCTGCACATTTCGGCCAACGCCGCGATCAGCGATGCGGCGCGGGACGGCGCCACCTGCTCGTTCCGCGTCGCGTATCCGGCCGGCGAGCAGGGGACGGTGGTGGTGTTCAATCTCGCGAAACCGGAAGCGGTGATGTTGGATGGGAAGGCGCTCAGGGAGCGGGTGGATCTGGAAAGCGGCGGCGAAGCCGGTTGGCGCTACGATGCGGGCAGTTGTTGCTTGTCAATCCGCGTGCCCAAGGATGGCTCGTCGGCGATCCGCATCGAGGGAGCGGCGTTCCGCTCGACGCCCCGGCTGCCGCAGCCCGCGGATCGGATCGCCTTCGAGTTCGCGGAGAACTCCGAAGGCTGGATGCCGATGCACGACGTGAGCGAACTGACGGTTCACGACGGCGTGCTCACCGGCCGGATCACCGGCGGCGACCCGTATCTCGCGCGGACGATGCTCCGCGTGCGGGGGGACGATTGTGCGGCGCTCGTGCTGAGGATGCGGGCGACGGCCGGCCGCGGCGGTCAATTGTTCTGGATGACCGAAGCTTCGCCGGCGTTCACGGAAGACAAGTCGCTCCGGTTTCAAGTCCAGCCCGACGGCCAGTTCCACGAGTACCGGCTCGAAGTGGGCAAACACCCGGCTTGGTCGGGCCAGACGATCACCGGCCTCCGCATCGACCCTTGCGACGGCGGGGCGGGCGGGGAATTCGCCATCGACTATGTGCGCGGGGTGAAGTGATCGGGCCGAGGCGGGCGAGGCGCTGGCGCGCCGCCGACGCAGGCCGAAGCCTCGGGCCGCGAAGGCCTACCCGACCTCCCTTCGCCGCACCGTGAACCCTTCGCCCGGTTTGAGCAACAGGGCGTGCACGTTGGGGCACAAGTGGTTGCAGGCGTAAAGGAATCCGCCGGGATCGCCTGCGCCCTGCTCGGCGAAGGTCCAATAATGGCACGGAATCGCGTAACGGGGCTGGGCCTGCTGGACCAGCCGGGCCGCGTCCAGGTGGGTCATGTTGCCGAACCCGCCATTGATGCAAGGCAACATCACGTCCGGCTTGAGGTCGAACAGCGGCCGAAACAGCCGCGGGCGGAGCGACGTGTCGCCCGTCGCCAGGATCCGCACTCCCTCGAAATCCAACAACAGGCCCAAGGCCGATTCCGAATAGTCTCCGTGATCGGCGGGCACGGTGTGAATCTCCGCGATTCCCAAATCATAGGTGCGGTTGGGTTCGAGAACGACGGTGCGGTCGGCGCCGACTCCCGCCTGAGCCAAACCCTCCCGGCATCCGCGCGGCCCCGCAAAGCGGCACAGGGGGTTGTTGCGGGCGATGACCGGCAAGGCGTCGGGATCGAGGTGGTCCTCGTGTTCGTGGGTCAGGACCACAAGGTCGGCCCGCACGTCCTCCGCGGCGATCGGCGGCGCGCAGATCCGCTTGAAGCCGAACAATCGCTCCAAGGCGTCCGACAACGAGGGATCCAGATACACGACCTTCCCGGAGGGCGTCTTGAACGCAAACCCTGCCTGGGTAAGCCACCACATCCGGACTGAACCCAGCGGCGCCTCCGATGACGCGATCTCGTGCGCGAGCCGACTCATCTCCGTTCCCTTCTTCGATCTGATAGGATGGGTCGCCGTACGGAGCGGGTAGCGTTCGGGTGGGAAAGGGGAAGACTGCTCGTCCGCTAACGCTACGGTTCAGCGGCGGGCCGCGCAGCGGACCGTCCGCTGCAACCAGTTGTTAGGTCTCCATGTCCTCACGGTTCAATGCCAATGAGCACAAGTGGCACTGCCGGGACACCTCTGCCTTGCCGAACTACATTGTAGAACTCGCCTTCGTAATAAGCGACACCAGAACTCATCTGGCTTTGCAGGGACTTCATCGGTAGAATCTCGACTCCGACGTCAATACGATCACCGACGTAGAAAGCCAGATGCTTCACGAAGAGATCATAAGCAACGAATGCATACTTCCCGAATTGAACCTCAATGGCTACCCGGTCCTTCACGAAATCTGTCTGGTTGTAACTAAAGATCGGTGTTTCGCCAGCCGCTTCAATTTCTTGTTTCTGTTCCTCGGCCGACATGTTAAGCGTCTTTCGAATCAACTTCTCACTTCGGGTAACCCAGTAGCTGACACGGCTCTCCTCCCAAGAGCTTTTCCTAAGCAAGCGCTTGAAGGCCGCATTCATTCCAATGGGGCTAAACAGAAGCTTACCCTTCATCGTCTTTTCTTTGGAGACTTTAGTTCGACATTTTTTTGCGTCGACGGCAGCTATAACGGATTGAATCTCCTGCCAAAGCGTTCGCTTGTGCACGAGAAGAAATTCAAGGCCATTTAGATGAGAGTAAGTTTCAGCAATCTTCATTGTTTCGTTCTTCTCCTGTATTTCGGGCTTCTCTCAAACAGGCTGCTCTGTCCGGAGTTTTTCTGCCAAGGTGCAACGGTGAGACTGTTTCCTGCCTCAACGGGGTCGTAGACCGGCCTGTCCATAGGGCGAGTCCGCAAGGTACCTTCAATCTCCTGTTGAATTCTTTCTCGTGCGAGATCCACATACTTACTGACCGTTTCGGCGCCAGCGCCTCGCCGTCCGTGGCGAATGGCAGCAATAACTGTGGTCCCTGTACCTAGAAAGGGATCAAGGACCCAATCTCCCTCGTTTGTAAGGGACAAGACTAGTCGTTCAATCAGCTCGACGGGGAACTGGCAGGGATGCTCGGTCTTCTCAACATGGTTGCTCTTGACATTCGGAATCACCCAGAGGTCCCCGGGGTTCTTGCCGAGAGGATTACATGAATATTGGCCAGCCTTCGGACCTTTGAAGTACTTCTTACCAGGATATTTCTGGGGCACGCGCACAGCGTCGAGATTGAAAACATATTCGTCCGACTTGGTGAACCAGATAATGGTCTCATATCGTCCTGAGAAGCGGCGGCTGCAATGTAGGCCGTGTTCAAAGTGCCAGATAATGCGATTGCGCATCCGAAGACCAAGCCCAGCGAAAATCGGGTAGAGAACCGTGTCCAAGGGAATGATCGCCCCTCGATCAACGTAGTTGCCCACCTGCCAGCAAATGCTCCCCGTCGAAGCCAACGTCCGCACACACTCGGCGATGACCTGGGCCTGTTGTCGGAGGTAAAGGTCAAGATGCAGCCTCTTTTCGTATTCTTTGCCAATGTTATAAGGAGGTGAGGTGACAATGAGCTGTATGGATTCAGCCGGGATTGCCCTCAACATCTCCAGACAGTCGCCCGGATAGACGACGATGCGTTCTGAAAGGGAGAATTCATCGGCAATGCTCTGATTCTTATTCGAGGCAAAGATGTTCGGAACCTGTGTCTTCATTCGTCTCTTCTCATTTCATCGTTTTCGTGAAACCTAACTTCTGTTTAGAATGATCCGCCTATTCATCTTTGGGCTGCGTCGTTGCAGCCTAACGCGCATCGTTACTCACGCTATAACTGGTTGCCTGTTAGTGGGTTACGTCGGTCATTGGGGCTACGCGGCGTGATAGGCTGTTTCACCCTATCGCATGCGATCTCTGGTCCTGGTAGTGTGTCGGCCGGGCTGCGCACGCCGCGTGCGCCGCAGTAGAAAACGTGCGTGAAAACCATCGTCGGGCGAACGTCGCTAAGGCCCAGCAGTTGCCGCGTGGTGCGGATATCGCAGCCGTCGACCAACACCTGCATCGCGCTCAAACGCCGAATGGTGTGGCTGGTGAGCCACCTGCTCAAGCCGGCCTTCCGGACGGCTGCCGCGGCGCGTCCGGCCACTCCCAATTCTGAGCGTGGTTGCGAAGATATGTCAAGCGTCCGCCGCATCGAACGCAGGGGGCAACCCTGACGCGCAAGGCGTAGTTCTTTGCGAACCCCTTGGCGGTTCCCGCCGCCCTTGTGTGGATTAGTTTAGCAGAGGCCCGTTTGTCCGCCTAGGAGGCCGCATGATCGACGAAACCCATGTCGGGGAAGAGATTTGCGCTTTCGCCCGGGCGCTGGTGGGCAAGATTGCCCGAAGAGTAACCGTTCACAGGCCGGAGACTGGCTCGTTTTTCGGGCCGTTGCGCGCCCAAAAATGGGCTTGTCTCGTTACTGGCCAGGGAAAGGGGATCAGGCCGGCTTGAACAAGTCGCCGAGATGTCGGTGGTCCTCGCCTGCGGGCGAGAGAAGGGAGAACCCGCGCGGGACCGCAAGATCCGCCTGGCGCGGAGGGCGGGAAGCAAAAGCGCCGGGGCGTTGGCCGGGACTCTCCAGACGCTTGGCCGACGGCGCCGCGGACGCCCCAGCGTCGCGCGGCGACCGACACGGCGCGGCTATTTTCCTTCCCGGGCCCGCCAGTTCTTTTCGTGAAGCTCGAGGATGTCGTTGAGCACGAAATCCTTGGGGAACGGCTTGTCGCTCTTTTCGAGCACCTGCCGGTACTTGTAAATGATCCCCACGATCTCCTGGCCGAGCGAATCGTCGTTCTTCAACTGGGCGAAGTCCTTGCGGTCGAACAATTGCCGCCACTTGGCGAAGCACTGTTCGTACATCTCGCGGGCCTTGATCAGGTCGGCGTTGGCGAGGGCCTCGGCGCCCTTGTAGGCGTATTCGCGGGCGAAGATGGCCTCGGGCGTTTGCTCGTACCGCGCCCGCTCCCGCCAAAACTCGAAATTGACGATTTGCCGATACAGCCGGTTCTCCTCGGACTTCTTTTCGAATTCGGCGGCCTCGCGGGCGAGCTTGATCGCCGTCTGCCGGTTGGGCCCGCTGATCTGGCGGGCGAGCTGATCGTGGGTGACGATGAGCTGCTCGGCGACCTCCTGGGCCTTTTCCCAGTCGTCGCGCGTGCGTTTTTCGGGGGGCGTCTCGTAGGCCTTGCGCTTGGCGGCGGGGAGCTTTTCGTAGCGTTCCTTGCGGATTTTCTCGCGCAGACCGGGTTCGAAGGCCTCCAGCTTGGCCACACGGTCGGCCGCTTCCCTGTCGAATTGCTCGGCGTCGTTCAGGTGGATGTAGCGGTCCTTCTCCGTCGCCGGAATGGCCCGCGCCCCGAACTCGAACCACTCGTCGCCCGCCTTTTTCCACGATTCCTTGGCCTTCTCGCCGAAGATGCCGTCTTTTTCGATGGCCTCGGAGTAGTTCATCTGGGACATGGGCCGGTGGGAGAAGAAGAGCACCGGCGTGGTTTTTCTCAAATCCGCGCCTTGATCGACGAGCTTTTCGGACCGCCAGAACCAGTCCTTGCCGACCAGCCAGTTGTCGCGGTCGGCGGCCGGGCGGTAGTCCTCCCAACGCTGGAACGTTTCATCGTCTTCCTTGAACAGGCGGCGGAACTGCTTGACTTCGTCGGCCGTGCCGATCTTGTGGGTGATGTACCAGCCGACGTCCCAAACCAGCATCGGCTCGCGCTCGTTGCGGCGGATGCCCTCGCGCAGGAAATCGATGCCCCGGATGACCCACCGGTAGCGCTCCCGGTAGTCGTCGAACTCGGCCGACACGTTGTACGAAAGGTTCCACGCCTGGAACCGCCATACGCTGATGAAATGGGGTTCGAGGCGGGTGATTTGCTGGAGCGTGGCCGACAGATTGGTCCAATCCTTCTTCATCTTGTAGTTGTTGGCCTTCTCCCAAAGGATGTTGGCCGCCACGCCGCGAAGTCCCAGCGTGGCCAACTTGATCGTGGAGCCGGCGGGGTCGATTTCGCCCAACTGGGCCTCGCTCAGCTTGTAGCGGACGCGCAACTGGGCCAGATTGGGCAACCCGAGGCCCGAGGCGGCCCCCTCCTTCCCTTCGGCGCTGCCTTCGCCGACCGTGGGCTGCCCCAACCAACTGAGCACCGCGACCAGCAGGACCAGGCCGATCAGGTAGAAGATTTTTCTGGCAAAGGCGTGCTGCGGACTCATTGCGCCACCTCGCGAGTCTTAAGGAAGAAGCAGCCGGCCACGAAGACGGGCACGAGAAAGGCCAACGCGCGGAGGGTGGGGACCACGATCCACGGATCCCAGGTGATGTCGAATCCATAGGCCACCCAGTCCGCGTAGTTGAACTCCGTGAACGGCGGGAGGATGTGCGCGATGACCCACAACCCCGCCTCCGCCACCCGGTCGGCCATCTGGGCCGCCGTCGTGCGAAGGCCCGGCTCCAACTCCGTCATCAAGTTTTCCTGGCGCACCAGGCGAATGATCGCCTCGAAGGGGCCGCCGCCCAGCACGGCGTGCTGCGACAGGCGGGTGAGGAAGTCGCTAAAGAAGCCGCCGATCATCGCGCCGACCGTGGCCAACATCGCCACCGGGCCGCTGAGGAACGTGCTGAAGGTCACCCCGAACGCGATCACTAGCACCATTTGCAGCCAGATTCCGAAGTATCCCTTGAAGAAATTCAGCTCGAACGAGGCGTCGGCCGCGTGGAGCCAGAGGTCGGGCTGGCCCGCCCCGAAATACTGCGACGGCTCCAGGCAGCGGATCCAAATCTCCAGCTCCCCGTCGGCCACCAGATCGTTGAACAGGTCGAACTCCTTGCGTTCGGCCAGGCGGCGGTCGAGCAGGTTTTGCGGTGGCGAGAATTCCACGCCCTTGTCCGGAGTTTCCCGCTTGCTGGAAATGACGTCCGCGCTGGAGAATTCCGTGATCTTGCGCGGCACCATGATGAACAACGGGGTGAAATCCTTGGATTCGAAGACCTTGACTTCGACGATCAGGCCGGTGCGCGGATTGCGCAGCGAGAGGCTTCCCAGCACCCCCTTCTCGATGTTCCCCTTGTAGGTGCGGAAGACCTCGATGTTCATTTCGACGGGCAGCCCTTCGCTGAATTGGGATTCGCGAAGGTTGGAGAAGGTCCAGATGGCCGCCGCCACGCTTCCGCCTTGGATGAAGCTGCGGTAAAACCACTCGTCGCCGACGTTGATTCCGCGATCGACGTCGGTCCCCTCGCGGCTGCGGAATCGGAGCTTTCCGTAGATGGGAACCCGGGCCTGAAACATGCCTTCCGGCCCGCCCACTTCAAACGAGGGCTTGTCGCCCCAGGCCGTGGTTTCGATCTCGTGCCAATGACCGAATTCCGACTCGACGACGCCCTTGCCCGACGCGTCCACATACAGCTTGTGGCGGTGGCCCTGGGACGACTCGGTCGTGCCGCTGAGCGGCTGCCTGCCGTTGACGGCGGCCCCGGCCGGCTTGAGGTTCTCGGCCAACACTTCGTGCGTGTGCCCCACGCCGCGCGTCACGAAGAAGTAGCTCACGACGCTCATCAACGCCAGGAGAACCGTTCCCACGATCGTGAACCCGACCATCCGCCCCAACACGATCTCGCTGGGGCGCACCGGCTTGGTGACGACCGTCTGGATCGTGCGGCTCTTCACGTCGGCCGGCAGGCTGAACGCGCTGAGGAACAGCGCCAAAAGCAGCACGAGGTAGGTGGTGGCCGTGAGCACGAAACTCAGATACAGCTTGGCCGGCTCGCTGCTGCCCACGTCGAGAAACCAGCCCGCGAACAGCAGGATCACCACGAACAGGCCGAAGACGAGGATCACGCGCCGCCGGATCGACTCCTTCACCGCCAGCCAAGCCAGCGCCGCCACGCGCCGCGGCGACATGCAGACCACGTCGACCACGCCCGAGAAGGCCGTGGCCAACGCCGCCCCGAGGCCGGCGCCGGGACCGTAACGCAGCACGCTCACCAAACAACCCAACACCAACGCGGCCACGGTCAGCACGCCGGCCACGAGAAGCCAGCTCACCGCCGCCGCGGGAAACCACTCGGCGAAATGCGGCAGCGGATTTTCAATGACCATTGCCTGCACCTCCCCGCACGCGCCGACCCGGGTGCGCTTCGCTCTCGCGAATAATGTGCAAAAAGAGTTCTTCCAACGTCGTGGTGGGATTGCCGATCGATTGGACTTGACCCCCGTGACGCTCGATCACCTGGCGGATCTCCGCCTGGCAGGCCTCGCTCAGGCCGCTCGCGCGAATCTCCGTGGTGTCGCGAACCTTCAAAAGGCTGTCGACCCGCCCCAGCTCCTGCAACTCCCCCTGATAGAGGATGCCGATCCGATCGCACACGTCTTGCACGTCGGCCAACAGATGGCTGCACATCAAAATGGTTTTGCCCTCATCCCTCAATCGAAGGATAAGGTCCTTCATCTCGCGGCAGCCGATCGGATCCAGGCCAGTGGTCGGCTCGTCCAAGACGATCAACTCGGGGTCGTTAATCAGTGCCTGGGCCAGGCCGATCCGCCGGGTCATGCCCTTGGAATACTCCCGCAATTGACGCCGCTTGGCCCAACCCAGCCCCACCATTTCGATCAAATCCGCGGTCCGCTGCCGCCGCAGCGGGGCCGGCATGTCGAACAGTCGGCCGTAAAAGTCGAGCGTTTCTTCAGCGTTCAGGAACCGGTAGAGATAGGATTCTTCCGGCAGGTAGCCGATCCGCTCGTTCTTCTTCACGTCGGTCGCGTCGCGACCGAACACCAACGCCTGCCCGCTGGTCGGGAACAGCAGGCCAAGCACGAGCTTGACGGTGGTGGTCTTGCCGGAACCATTCGGGCCCAAAAGCCCGAAAATCTCTCCCCGCCGGATCTCCAGGTCCAAAGCCTTCAAGGCCCGGACCTTTTGCCGGCCCCAGAAGTCGCGGTAAACCTTGCTGAGACTCCGAGTTTCGATAACAACTTCGGAAGATTGCATACATTGGCCTCGTGGTCGCGCAAACCTAGACTGTAGGTGTCTACGCTCCGCGGGTTTCCCCTGTTCACTGGTTTTTTTGCGGTGATGACTCCTCGCGGACAAAACCGCCGTCTGGATGTAAACTCAACCCATGGCCGACGCCTACCACTTCCTCAGTCAGCGGGTCGATTACGAGCGGATCTTCACTCCCAGCTACACCTCGCGCGAGTTCAAACCGGCGAGGATCCGAGAACTGTTGGCGGCCATGGGAGACCCCCATTTGGGGATGCCAGCCCTGCACATTGCCGGAACCAAGGGCAAAGGTTCCACTTCGGCAATGGCTGCGTCCGTCTTGACCGCGGCTGGCTACCGAACCGGACTGTTCATTTCCCCCCATATTGACCGCATTGAAGAGCGGTTGTCGATCGACGGGCAGCCTTGCGAACCGCAAGAGTTCGCCGGACTCCTGGAACGGATGATGCCCGCGATCAAGGCCTTGGATGAACGTTACGCGGCGTGCGATCCGGCGGAGCCTGGCCCGACCTATTTCGAAATCGTCACGGCCATGGCCTTTCAATACTTCGCGGAGCGCCGCGTCGACATCGCCGTGCTCGAGGTGGGGTTGGGCGGGCGATTGGACTCGACCAATGTGTGCCAGCCCCTGGTTTGCGCGATCACTAGCATCAGCTTCGACCACATGAAGCAACTGGGAAACACGCTGGAGGCCATCGCGCGAGAGAAGGCCGGCATCATCAAGCCGGGCGTGCCGGTCGTCAGCGGCGTGGTGGAGCCTGGTCCGCGGGAGGTGATTCGCCAGACGTGCCGCGAGCGGAACAGCCGCCTGGTGGAGCTGGGGACCGATTTCGACGTCGATTACGTCCCGCCGCGCCGCGTGGCCAGCGATGCCGCCGAGGCGGTCATCGATTTCGTCTATCGTTCGGCCGAGCGGCCGTTGCGCTACTCGCAAGTGGCGTTGAGGTTGTTGGGCCGCCATCAGGCGGTGAATGCCGCGGTCGCCCTGGCCGCACTGGCCCAATTGCCCTTCGCGCCGGATCGAGCCTGGCGGGTCCCCGAGTCCGCGGTCCGGACCGGCCTGCGGTGCCTCCACTGGCCGGCACGGATCGAGGTCG
>Ga0101944_10001996_pt1 | contig 36291 bp, 26 predicted proteins | sample DewCreD2012metaG_FD_75245 | JGI IMG/M metagenome (GOLD analysis project Ga0101944, IMG submission 75245) | Hot spring sediment bacterial and archeal communities from British Columbia, Canada, to study Microbial Dark Matter (Phase II) - Dewar... ... | reverse complement strand
CGGCAGCGTGAAGAGCAACTCGTAGTCCTCGCCGCCATGGAGAGCCTGATCGAGCGTCGCTCCCGGAAACACCGGCAGCGGGGCGTTGATCTCAGCCGAAGCCCCGGAAGCCGCGCACAAGCGCTGTAGGTCGATGGAAAGGCCGTCGCTCAAGTCCATGGCGGCGGTCGCGCCCAACTCCTCACGGAGGAACCGGCCTAAACGCACGCGGGGCTCAGGCCGCAGGTGGCGCTTTAAGGCGCGCCCGGAGCGCGTTTCCAGCCCGAGCGCCGACCCGCCTAAAACGCCGGAGACGTAAATGTGGTCGCCCGGGCGCGCGCCCGAGCGCAACAGCGCCGTTCCCTTGGGCACGGCGCCGCACACGACGATGTCGCACGACACTTTGGCCGCGCGCGCCAGATCGCCGCCCGCGAGCACCGTCTGGTAGCGCCGCGCCAGTCTGAGCAGCCCGCCGAAGAATCGGTCGATCCAGCGCTCGTCCAAATCGCGCGCCAAGGCCAGGGAAACCAGGCAGAATTGCGGCTGCGCGCCCATGGCGGCGATGTCGCTCAGTCCGCGCGCCAGCGTCTTCCAGCCGATGTCCGCCGCCGAATGCGTTTCCCTGAGGAAATGCACGTCTTCGATCAGCATGTCGGTGGTGAACACCAGGTCTAAGTCCCGGCGCCGGGGACGGAATAAAGCGCAATCGTCGCCTATGCCCAGGACAACTTCCGAGCCGCGCGGGGGGGCGGCGCGGCGGCGCAGGCGAGCCAGGATGCTGTTTTCGCTCATCGGCTAGCTACCAGCATCGCACCGCCGCAATTTTGGCTCAAATCCGCCGCCGGGCGTCCGATAAGCGGAAATGCATCCAGCAACTTTGGAGGTTACGACGTGAAACGAATCATCTTGACAGCAGTGGTCTGGCTGGCGGCATCCGGAGCGGCGACGGCGCAGGCGCAGTTGGTCCGCCTTCCGGAGGCGGAGGCGAAGAAGTCCATCACGCACAAAGTGGATCCGGAGTATCCGCCCATGGCGAAGCAGATGCGCCTGAGCGGGCGGGTGCAGTTGGACGTGTTCATCGACGAGAACGGCGCGGTAGAGAAGGTGGAGGGCAACAACGGCAATCCGATCCTGACGGCGGCGGCGTCCAACGCGGTGAAGAAGTGGAAGTTCAACCCGATTCAATCGGGCGGAAAACCGGCCAAAGCGGTGACGACGCTGACTTTCGACTTCAGGTTGTAGCGAGCACCAGACCGCTCGGCAGTTCTTCGCCGAAGATCCGGCCAAGCGTGAGGTCTTCCATCTCCTCGCCGTCGAGGACGGCGAGAAGGCGTTCGGCGTCCGGCAAAGATTCGACGGCGCGGCGCACGAGCGCAAGCGTGGCGGGCGGTACGTCGCGCGCGGCGTCGCCTGTGCGCCGGGCCAAGGCGACCGCGGCCTCAGCGGCCTGCGGCCACTCGCCGGCGAGCTTGGCGGCGCGTTCGGCCCAGCGCGCCGCCGCGGCCGGCGGCGCCACCAGGTTGGCGGGGCCATGGAACAGTTGCCGTGCTCCCAGCCGGCCCAGGCACCACAGTTCGCTTTCGCGGAAATCGCCCGCCGCCAGGCGCGTCATCAGCGCCTCGCCCAAGTCCACCTTGACGCCCACCGGCAACAACTCCAGGCTCGCCGCCGCACGCCACATTTCCCGCAACAGGCTGCTGTTTACCCGCAGCCGCTTGCCTCCCTTCGGAAGCAAAATCCCCGACAAACGCTGATACAAGTCCGCCTGCTGGTTCCGGTTCAGCCCGCCCGCCACCCGGCCCCAGAAAATCCACCACTCAATCTCGTTTTGAATCGAGTTCGCAAACTGCAACCCGGCCGCATACACCCGCCGCGCCTTCTCCATCCGCAGTTCATCGCCCGGAAAACCAAAACCCGGACGAAGGCAAAACCCCGTCAGGTTGAGCCATCGCGCCTCCCACGCCGCGCTTCGCCGCCTCCCTTCGCTCGCCTCGAGGAGTTCGTCCGCCAGACGGCGTATCGCTGACACCGGCCACGAATTCCGCCCCAAGCCCATCGCTTGCTCGAGTTTGGCTGGAACCTCCTCTGGCGGCACTTTACCCTCCGCAAAGGCTTCCTGAATCAGCGCGGCCGCCGCCGCGAGCGCCTCCTCGGACACCACCGCCGCCGCCCGCCGCGGGGCTTCCACGGAAGCTTTCTTGCGCAATTCGAATTGCAGCCGCCAGCGGTGTTCGCTGATCTTGGACTCGCACCAGATCTCCAGCGTGCCGACCTCCGTCAGCCGGACGGCCAAACGGACCGGGATGAGGCGTTCCTCCGTGCGCTTGCCAAAGCGGATTACGGCGGTCAGCGGCGCGTGGCGGTGCAACCCGGTCTCCGCTTCCTCCCGGGTGAATTCCACTACATCGCCCAATTGGTCGCCGGCTCGGGTGAGAGAGCTGTAGAGTTGGAACGCCACGGGCTTGTTGGCCACGAGTTGGAGTCCCTCGCGGTCCACTTCCAGGGTTGTTCCTTCTTCGGTTCCGCGCGGCGCCAGGCACACCGTCCGCAGCCGCTCGCCTTCTCCTTCAAGACCCACGAAGTACGCCCGCGGCAGCCCGCCGCGCACAAGCAAACCGGCGCCGGTGGAGCGAACGTAGGAATAGTACGCCGCGCCTACCGCCACGGCGAGATCCAGATCGTGGTTGTCAAAGATCACCGGCCTCCGCCCGAACCAGTGTTCGACCGCGTCGGCCACCCGCTCCCGGCAAACTTCGGGAATGAAGAAGCCGCCGTTGAACAGGATGGCGTCAGGCGGAGGCGAGCCCGCGTCCGCCAAAAAAGCCGCGAGGTGGCGGGTCACAGCCGGGTCGGAGACATAGGGCAGACCCAGTTCGCGGAAGAGGCTGCGCTTCTCTTCCCGCGGGCGCTCGTCCTTTTCGCATAGAGGCAGGAAACCCTCCAGACACAACTCCAGCGCCTCTTCGCGGAGAATCTCGGTCTTCAGCGCTCCGCCTACAAGGGAGGTTCCCGCTCCCAGAACGGTGACCTCGACCGAGGGCAGGTCGGGGTTGCTCAATAGCTTTTCCTTCGCCGCCGCGCACTGCCTGCGTAACGCGCTGCGCTGTTTCAGCGACAAGGATACGCCCAGCTTGCTCTCGACGAGCCATGCCAGCGTCAAATCCAGATTGTCCCCGCCAAGTAGGAGATGCTTGCCCACCGCCGTGCGGGTGAAATCGATGCGGTCCCCTTCCCTCTGGATCCGGATCAGCGTGAAGTCGCTCGTTCCCCCTCCGACATCGCACACCAGGACAATCTGCCCATCCCGGAGGTGCTTGCGCGATTGCGCGAGATGATTGGCGATCCAGGAATAGAAAGCCGCCGCCGGCTCCTCGAGCAGGGTGAGTTTTTCGAAGCCCGCCTGATGAGCCGCTTCCACGGTCAACTCGCGCGCCTCTTCGTCGAAGGACGCGGGCACGGTGAGGACAATGTCCTGCGCCGCGAGCGGTTCGCCGTGGCTGCGGTCCCAGGCTTCGCGCAAGTGGCGCAGGATGTGCGCCGAAACTTCAACCGGAGAGAGCACCCGCCCTGCTTCGCGGGCGTCCCAGGGAAGGATCTTAGCCGTGCGGTCCACTTCCGGATTGGACAGCCAGGATTTCGCCGAGTGCACCGAGCGGGTGGGCGTCAGCGCGCCTTGCTCCCGCGCATACGCCCCGCAGAACGTCTCCGGGTCGAGATACAGGAATGAGGGCAGAGTGCGAAGCGCCTCCGTGCGCCCCGGGGCGGCCAACTGGGGGACAGCGAAGACGTGCACCGGCGGGAAATCCATGCCCGCCGCCTCCGCCGGATTGACATACGCCAAGGCGGAGTTCGTAGTTCCTAAGTCGATGCCGATGTTCATGGGTGGCGACGAACGTTGAATTCCAATTTCCAGCGGCGCCCGTCGCGCGCCAGGCACCACAATTGCAGCATGCCGGTCTCCGTGACCACGGTTTCGAAGGTTACCGGGACGGCGCGCCCCGCGTTGCCTTCGTCCGGCAGAGTGACGCTCACCGGCGAAAGCTCTTCCAAGTCTTCTTCGCGCTCTTCGATCAACGCCCCCGGCTGATCCTCTTTGCGGGAAGCGGAACAGAAAAAGCGAAACTCCGCCGCCTCGCCGACAATCAGCCCGAATTCACGCTGCGGGATCGTCGCGCGCGAGCCTTCCTCCATGCCGAAAGGCGCCACCGCAAGATACTTCATCGGCGCGGGCATGCCGGGCACGGCAGGCATCGCCGATTCAATTCCCACATAGTAAGTTTTGGGGATGCCGCCTCGAATCCGCACTCCGCACCCCTCGCGCGCCATGCCGTAGTAGGCTGCGCCGCGAGCCACCGCGTGCATCAGATCTTCGCCCAGGAGCGGCTGGACAGGCGGCTTGCCCTCCTCCGCCAGCCAGGCGTTCAACACTTCCAGGATCCGCTGCCGCACCAGCGCCGCGCGCAGTACGCCGCCGTTGAACAACACGTGCGTGGGCGCCATCCACTCGCCGGACTGCCGCAAAAACTTGGCCAGGTGCCGGGTGATGGCGGCGTCGGCGGCATAGGGCAGTCCGATCTCCTGTAAACCGCTGCGGCGGGGGCGCTGTGGCATCTCGGCGCTTGGCGTCACTGGCAGGAATCCGTCCAGCAGAATCTGTTCCATAACGCTGCGCCGCAATTCCGCGCGGATTGTGCCGCCGACAAGTCCCGAGCCCCGTCCCAATACCGTCACCGGCTGAGCCGTGTCCGTATTGCCCTCTTCGAGCAAGGCTTCCTTCGCCAGGCGGCAGCGCTGCCACAGAGCGTGAAACTGCATCGCGTCGAGCTTGATCTTGCGCTGCTCCAAATCCCGAGCCACGCTGTGGGCGAGAGCGAGATCGATGTTGTCGCCGCCCAGCAGAATGTGTTCTCCCACCGCCACGCGCTCCAGTTGCAGTTCGCCTCCGGCGTCGCGCACGGCGATGAGGGAAAAATCCGTAGTGCCTCCGCCGATGTCGATCACCAGGATGAGGTCGCCCACCCGCACCCGTTCGCGCCAATCGGGGTGGCGCTCAATCCAGGCGTAGAAAGCCGCCTGCGGCTCTTCGAGCAGCACAACGTCGCGGAATCCGGCTTGGACAGCGGCGGTTTCGGTCAGTTCGCGCGCGCCGGCGTCGAAGGAAGCGGGCACAGTGAGGATAACGGTTTGTTCCTCGAACGGCGCATCCGGGTGTTTCCAGTTCCAGGCGCGGCGGACATGCTCCAAATAACGGCGCGAGGCTTCGACGGGCGATACCTTGGGGATGCCTTCGGCGGCGCCGGGCGGCAGCAGGGGCGAGGTGCGGTCCACGCCTCCGTGGCAAAGCCAGGATTTCGCGGACGTCACCAGCCGCGCCGCGTTTTCCGCCCCGCGCTTCCGCGCCAGCGCCCCCACGACATACGCTGAATTTTCGTCCCACGGCAGGGCGATCGCGCCGGGGGCGAAATCCGCGCTCCCCGGAAGGTAAAGCGCCGAAGGCAGCAGCGGCTCCGCGCGCAATTCTCCCGGCTCGACAAGTTGCGGCACGGGGAACAATTCCACGGGAGGGGGCGTGTGCGGATCGGGCGCTGCACCGGGCGGCACGCGCGCCACGCTCGTGTTGGTGGTGCCTAAATCGATTCCAATGATGTAACGGCTGGACAAGTTACTCGACTTCCACCTCGGCGGGAGCGATGATCGTGAGATCCTGCTTCCGGTTCAAGGGCGGCAGGTCGACCTTTTGCGCGCGCCAGCCTTTATGGCGCAGGGTGCCTCCCGCCGCCTTGCCATCCGGGGGCAGATTGCCGATGAGCTTCACCGCCGCAGGATCCTTCGCCGCCCCCTCGAGGCGGGTGTATGCGCCTTCGACGCCATCGATCACCGGCGTCAACTGGATATACCGCTGCAAGCTCTGCCTCGCCTGCTCTTGCACCATTCGGAAGGCGCTGCCTACTTGTTCATCTCCCGCGCCGGCGAGGTCTTCCATCAACAGGTCCACCAGCCTGGCGTCCCTCTGGAGAAGAGCGAGAATCTGCACCGCGCCTTCAGCAGGCGTCGCTTGAGCGGAGGGCTTTTCGGTCGAAGCGGGCTTGGCAGCCTTCGAGTACCCCAACGCCTTGGCTACCGCCTCAGGCAGGTTCCCGCCGAAAAGAATGCCGAAAAAACTCTGAAAAGCGAGCGAAATGCGTGACAACTGCGTCTCCCAAACTTTCAGGATACACTGGGGGCGCTTTGAGCCGTGACGATCGCCGCCCGGCGCAGGGCGTCCAACTCACGGCGGGCGATCACCGCCCACTGGCTGGCGGGATCCAGAGTCAAGTAGATCTGCCAGTGTTTCATCGCCAACAGGTTCTGTCCCAGATGGCGGTAGACCAGGGCAAGATTGTAGTGCGCGTCGGCATAGGAGGGGTCCAAGGCGACGGCCGCGGCGTACTGCTCCCGGGCCGCCTCCCATTCACTCCGCTCATCAAAAACATTGCCCAAATTGAAGCGCGCCAAGGCGTATTTCGGATCCGCTTCGACGGCTCGCCTGTAATAGCGCTCCGCGAGTTTCAGCTTGCGCTGCCGGAAATAGATGGTCCCCAGGTTCACCAATGCGCCAGCCGACGCCGGTTCCGCCGCGATGGCGTTCTTGTATGCTTCAATCGCCTGCTCAGGGGGAGCGCCTATCTGTTCCAGCTCCAGACCACGGGCGAACCATGTCTCAGCTTCGCGCTGCCGTTTCTCCGCGGCATCCCTTTCGGCGCCCGCTTGACTGAAGGTGAGCAGCTTTTTGAGATAGTCCGATTCGAAGTCCAGAAGCAACTGTCCGGTCACCGGCTCCATCCGCCGCCCCGCCACTTGAACCCCAATCCGTTTGCCGTCGGTAAAGACCTTCAGCTCCCGCAGCGGATCGCTCACTTCGTGCAGCCGGCGCCGCAGAGCCACAAGCGACGATCGGATGCGGCGGGAAGATATCCCCGCCGACTTCAGTTCCACCAAGGTCCGCACCGCGATGAGATCCGAAAAGTCAAACGACTCCGCCTGCCGGATGAACCCCTGCTCCTGCCACGACTTGAGTTGGCGCGGGGAAATCCCGGCCAAGCGGCAGACCTCCTGCCGCGAGTAGCTCCGCTTAGCCGCCTCCTCACCCTTCACGCCGGAATTGTAGCAAACTCGGCCGTAAGAGACCCGAAACTAACATTTGACTTATTTGGGTCTGAAGATCCATACTGGAAGCGTGGTGCAACTGACTTTCAAAAGCGCGCTGAGCGAGAAGAGCGAGAGTCAGAGTCCCCGGCCTCATAGGAGTCTGAAAGATTTGAAACGGGGCGAGCAAGGAGTGATCGAGCGCATCGATCTTCCCGAAAGAGCCGCCCGCCGTCTCATGGAATTGGGTTTTGTACCGGGCGCGCACGTGACAGCCGCGCATAGCGCCCCCGGCGGGGGACCGACCGTTTACCGCGTGGACGGGTCGGAGATCGCGTTGCGCAAAGACACCGCCGGCAAGATTCTGCTTTCTTCCGAACGCGGACATCGCGCGGCTAGGAAGTAATGGCCTTGGACTCCCGTGCCGCGGGCGGCGTGGCTTCGGCTCCCCAGGCGGCGGAGCGGCGGGCGCACGTCACCGCCGTGGTCGGTCCGCCGAATTCCGGCAAATCGACGCTGTTTAACCGGCTGACCGGACTGCGGCAGAAGGTGGCCAATTTCCCCGGTGTGACCGTCGAGCAGCGCGTCGGGCGGGCGCAGCTTGGAAGCGGGCGGGAAATCCTTTTGGTGGATCTGCCGGGCATCTACTCGCTCGATCCGCATTCCGAGGACGAGCGCGTTACCCGCGATGTTCTGTATGGGAGAATGCATGACATCGCCCGGCCGGATTCCATTTTGCTGGTGCTGGACGCCACGAATCTCGGCCGGCATCTGGTGCTCGCGGCGCCGATTCTGAGCCTCGGCATACCGACGCTGATCATTCTGAATATGGCGGACGACTTGCGCGCGCGCGGCGGTTCGGTGGACGTGGAAGCGCTTTCCAGGCAACTCGGCGCGCCCGTGGCTTTGGTGAGCGCCGCGACGGGAGAGAATTTCGAAACCATCACACGTTTCTTGATGTCGCAACCCCCGGCGCCAATCCCCGTGGAACTGCCCGTATTGCAGGATGTGCCCAAGTGCAGGGCGTGGGCTGCCGACATCGGAAGCCGCGCTTGCTATCGCGCCCCGGCGCCGTCCGTTTGGACCCGCCGCCTGGACGCGGTCTTCTTGCACCCTTTCTGGGGACCGGTGGTCTTCGGAGTGGTGGTGGTCGCCGTGTTCCAAACCATCTTCAGCGGCGCCCGTCCGCTCATGGAGGCGGCGCAAAGGCTGGTCGGTGTCTCCGGCGATTTTGTTGCAAATCATTTGCCGGAATCCGCCTTGAGATCATTGATTGTCGATGGGGTTTGGGGCGGCGTGGGCGCGGTAGTCGTCTTCCTGCCACAGATTCTGCTGCTGTTTCTGTTTATCGGGATCCTGGAGGATTCGGGCTACCTGGCGCGGGCGGCGCTGATCGCCGACCGCACCATGGCGAAGATCGGACTGCAAGGCAAGTCTTTTATTCCGCTGCTGTCTGCATACGCCTGCGCCGTTCCCGCCATACTGGCCACACGCACCATCGAAAACAAGCGCGACCGCATCGCTACGATCCTGATCGCCCCGTTCATGACTTGCTCGGCGCGGCTGCCCGTCTACACTTTGGTGATCGCCGCGTTCCTGCCTGAGCGCCCGCTGCTCGGTCCTTTCCTGGGCACGCAAGCCGCGGCCATGCTGGGGCTCTACCTGTTGGGGTTCCTGGCTGCGGTGGCGACGGCTCGCATTCTCAAATCGTCGGTCCTCAAAAGCGAAAGGTCTCCTTTCGTCCTCGAAATGCCGCCTTACCGGCGTCCGACGCTACGCTCCCTGGGATTGCGATTGATGGACCGCGCCAAGGTTTTCTTGCGGCGGGCGGGCTTGGTCATTCTCCCGGCGGCGGTGATTCTCTGGTGCCTGGCTCACTTCCCGTTCATCGACGGCAAGGTTCCACCGATCGAACAGAGCCTGGCGGGCACATTGGGGCGTACGGTGGAGCCTCTCATCCAGCCGCTTGGCTTCAATTGGAAGATCGGCATCGGGTTGATCACGTCTCTTGCCGCCCGGGAAGTGATCGTGGGCACGTTAGGCGCCATTTATGGCATCGAAGGCGACGCGCACTCTACCGGTTTGCAACGCGCGCTGCAAAACGATCTCACCCCCGCCGCGGCGGCGGCTTTGCTGGTGTTCTTTGCCTTCGCCATGCAGTGCATGTCCACTCTCGCCGTGGTGAGGCGCGAAACGGGGAGCTGGCGCTGGCCGGCCATGCAGTTCTTTTACATGGGCGCACTGGCGTATCTTGGCGCGTTGGCGGCCAACCAAGGGCTCGGCGCGTTGCTCGGCAAGTGATTCCGGAGATCCTGGTATCATTGCAAAGAACTCATTGCAATGCTTCATTCCCGTTTGGACCAACCGTTCCGGCTGGGCGGCAAACTGGTTCGCGGCCGGTTCGTAATTCCTTCCGGCATCCGCTGCACTCACGCCACTACGATCGAAAAGTGCTTCCTTGAAGTTCCTTCCGTCGGAGTTGTCACCACGAAGAGCATCAGCGCGCAGCCCCGCAAGGGCTATCGGGAACCGATTTATGCGCGCTACGCGCCGGGCTGTTATATCAACGCCGTCGGCTTGGCCAATCCCGGCGCCGCGGCGTTTCTGGCGGAGTTTGAAGGGATTGAAATCCCTGAAGACAAGTTCCTGCTGGTTTCCATATTCGGCTCCGACACGCCGAGCTTTCTTGAAGCGGCGCGTATTCTGAGGCCCATCGCCGACGGGTTTGAACTCAATATGTCGTGCCCGCACGCCAAAGGATATGGCGCGCAGGTCGGGCACGACACCAAACTGCTCGCCGAAATCACGGAAGCGGTGGCGCGGGAAGCAGGAACGCCGGTGTTCGTGAAGCTTGCGGCGTCGTTTCCCGACATCGAGGGCGCCGCGCGAGCCTCGATTGCCGCCGGCGCTGCGGGGCTTACGCTCACCAATACGATCGGTCCGGCGGTTGCGTCGGTGGGCGCGGAACCGATCCTGCACAACAAGTACGGAGGACTCTCGGGCGACGGCATCCGCCCCTTGGGAGTTCGCGCCGTCGAACAAGTCCGGCGCGCGGTGGGTCCGGACCCGGTCATCATCGGCATGGGCGGCATAGCGACGCCCGAGCATGTGGCGCAGTACGCCCGCGCCGGGGCGGACTTATTCGGCGTGGGCAGCGCGCTCACCGGATTGGACAGCCGTCAGTTCCGCGAGTACCTGACGGGGCTGGAGCGGGACTGCCTTTCGGGTAATTTTGACGGCGCCTACGCCCGTTCCTGTGAAACCACCGTGCCGATGGACTATGAGCGGGTGCGGGTTGTATCGCGCAGCCACTATGACGAAACGCTCTTCAAGCTTGTCTTCGACCGTCTGCCGGCGGAGTGCGGAGATGGCGGGATGGCGGGTCTGTTCTATTTTCTGTGCGTCCCGGGAGTCGGAGAAAAGCCCTTCGCCATCTTTTCGTCGTCGGAGAAGAGCGTCGTGGTGCGCGTGGTGGGCGAATTCACCCGCCACCTGGCGGCGATCGAGCCGGGCGCGGAGATCTTGCTTCGCGGTCCCTACGGCGCCGGCATCCCGCGATTCGAAGACAGCACTGTGGTCTTCGCCGGAGGCGGCACCGGCATCGCATCCCTGCTGGAACCCGCTTACCGGCTGAGGGGCGCGAACCGCCTGATTTTTGTGCTCGGTGCGCGCACCGCGAGCCACCTGTGCGACGTCGAGAAATTCAGGGCGCTCGGCGAAGTCCATCTCGCCACCGACGACGGCAGCGCCGGTTTTCACGGCTTTGCGCCCGACCTGCTGAAGCAGGTTGTCGCCTCATTGCCCTCCGCGCCGCCTGCCGCATTCATCACCTGCGGACCTGAACCTATGGTGTGGCGCTGCTTCGAGATCCAGCGGCGGCTGGCGCCTCCGGAGCGCATCATCGGCTCCATCGAATACATGACGAGTTGCGGCGTGGGCATTTGCGGCAAGTGCGCCAGCCCTTCCGGCGCGCTTACTTGCCTCGACGGTCCCTTCCTCGCCTGGCCCCAATTTCAATTCGTGGGCGAACGCAAGACTTGCGGGCGCCACGCGGGTTCCTGACATGAAACTGCAAGCCATTGACTGGATCATCGTTCTGGCGTCCATCGCCATCTGCTTCATCCCCGCTTTGTTTTTCGGGAAACGCTCGGGCAAGAACACGTCCGAGTTCTTCGCCTCAGGCCGTTCCGTCCCCTGGTGGCTGGCCGGCCTTTCGATGGTGGCCACTACATTCTCAAGCGACACGCCGAACCTGGTGACGAATTTCGTCCGCACCCAGGGCGTAGCCGGCAACTGGCAGTGGTGGGCCTTTACTCTGACCGGCGTGGCGACGGTCTTCTTCTATGCCCGGCTCTGGCGCCGCTCCGGCGTCCTTACAGACCTGGAGTTTTACGAAGTGCGGTATTCCGGAAGGGCCGCCGGGGCGGTGCGCGGCTTTCGCGCCGTGTACTTGGGATTGCTTTTCAACTGCATCATCATGGCCAGCGTCAATCTGGCGGCCTGCAAGATTGCGGCTGTGCTGTTCGGATTCGAACGCTGGCAGACGCTGCTCGCGGTGGGCCTGCTGAACGTCGTCTTCGCCGCGCACTCCGGCCTATGGGGCGTGCTGGTCATCGACATGGTTCAGTTTTTCATCAAGATGTCCGCGGTGATTGCGGCGGCCTACTTCGCCGTGACTCTTCCGCAGGTCGGCGGTCTTTCCGGGCTGGTGTCCAAGCTGTCTCAAGTGCAAGGTCCCGGCGGGCTGAACTACCTGAACATGCTCCCCGACTTCACCAACAACTGGGAGCTCGCCGTGGCGGTGTTCATCATGCCTATGGCCGTCCAATGGTGGGCGGTATGGTATCCCGGCGCCGAGCCCGGCGGCGGCAGTTACATTGCTCAGCGCATGCTGGCGTCGAAATCGGAAAAGGATTCGCTCGGCGGCACGCTGTTTTTCAACGTGGCGCACTATGTACTGCGGCCTTGGCCCTGGCTCCTGACGGGCCTGGCTTCTCTGATCGTCTATCCTCAACTGGCCGACATCCAAAAGGCGTTTCCCCATCTGGACCCAAGCCTCATCGGCCACGACATCGCCTTTCCAGCCATGTTGAAGTTCATGCCGGTGGGCTGGATCGGCTTGATGGTCGGCGGGTTGATTGCGGCGAACTCCTCCACCATCCTGACGCACTTGAACTGGGGCGCTTCTTACCTGGTCCACGACTTCTACCGCCGCTTCGTCAAGCCGGGACGCGACGAGAAGCACTACGTGCGCGCAGGGCGCGCGGCCACGGTGTTGCTCTTCATCCTTTCTTCGGTTCTGGTCTTCTTCCTTGAAACGGCTCAGGACAACTTCAACATCATGCTGCAAATCGGCGCCGGCACCGGTCTGCTGTATCTCATCCGCTGGTTCTGGTGGCGCGTCACGGCGTGGTGCGAGATCGTGGCCATGGTCAGTTCGTTCGCGGTTTCTGTGTTGTTCCTCATCTTGCGCAAGAACGGCATCGTGATCGGCACGCACCGCGAGCTTCTGCTCACCGTCATCGCTACCACAATATGCTGGCTGGCGACAGCCTTCCTGGGTCCGCAGACCGACTCCCGCACCTTGATCGACTTTTACAAAAAAGTCCGTCCCTTCGGTCCCGGCTGGAGGAGGATCCGCCTGGAAGCCGGCATCTCCGACGCCGAAGCCGCCGAGCACGCCCGCGGCGAGAATATGCCGATGGCGCTGGTAGGCTGGCTCGCCGGCTCGATCATGATATGGTCGTCTTTATTCATGGTGGGCAATTACCTATACGGGCGGACCGGTTACGCCCTGGGGCTCGCCGTAATATTTTTGATCAGCAGCACGATCCTGATTCGCATCGTGCGTCGGCTGTGGATATAAGGAGCACATATGAAGCAAGCTTGTTGGCATCTCGCGGCGCTGGCGGCGTTTGGCCAAACGCTTTCGGCGGCAGCGCTGTTTTATGATTCTTCCCTTCGGCCTGTAACCTTCGCGGCTAATGAAATCCGGCAGGCCGCCGGAGCGCTTGCGGAGTTCCCACTGGAAGCCGCGGCCACATCCAAAGAGCCGCTCCGAATCGTCATCGCCAGCGGGGCGGCGCAGTGCGCGCGGGTGGCGTCAGCCTTTGGCGTCAAGCCGCTGGCGGCGCCCTCCCCGCAAGCCTACGCCATCCGGCGCGCCCGCTCCGGCGCGGCAACCGCGGTTCTGGTCCTCGGCGCCGACCCCGCGGGCGCCATGTATGGCGGACTCGACGTCGCCGAAGCGCTGGGATTGGGAACCCTCGACTCACTGCCGGAAGCGGACCACAAGCCGCGCGTCATCTACCGCGGCATCAAGTTCAATATTCCCCTGGACGTCCGGACGCCAAGCTATTCGGACAACGCCCACGCTGCCCAGATGAACATCCCGGAGATGTGGAGCTTCGATTTCTGGCGCTCCTTCCTCGACAGCATGGCGCGGCGCCGCTACAACGTCCTGTCGCTGTGGAATCTGCATCCTTTCCCTTCTCTGGTTCGAGTGCCCGAGTACCCGGCGGTAGCGCTTGAAGATGTCAAGCGCACGCTGGTCCCCATGGACGACAGCTTTTCTCACTCCGGCAGCGACATGTTCCGTCCCGCCATGCTCGCCCGCGTGGAAACCGTCAAGAAAATGTCGATCGGAGAGAAGATTCAGTTCTGGCGCGACGTGATGCAGTATGCCCGGGACCGGGGCATAGACGTTTACTGGTTCACCTGGAACATCTTCACCTTCGGCGCCGCTCCTCAGTACGGCATCACGCCGGACCAGGATAATCCGAAGACCATCGATTACTTCCGCGCCAGCGTGCGCGAACTCGTGCTCACCTATCCGTTGCTGGCGGGCATTGGCATCACTGCCGGCGAGCACATGCAGGACCGCCAAGACGAATTCTCGAAGGAAAACTGGCTTTGGAAGACATATGGAGAGGGCATCCGCGACGCATTGCGGCGGCAGCCCGGGCGGGACGTGCGGCTCATCCATCGCTATCACATGACCTCCCAGACGGAGATCTTCAACGCTTGGAAGGACTACCCCGGCACGTTTGAGCTGAGTTTCAAGTATTCCATTGCCCACATGTATTCGATCCCCAATCCGCCGTTCATCAAACCGGTGCTGGAAAACCTGCCGCCGGGGCGCAAGACCTGGCTCACCGTCCGTAACGACGATATTTACAGTTTCCGTTGGGGCGACGCCGCGTACGCCCGGGAGTACATTCGCCATTTCCCTTCATCCGAACAAATGGCCGGATTCTACATGGGTCCGGACGGCTATACATGGGGGCGCGAGTTCCTCAGCACGGAGCCTGACACCCCGCGCGAGTTGGTGATCGACAAGCAGTGGTATTCGTTCCTGCTTTGGGGTCGTCTGGCTTACGACCCCGATATCCCGGCGGAGCATTTCGAGCGCATCGTCGCCCGCCGCTTTCCGCAAGTTCCCGCGGCGCGCCTGCTGGAAGCTTGGGCAGCCGCCTCCCGCACCTTCCCGCTGATCACCCGCTTCTTTTGGGGAGACATTGACGTCCGCTGGTTTCCCGAAGCCTGCCAGAGCCATTGGAAGCACAAAGGTTTTTACACGGTGAAAGACTTTGTGGAGGGCTCTTCAATGCCGTCGAGTGGCGTGTTAAGCATAGTCGAGTGGCGGAAGCGCCATCTCAGCGGTCAACCGGCGGACGGAACGGCGCCTCTCGAAATCGCCGGCATGTTGGAGAATGAAGCCAACAAGGCGCTCCAAGCGCTCCCCGCGTTGCGCGCCAAGCAAGGCGAAAGCAAGGAATTGCAGCTCACCCTCGGCGACATCGAAGCGATGGCGCTTCTCGGGCAGTATTACGCGGCCAAGATCCGGGGCGCCGTCGATTTGGCGCTGTTCGACAAAACGGGCGACCCGAAGCAGCGCGAGTCCGCCATCCGGCATCTGCGCGCCGCCTCCGACCGGTGGGAGAGGTACGCCCAAGCCTACACGGCGCAGTACGAGCAGCCCCGCCTTTACAACCGCGTCGGATGGGTGAACATCCCCGAAACTCTCGCCAAAGTGCGCCGTGACGTGGACATCGCGCGGCAATGGAAGCCCGGAACCGTCCCCGACGCCCAACCGGCGCCCAAAGCCGACCGTCCTTTCCGCAAGTGAGAGCGAGCCGAGTCCGCCCCGCCTTCAACGGAGGAGCTCCGAGCAGATCCTGGAGAGGCGGTCGAGCGTGAAGTCGATGTCCTCCTTCGTCGTGCGTGGGTTAATGGTGCACAGCCGCAGCGCCGCTTTCCCGCGGATCACCGTCGAGGTCAGAAATGCGTAGCCGTCCTCGAGCATTCTTGCCACCACTTCCAGGTATGCCTGCTCGGAAAGCCCGCGCCGGCGGAAGGTGACCACGGCCATTTTCGCGGATGTCACCAGCTCAAACTCCGGCATCCCGCGCAACCGCTCTTCGCCATAATCAGCGAGTTCAAAACCGCGCTCCACAGCCCGCTGGATCGCATCGAGGCCGAAGATCTGGAACGTCAGCCACACCTTCAAGCTGCGGAAACCCCGCGTGAGTTGCACCCCGCGGTCGCAGAAGTGGACTTCCTCGCTGGGGCGGTGAACGTCCCGAAGGTATTCGGCCGTGATGCGAAACGTCTCCTTGAGAAGCGAGCCTTGCCGCACGAAGACGCAGCCGGCTTCGTAAGGCTGGAAAAGCCACTTGTGGGGATCGAGCGAAAGCGAGTCCGCCCTGTCAAGCCCTTTCAGTTCCCGGCGGCCCCGCTCCGAGATGGCGGCCGCTGCGCCGAAAGCGCCGTCCACGTGGAGCCACAGATCCTCGGCTTCGCAAAAGTCCGCCAGCTCGTTCAAGGGATCCACCGCGCCGGTGTTCACGGCTCCGGCGTTGCCCACGACGCAAAACGGGCGCTTTCCCTCCGCGCGGTCGGCCGCCACCGCCGCGCGCAAGTCGTGGATGGAAAGTTGAAAGTGGTCGTTTACTCCCAGCCTGCGAATCTGCTCCGGCAGCAATCCGAGGATTCGCAGCGCCCGCTCCACCGAAGAGTGCGTCTGTTCGGAAAGATAGGCCACCGCGCCTTCCAGACGGTTTCCGAGCATGGCATGGCGCGCCACCGCCAGCCCCGTGAGATTGGCTACCGACCCGCCGCTTACGAACAGCCCCTCCGCTCCGGGCGCCAGCCCGCAGAGATCCCTCAGCCAACCCGTCACCACCAGTTCCATGGCCGACGCCGCGGAGCCGCTCAACCAGTTGCCGGCGAAGACGTTGTGTCCGGCAGCCAGGAAGTCGCCCACCGCCGCGGCGAAGTTGCTCGGTCCCGGGACGAAAGCAAAAAACCTCGGGTGATGAATCCTCAGCAGGTTGGGAAATACGTCCCGCGCCAAGCGTTCGAACACCACTTCCGGCGGCGCGCCTTCGCGCGGCGGCGGTTCCTGCAATGCGGCCATCAGTTCCTCGCGCCCCGCCTTGCGCCCCACCGGCTTCTGGCTCAATCCCGTCCATTCTTCCACCAACATGTCCACCGCCCGGTAGCCGAGGCGCCGCATTTCCTCGCGGTCCAGTTCCAGCCGGTCCGCCCTCATCGCCGCACCGCCCGTTCTATGGCCGCTTCGAGTCCCTCCCGGCTGAGCGTCGTGCTGATGAAGAGTTCTTGCCGGGCGCCGCCCTTCAGGGCGATCGCCTTCCAGCCGTTCTGCACCGGCACGGTGACGCGGATCTTCACCTCGCCGCGCGCGTCCCTCACCGGACGGATGACGCCGGGGATCACGGACCGGATTTCCTCCGGGTTCTGCTCCAGCAGCCTCTCGAGCGCCTCTCGCACCCCCTCCAGGATCGAGTGTTCCACCTTGAGCCTTCCCTTGGCTGCCCGTAATCGCATGCCCTCAGTTTGTCACAGGATAATGAGGATGTTGTGACGAGGCAGAACCTGATCATCGACGCCGACGACACGTTGTGGGAGAACAATATCTACTTTCTGCAAGCATTCGACGAGTTCGTCGATTTCCTGGACCACTCGCGCCTCAGCCCCTCCGAAGTGCGCGCCGTATTGGATGAGATCGAAGACGTCAACCGGCACATCCACGGCTACGGCTCGCTCAATTTCGGGCGCAACATGCAACAGTGCTACGAGCGTCTGTGTGAGCGTGAGATCCGCTCCGAGGATTTGGAAGCCATCATGCGGCTCGCCACGCGCATCATGGAGCAGCCGGTGGAAGTGATCGACGGAGTGCCGGAGACCTTAGAATACCTTGCCGGACGGCACGATTTGACTCTGTTCACCAAGGGCCATCCGGAAGAGCAGAAGCTCAAGATCGAGCGCTCCGGCTTGGGAGCGTACTTCTCTCATGCCGCCATCGTGCAGGAGAAGAACACCAGCGCCTACCGGGCGTTGGCCGCGGAGAGGGGCTTTCAGCCGGAGGTTACTTGGATGATCGGCAACTCGCCCCGCTCGGACATTAACCCCGCGCTCGAAGCCGGGCTCAACGCCGTATTCATTCCCCACCGGGACACGTGGGTGCTGGAGCGGGAGCCTCTGCGCGAAGGTCCCGGACGATTGATCCAAGCCGGATCATTTCGGGACTTGCGCGAGATCTTTTGACTGCCGCGCGGCTGCGATGTGACGCCCGTATTCTTTGTCCCAGCCCATGATGTGCGCCACGAGCCACTCCTTGAGAAACTGCATCACCTGCACCGTGAGCGTGATTCTGCTGGCCTGCAAGTCGGCGATGTGCCGTTGTACGGTGGACGCCAGCCGTTCGTGCTCCGCGCGATGGGAAGCCAACTCTGGGTAGCCGTGGCGCTGCATCAGCGCTTCTTCGGCTCGGAAGTGGGCTTGGGTGTATTGCGCCAGGTCATTCAAAATGGAGGCGAGAGCCGACCGCCCCTGCCCCGCAACCATGGCGTTGTGCAACCGGTTTAACAAGCCGACCAAGTGGCGGTGGTGCGCGTCCATTTCCGGCACGCCTACGGAGAACTCAGAGCTCCAGGGGAACATTTCAACAGGAGTCGTCATACTGTTTCTCTCATCGGCGAACGTTTGGAGAATCTGAGCAGGTGGGGCATTTACCCCAGAAACGATCTGGGGCTCTTCCCGGAAGGTGAGAACCTGGTGGAAATCCCCCACCCCAGTTTTCCGCCGTTCTCACGCTGGGCGGATTTCACCCATCCTGTAAATTAAGACCCTTACGCCGGCGCGGGCGGATAACAAGGTCCTATAATAGGGGTTTCCGGTTTCGTGGACCCTAAAATGCATACCTCGAGGTACTGATGGACTCTCCTAACACTAAAACCAGAGCGAAAGTTGCCATGGACGGCAACGAAGCGGCGGCATACGTCGCTCACAAAATCAATGAGGTGATCGCTATCTACCCGATCACTCCCTCCTCACCCATGGGTGAATGGTCGGATCAGTGGTCGAGCGAAGGCAAGACCAACATCTGGGGCCAGGTGCCCACGGTGGTGGAACTGCAAAGCGAAGGCGGCGCCTCCGGCTCGCTTCACGGCGCTCTGCAAACCGGCGCTTTGGCTACCACCTTCACGTCAGCGCAAGGCCTGCTGCTGATGATCCCCAACATGTTTAAGATTGCGGGCGAATTGACGCCGACGGTCATCCATGTGGCCGCCCGTTCGATAGCCGCTCAGGCGCTGTCGATCTTCGGCGACCACCAGGACGTCATGTCCGTGCGCGCCACCGGCTTCGGACAACTGGCCTCCAACTCCATCCAGGAAGTGATGGACTTCGTGCTCATCAGCCAGGCGGCTTCGCTCGAATCCCGCATCCCCTTCCTGCACTTTTTCGACGGCTTCCGCATCTCCCACGAAGTCAACATGGCGGAGCGGCTCACCGACGGCCAAATGCGCGCCATGCTCGACGACGAACTGATTCGCAAGCACCGCGAGCGGGCTTTGTGTCCGGACCGTCCCGTCCTTCGCGGAACGGCGCAGAACCCGGACGTCTACTTCCAATGCCGCGAAACCGTCAATCCCTTTTACCAGGCCGCTCCCGCCATCGTTCAGAAAGTGATGGACAAGTTCGCCCAGGTTGCCGGCCGGCGCTACAACCTTTTTGATTACGTGGGAGCGCCGGACGCCGAGGACGTCATTGTGCTGATGGGCTCCGGTGCGGAGACCGCCGAGGAAACCGTGCGCTTTCTGAACGCCCGGGGCGCGAAGACCGGGCTTTTGAAGGTCCGGCTGTTCCGTCCCTTCTCCGTGCAGCATTTCCTCCAGGCTCTCCCGGCCTCCACTAAGGCGATCGCCGTGCTCGACCGCACCAAGGAGCCGGGCGCCATCGGCGAACCTTTGTATCAGGACGTAGTCACCGCGTTCGCCGAGTCCCTCGCCGCCGGCTCGGGTCCCTTCTCCTCCATGCCGAAGATCCTCGGAGGGCGCTACGGGCTGTCGTCGAAGGAGTTCACGCCCGCCATGGTCAAGGGCGTGTTCGACAACCTGAAAGCCGCCAAGCCGAAAAACCACTTCACCGTGGGCATCGTCGACGACGTCAGCAACACGAGCATTGATTACGACCCTGCCTTCTCAACTGAAGACCCCAAGGCTGTCCGCGCGCTGTTTTACGGGCTCGGCGCCGACGGCACCGTGGGCGCCAATAAGAACTCGGTCAAAATCATCGGCGAGGACACCGACAATTACGCACAGGGCTACTTCGTGTACGACTCGAAGAAGTCCGGCGCCATCACCGTTTCGCACCTCCGCTTCGGCCCGAACCCCATTCGTTCGCCTTACCTCATCAGCCGCGCCAATTTCGTAGCTTGCCATCAATTCTCCTTCCTGGAGCGGATTGACGTTTTGAAGTGCGCCGAGCCGGGCGCGGTGTTCCTGCTGAACAGCCCCTACGGTCCGGACGAGGTGTGGGACAAGCTGCCCGCCACGGTGCAGAAGCAAATCGTCGAAAAGAAGCTCAAGTTCTACATCATCGACGGCTACAACGTGGCGAAGGCAACCGGCATGGGGACTCGCATCAACACCATCATGCAGACCTGTTTCTTCGCCATCAGCGGCGTGCTGCCGCGCGAGGAAGCCATCGCGGCGATTAAGGAATCCATCCGCAAGACTTACGGCAAGCGCGGCGAATCTGTGGTCCAGAAGAATTTCGCCGCCGTCGACGCCACCCTCGCGCACCTCCACGAGGTGCAGGTTCCCGCAGCGGTCACCAGCACCTTCGACCTCCGCCCGCCGGTCCCCGCCGCTGCGCCGCAGTTCGTCAAGGAGGTTTTGGGCACGATCATCGCCGGCGAAGGCGACTCTCTGCCGGTGAGCAAGTTCCCTGTGGACGGCACTTTCCCCACCGCTACCGCCATGTGGGAGAAGCGCAACATCGCCCTCGAAATCCCGGTGTGGGACGAGCAACTGTGCATCCAGTGCGGCAAGTGCGTGCTCGTATGCCCCCACGCCACGATCCGGGCCAAGATATATGAATCGGATGTATTGAAGGACGCGCCACCCGCGTTCAAGTCCGCGCCCGCCCGGTGGAAGGAGTATGGCGACAAAAAGTACACGCTGCAAGTGGCGCCCGAAGATTGCACGGGTTGTGGCTTGTGCGTAGAGGCGTGCCCTGTAAAGAGCAAGACGGAAGTCAAGAGGAAGGCGCTCAACATGGCGGACCAGATTCCTCTGCGCGAGCAGGAAGCGGCCAACTGGGAGTTCTTCCTCTCCATCCCCGAGTTCGACCGCACGAAGATGAATGTCACGCAAGTCAAAGACATTCAAGTCTTCCAGCCGCTGTTCGAGTTTTCCGGCGCTTGCACCGGCTGCGGCGAAACGCCTTACATCAAGCTCATCACGCAGCTTTTCGGGGACCGCATGTACATCGCCAACGCCACGGGCTGCTCTTCGATTTACGGAGGCAACCTGCCCACCACGCCGTACACCGTGAATGCCGAAGGGCGGGGGCCCACATGGTCCAACTCCTTGTTTGAGGACAACGCGGAATTCGGTTATGGCATGCGTCTGGCCATAGACCAGCAAAACGCTTACGCCAGGCAGTTGGTGGCTGAGATGTCCTCAGCCATCGGCGACGAGCTGGCGCAAGCCATCCTGAAGGCCGACCAGTCCACCGAAAAGGGGATCTTCGAACAGCGGCAGAGGGTCGCCATCCTGAAGGAGAAGATCCGCGGGCTGAACACGCTCGCCGCCAAGGATCTGTTGGCTGTCGCCGACATGCTGGTCCGCAAGAGCGTGTGGATCGTCGGCGGCGACGGCTGGGCTTATGACATCGGCTACGGCGGGTTGGACCACGTGCTCGCTTCGGGCAAGAATGTCAACATTCTGGTGCTCGACACCGAAGTCTACTCGAACACCGGCGGCCAGATGTCCAAGGCGACCCCCATGGGCGCGGTGGCCAAGTTCGCCGCCGGCGGAAAGCCCGCGTTCAAGAAAGACCTCGCCCTGCTCGCCACCACCTACGGCAACGTCTATGTGGCTCGGGTGGCCTTTGGCGCTCAGGATATGCACACGCTGAAGGCGTTCCTCGAAGCCGAGGCTTACGACGGGCCGAGCCTGATTGTCGCTTACAGCCACTGCATCGCTCACGGTTACGACTTGATCCACGGCCTCGAGCAGCAGAAGCTCGCCGTAGCGAGCGGTCATTGGCCGCTATTCCGTTACAACCCGATGCTCGCGGCGGAAGGCAAGAACCCGTTTGTCCTGGACTCCAAGGCGCCTTCCATCCCGCTCGAGAAATACATCTACAACGAGACCCGCTACACTATGCTGCGGCATAGCAATCCCGAAGCCGCGGAACGTCTCCTCAAGACCGCTCAGGCGGAGGTGCTTGCACGGTTCAAGCTGTATGAGGCGCGGGCGGCGCAGCCCGGTCCCGGAGTTCTCGAAGAGGCGCTGAAGGAGAACTAACATGCTCGATCTATCCACAACCTACTTAGGGCTCAAGCTGAAGAACCCGCTGGTCGCCTCCGCGGGACCGTATTGCAAGGACATCGGCAACCTCCTCCGCATCGAGGATGCCGGCATGTCAGCCGTTGTGCTGCACTCCTTGTTCGAGGAGCAGATCAACCTCGAAAGCAGCGAGTTGGACCGCTACCTGTCCTTCAACACCGAGGCGTATGCCGAATCGTTGTCCTACTTCCCGGACATGGGCGGTTACAACATCGGTCCCGAAGGCTATATCGAGCACATCCGCAAAGCCAAGGAGGCGGTCGACATCCCCATCATCGCCAGCCTCAACGGCATCTCCACGGGCGGCTGGATCAAGTACGCCAAGATGATCGAGGAAGCCGGCGCCGACGCCCTAGAACTCAACATTTACTACGTTCCGGCGACTTTCGAGCTGACCGGAGCGCAAGTGGAGAAGATCTACACCGACCTCGTGGCGCATATCAAAGCCAGCGTGCGCATCCCTGTCGCCGTTAAGTTGGGGCCGCATTTCAGCGCCATTCCCAACCTCGCCCGGCAGTTGGACGAGTGCGGCGCCGACGGGCTGGTGCTGTTCAACCGCTTTTACCAGCCGGACATCGACCTGGAGAACTTGGAAGTGGTGCCGAACCTCGTGCTGAGCAACAGCCATGAACTGCTGCTGCGCCTGCACTGGGTAGGCATCCTCTGCGGCAACGTCAAAGCCGACCTCGCCATCACCGGCGGAGTCCATACCGCCGAGGACGTGGTGAAGTGCATGATGGTGGGCGGCAAGGCGGCGATGATGACGTCCGCTCTGCTGCGTCACGGTCTGCACTACGCCGAAACCCTCCAAACCAATCTGGTCGAATGGATGATGGATCATGAGTACGAGTCCATCCAGCAGATGCAGGGCAGCATGTGCTACAAGAACGTGGCCGAGCCCGCCGCCTTCGTCCGCGCAAATTACATGAAGGTGCTCTCCAGTTACGCCATGAAGAGCGCCCGTTAGAGTTTCTTCGGGGCTCAAACTCCCCGAGGTTTGCAAGCCGCCTTCCGTTCGGTCCGGGAGGCGGCTTTTTTAATTGGGATAAACTGCTTAGTTGGCGATTGCCACTTCATCATGAGTCACCTATCCACTCATAGCGCTTTACTGGAGAAAATCCGTGCGCGGCGGGCGAAAGTCGGGGTTGTAGGGTTAGGCTATGTCGGGCTGCCTTTGGCTGTCGAATTCGCCAAGGCGGGCTTCGAGGCCACCGGAATCGACAATAACCCAGCGAAGGTGGACGCGCTCAACCAAGGGCGGTCCTACGTGCAGGACGTGCCTGCCGAAACCCTCCGCCCGTTGGTGGAAGCCGGCCGCCTCCGCGCCACAGACTCCTATGCGGCGATCAGGGATTGCGACACCGTCAATATCTGCGTCCCCACGCCCCTGCGGAAGACAAAAGACCCGGATTTGAGCTATATCGTGGCGGCGTGCGAAGAAATTGCGAGATTTCTCCATCCCGGAATGCTGATTATCCTGGAGTCAACCACCTACCCGGGAACGACGGATGAGCTGGTGCTGCCGATCCTGCGCAAGAGCGGCTTAGAGGTTGGCGCGGACTTTTTCTTGTGCTTCTCCCCCGAAAGGGTCGACCCAGGCAACCGCGTTTATCAAACCGCCAACATCCCTAAGGTAGTGGGCGGCGTCACGCCCGCATGCAGCGAAGCCGGGGCGGTGTTCTATCAGCAGGCGCTCGAAAAGGTTGTTCCGGTGAGCTCCACCCAAGTGGCGGAAATGGTGAAGCTGCTCGAGAACACTTTCCGCATGATCAACATCGGATTGGTGAACGAACTGGCGTTGATGTGCGACAGGATGGGCATCAACGTCTGGGAAGTGATCGACGCCGCCGCCACCAAGCCCTTCGGATTCATGCCCTTTTACCCCGGTCCTGGGCTGGGAGGGCATTGCATCCCTGTCGACCCGTTCTATCTTTCCTGGAAGACCAAGCAGTCCGGCGTCGAAGCGCGCTTTATAGACCTCGCCGGTTACATCAACGGGCAGATGCCACACTTCGTGGTTGACAAGATTCAGAACGCGCTCAATGACCGCTCGAAGCCCCTGAAAGGTTCGCGCGTACACATCCTGGGCGTGGCTTACAAGCGCGACATCGACGACGTGCGCGAGTCTCCCGCCTTTGACGTGATGCATTTGCTGAAGCGGCGCGGCGCCGTGCTGTCTTATAGCGATCCCTTCGTGCCCGAGATTCAGGTGGACGGGCTGAACCTGCGTTCCGAAGATCTCTGGGAAGCCGTGGGCGCCTCCGACTGCGTGGCCATCATCACGGACCACTCGCTTTTCGATTACCCGCGCATTCTGCAAGAGGCAAGTCTGATCGTAGATACCCGCAATGCTCTGCGTGGAATGCAATCCCCAAAGATTGTGAGGCTCTGATGTTGCGATTTTGTCTTTGTGCACTCGCGTTTGCCCTGGCATGCCCGGCGGCGGAGACGGTGGAGGCGTTTGGCTTGCGGTGGCGGGCGCCTGTAGCGGCGGATTGGAAGGTCGAGACCATCGATGGCTCCCAGACAGTCAGCCTGCTCGTGCCGCGCCCGGCGTTGCAGCCGCGCCGTCCATCGCAGTTCCTGGTCGCCGAAACGCCGGACTATCTGCGCGTCACCGTCGAGGGCGAGATGAAGCCCGAACCCAAAGAAGCGCGCAACCGCCGCACCTCGCTCATGATCGCTTATGCGTGGCGGGACGAAAACCATTTCCTTTATGCCCACCTCTCGGTGGACTCGCCGGAGCAAGTCGCCGTGCACAACGGCATCTTCAAGGTCGATGGCGGCGACCGGGTGAGGATTAGCCCCGCCACGGGTCCCGCCTCGCTGACCCACGAGGGCTGGCACAAAGTGAAACTCGTTTATGATGGGGCTTCGGGAAAAGTGGAGGTTTGGGTGGATGGCAAAACTTCGCCGGCGTTGACGGCGGGGGATCGAAGTTTCGGCGCTGGCAAGGTTGGCATCGGGAGTTTCTTTGACATGGGGCAGTTCCGCAATATCAAGATCAGCGGCGAACCGGGGAGGTGACATGAAAGCACTGGCCCTGTTGCTGGCGGCTTCGGCGCTCGGCGCCGCCACTTGGGAGGTAGGCCCGGGCAAACAATACGCCACTCCCTGTCAAGCCGTGGCGGTTGCCCGGGACGAGGACGTCATCGAAATTGACGCCCGCGGGCGTTACGAAGGCGACGTGTGCGTGATCGCCCAGAGTCAGCTTACGCTGCGCGGCGTTAACGGGCGGCCCATCCTCGCCGCCGCCGGGCGCTCCGCCCAAGGCAAAGCCATTTGGGTGATCCAAGGCTCGAACGTGCTGGTGGAAAATTTGGAGTTCGTCGGCGCCGCCGTCCCGGACCGCAACGGAGCCGGCATCCGGCATGAGGGTGGGGACCTGGTGGTCCGCGACTGCTACTTCCATCACAACGAAAACGGAATCCTGACGTCGTCTAACCCTAACGCGCACGTCCTCATCGAGTTTTCGGAGTTCGCCTGGAACGGCTTCGGCGACGGCTATTCGCACAATATCTACATCGGTCACGTCGGCAAGTTCACTTTGCGTTACTCCTACTCGCACGACGCCCGGACGGGTCACTTGGTCAAGTCCCGCGCAGCCGAGAACTATATTCTCTACAACCGCCTGAGCACGGAGACCTCCAACGCCAGCATGGAGATCGACATCCCCAACGGAGGCGACGCTTACATCATCGGCAACCTCATTTACCAAGGCCCCAACAGCGCTAACGGCAACATGGTCACCTACCGGTTGGAGGGAGTGCATCGCGCCAACCCCGGCTCGTCGCTTTATGTCGCTCACAACACTTTCGTGAGCCTGCGCTATCCGATGGGCCCCTTCATCACCGTAGACCGCTCGCTTTCTGTGCCTCCCGCCATCTACAACAACACCTTCGACGGACCCGGTCCGGTCACCAACCACACCTTCCCCAAGACCGGCGGCAACGTTCAAAGCCCTGAGCTGAAGTATTTCGATAGCCCCAATTTCAACTTCCGCCCGGTCCCGCCCTCGCCCGCCATCGATTCATCCGTGGAAATACCGGAGGCGCTCACCCCGGCGCTCGAATACGTCCACCCGGCATGCGCCGCTCCGCGGGCCAAAGTGGGAGTCATGGACGCGGGCGCTTTCGAAGCAGCCACGGGAACGCGCCAGCCTCTTGCCACAGCGCCCGCCCGCTGTTGGCGAAGGCGCTAGCGAATCGCCACGGGCAGAATGGGACCCGCAGCGCCGTTGGAGCGTTCGACGCGGACGTAATTCAACCCCTTGGGCAACTCGGCGGCGCAGCCGTTCGAGCAGTCCGCGTATTCGGTGGCGCCGATCCAACTCTCCGGCGCGGACCCGTAACGCAACCGCGTCCTGCCAGCGGCTTTCCATGTGTACCACCCCGTGCCGCTGGCGGCTTCGGTTGTGTTCCACCAAGCCCGCGTGACGCCAAAAGGGTCGGACGGACAGGAGATGAGTGCGTCTCCGCTTGTCCCCGGCGCGAGCCCGCTCACAACGAACCGCACGGTGCGGCTGTTCGTCACGCCGTCGCTTGCCCCATTGACGCTGCACGCCTCGTCGGCCCGAGGTTTCGTGTACTCAATGATGGCGAAAGTGTCGCCGGATGTGACCTTCACGTTTTGCACGGGGTCGTAAGGCGCGGAATAGGCAAACACCGGCTCCGCCGCCAGCCGCGCCGCCGATTCAGTCCAGTACTGCGTGTTGGACTTCCACCAATCCCAGGCTTCCCAGCCGCGCGCCGGACCGTAAGCCTGCCGGATATTGTGAGCCAGCGCCGACCGGAAGATATGTGGATAAGCGTGCCCGGTCGAGCTTAGCCCGTCGCCGTCCCAACTCGACTTCGCCTGGAAGCCGGCCACGAACATCGACTTCCATTGCCCGAACGAAGTCGGATACGCCTTGGTCGCCGCCACGAGCTTCGGCGCGCGGTACGAGCAGCACATGTAGGGATTGAAACTGGGGTGCCTCACGATGCCCACGCTCCATTGCGCCAGCCGCGCTTTGAGCGCCTGCATCGGATGCCAGTCGGATATCCAGTTGAAGACGAGGTGGTTGTAAGCCACCATCCACGGTGAAGTGCAACTGGTCGAGTCGGCGATGGTCCAGTCGTCGCAAAGCGCGCTGTACCAGTATTGGTCCACAATCGACGCAACGTTGACGCCTCCCGTATACGCCCAGCAGTAAGGACTGAAATTGTCCGGCGAGTATGTGTACTGCGGCGAGTAATTAGGGCACGGATTGGCTTTCGAGCCGCCCGTAGTCGGACGCCAGAAATCTCCGTTTCGAATGCCGAAAAACCCCTCCATCTTGGATAGAGTGTTCGCGAGCTTGCTATAGAAGTAAGCGAACTCCGGGCTGCCGGCGGGTGACGCCATCGCCGCCGCGGCCACTTCCCTGATGGACCACGCATGGCCGCGCACCTGATGCCCGAACGCGGCAATGGCGCTGCCGCCGTGCCGCGTATACCAGGCTTCCGAAGGATTCAGCGGCCACCAGTGCGCGCCCGCCATGAACGCTCCGTGGAACTGCTGCTCGCGCATGTAATAGTAATCGCCGGTCAGCGCCCACACGGCGTGAGTCTGCGCGGGATAGTGGGCGATGTCCACAGACCAGCCGTGAGACGGCGAGCAGCAAGGCATCACCGGCGTCAAATAGTCCGGAGCGTCGGTGCGAAAAGGCTCCGCCGCGTAGAAACCAGGGCGCGCATCGAGCGACACCGGACGGTTGTATGAGGATGGCGAACCTGAATCGTTCGCAGCGGCTCCGGAGCCGTCCAGATCAAGATACTTCGCATAGGGCGAGTTCGTGGACGTCTCCCGGTAGTGGGTCGGGATGTGCCCGCTCAAATCCGCCTGGCCGAAAGCGATCTCGTCATAACGGGGATCTCCCGCGGCGAGCAGCCACACGGCGTACCAGCGGGGAATCAAACCTAAGTCCGGGCGCCCTCCGGTGGTCGGCATCGCCTTGGACATCACTCCGCTGCCGTAGCCTAATGTCTTGTCCGCCGCCAGCCAGTTGGCGTAATCCGTGGCGATGTTGCCGCTCACGTCGATGTTGTCATAGAACGGTATGGCTTTGCTGTATCGAAGGTAGTTCGCATTGTGGTCCAGGCTGTGGCGCACCGGAGCCGCGCCGTCCCACCCCGCCGGATTCACCAGGTGCGCGTTAGGCCAGATCCACCGCGTGCCGAAATAGAACGTGTACGTTCCGCTGTGCTTCGTCGTCTCGAGCGCCGCGCCGGACTTGAGCGCCAGCGTCCACCGCTGGTCCCGCGGTTCGCTCGTGGCGTTGTGATCCGCGCCGTAAGCGATTTGTACTCCCGGCCAGTTCCGCCAGAAGGTCAAAATAAACCAGGGGTGGTTCGCTCTCCCGGTGGAGTCCATCCATGTGGCCGAACTGTAGTCGCCCGAGCAGTTTGAGGTGCACAGGATCGAAAAATCCGTCGCGCCTGAAGCAGTCTCGTCTTCCACGACGGCTTGCCATACCGCCGGACCGTCCAGCCACAGCTTGTATTGCCCGTTCGCGATCATCGTCCGGGCGTTGGCGGTGCGCGTAGTTACTCCCGTCTGCGACCACTCCTGAGCCGCCCCCCATACGCCGCCGTTGAAGTTCAACAGGTCCGCCGCCGAGGGGCTGGCGTAATTGGGATCGCTCGTGCGCCAATGGCTCGAGGTGAAGCTGATGGTCACGCTCTCCGTGCTTGCCGGAAGATCCACAATAAAGCTGATCGTCGCGTGGCGCAGAGAACCTCCTCCCGGTCCGGTCGCCGTCCCGGAGGACTCAACGCCGTTGCCCGCAGCGTCGGCGAGAAAGAACTTGTCCCGCGTCCAATAGGTGATCTTGTGCCTGCCGTTGTACCGCTGCGTTCCGCTTATGGTGACGTATTCGCCCGAGAGGAAGCCGTGGTTCGGGCAGGTGACCTGAGGCGGCGTCGTGTTGGTGATGAGCGTGATGGAGCAACTCGATCGTCCGTCTCTGTGCCGTTGCACGTTGTCGTTCTGCCAGTAGAGCGGCGGCGCGCCGTTAATCAGCGGCATCGCATACCCGCGAATCTCTCCTTTGGCGAAGGTGCGGGCGAAGCTCACCGGGTGGTGATTCTCCGCGGCGCCCGCCGACCGCAACGTCAGGGTGTTTTCCGGAACGCCGCCCGCCGCCGGCAGCGCCGCCAGCATCAAAATGAAAGAGCGCATCAGCCCCCCTCTCACTGCACCGCAAACTGCCTGACCTTCGCGCACACGCCTCCGTCGGAGGCGAAGTACGCCCGGTCGGCGGTGATATACGACGTCCGCTCGGTCGACGCAAGTGTCTTCCAAGGTCCCGTGGCGGCGATTTGCCCCGAAGGGCAGTACTCGAAGTGAAGGTTGGCCCCGTCATCCCGCACGCGCAGCTTCAATGAACTGGGCACGAAGTGGTTGGTCCAGGAGTAGACGTCTCCGTCCATGGCTGAGCCGTCGCACTTCTCTTTCCGCACCCACAAGTACAGCCGGCCGTCGGCGTTGCTATAGATATCGAAACGGTATCGCCCGGGATTCGAGCCGCTGCAAGATGAGGATTCCACTCCCACCGAAAACGTCCAGTAGTCGCTCGGCTTCGCCGCCCAGTCAAAGGCCGCCGTCAGCGTCTTGCCTGCGCCGAATACCGCGCCGTTATATCGGTACCGCGCCGAATACGCGCTGTTGAAACTGATCGAGCCGTCGCTTTCCTGCTCCGCGATCCCGGTTCCGCTCATGCGCGTGAAATCGTTCAGATTTACGCTCCAGGTTTCGCCCCCCCCTCCGCCTCCTCCGCTGCCGACCTTGGTCTCAACGCCGGCGCTCGTCCGGTAGTAGAGACCGTCGCTCTTGAAAAACAAACGCATGAATCCCGCATTAGGGTTTGTCGCTGAACTCAGTACCGGCATGTCCAGGACTCCGTTGACCACCAGCGCCAACCCAATCGCGTTGATGCAGATTCCGGCCATCGCCCAGCCGGCGGCGTTCAAATATTTCCGCATGCCTATTGCCTCCTTACCAGCCCGTCACCGTCAGCGCCGCCCAGCCGTAACCACCCGCGCTGTTCTTCCCGCAAATCTTGAGCACCGACGGATTGCCGCTCACGTTGAGGAACAGAAGCCCCAGGTTCGTCGCGCCGCAAACCGGATCCGCCGTTCCTTGATTCAGCACCACCCCGGAAGCCCACATTCCGTCCACGCACACGAAGCGCTGCCCGTTCGCCTTGATACTCGCTTCGCCGTCTTCACAAACGCCGGAAGGATCCGCGCTCACTTGCCGGAAAGGCTTGGTGCGCCCGGCGCCCGTGGCATCCATCGCCGAACCCGCGCCCGTCACCAGCAATTGACCGGTGAAGATCTTGTTGGCGGTGAACATTTGCTCGTCGCCCAGCGTGGCGGCCACCGTCGGATCCAAACCGATCTGAAAAGAGTCCAACAGCAAACCATAACCGGTGTTTCGCGCGCCGAAAACCCCTCCTTCGTTCACTTGAACCTGCCCGTAGGAGCCCGCCGGGTTCGCCGCCGTGCCCGCCACGGCGCTCCAGACTCCGTCCCCTCGAAGGAACTTCGTAGGATCGGCGGCGCCTTCCCCTAATCGCGCCGGATCGAACCTTCCCGCCGTAACATCCCCAGCCGAGTGGGAATGCGCCGCGGCAGCCTTCCCGTTGAGCGCCGCGGCAAGGTCAAGCTGATCCGCGAGCGCGCCCTGAATGAATCCCCAGGCAGCCGCGCCGCCCCCGCCGCTTCCCCCGCTTCCACCGCTTTTCACGAGCGACAGCCGCCCGCTCTGCGCGGTAGCCCATCCTACCGTGATGTCAAAGCTTCCCGGCGCGCATGTGAATCGATCCGGCAACACCGCTTGCCCTGAGGAATCTCTCGTCAGCCACGCCACATCGCACGTCCCCAATTGGTGCGTGGCGCCCGGAACGCTCCACGCCGCCGACGCCGCAAAATCGAACGATACGGCGCTCACTGAGAGCCACGCGTCGAGCTTGCCATTGGCGTCCGCGTAGGGAATCGCGTGCGGCGCAGGCGATGCCGTGCCCACCGGGTCGGCGCCCCCGGCGCCGTGGCTGGCCGCGTGTGCGCCCGCCGCTCCGCCGCCGCCCGCCATCTGCGTCCACGTATTGTTCGCTGTGCAGAAGTACAGATTCTGCCCCGGAGCGGCGTCGCGCTTGAAATATATCTCCCCGGGCAAGCACGCCGGAGGAAGGCTGACGCCGGTCTTCACGGGGCGCGTCGAATTGGCGCCTGAAAAGTCCACCGCCTTGCCTTGGCTCGCCAGATCGATCTTCGTCTGCCCCCACGCCCCCAGTCCCGCCGCCAGCGCCAGCGCCAGGACGCGATGCTGTCTCATACCCTATCCTTTTGTTCTCCCCAAGAGTCAACCGGCGCCGTTTCCGGACGCGGTTGCCAATCCGATTATTTCGAGCGTTTTTCAATGAATTCTCTGAAACCATCTGAAAATGCGGCAATTAAAACCCGCAACCGCAGGCGCCCCTCCTCGACTATAATGTGAACGTTGTTGCAAAGACTTACCGACACCGCCGTTCTATGGTTCTTCGGCAGCCTCTACCGGCTCGCGGTGTCGTTGCTGCGGCGGCGAAATGATCAACGCGATTAGCGTCGATTTGGAGGACTACTTCCATCCCAGCGAAGTTCAGCGGTACGTCCCGCCGTCCCGATGGGACCAACTGCCCCCGCGCGTCGAGGCGGCAACCGGGCGGGTTCTTGATTTGTTCGAAGGCGCGAGTGTGCGCGGAACGTTCTTTATCCTTGGCTGGGTTGCCCGCCGTCACCCAACGCTCGTCCGCAGAATCCATGACGCCGGGCACGAGCTAGGCTGCCACAGCTTCGCCCACCGTTTGGTTTACAGCCTCACTCCGGATGAATTTCGAAGGGACGTGGAGCAAGCTCAGGATGCCATCGCTCAAGCTTGCGGCGTGCGTCCGCGCGTGTATCGCGCGCCGAGCTATTCCATCGTCGCCGGAACCATGTGGGCGCTCGAAATCCTGGCTTCGATGGGCTTTACGCACGACTCCAGCATCTATCCCATCGTTCACGACCGTTACGGAGCGCCGGGCTTTCCCCGCCACGCCGCCCCGGTTCAGACTCCGGCGGGCTCGATTCTCGAAGTTCCGGCTGCCACCGTCCGCCTGCCGGGGGGCGGCGTCTCACCCATCGGCGGCGGCGCCTACCTGCGGCTCTTGCCATACCGCTACATCGCCGCCGGAGTGCGGCGCGTAAATCGGGACGAACGGCAGCCCGTGTGCCTCTACTTCCACCCTTGGGAACTCGATCCTGAGCAGCCCCGCCTCGCCCGCGGTTGGATCTCCCGCCTCCGCACCTACGGAGGACTAACCCGCATGCACGCCAAGACGCGGCGTCTCCTGAGGGAATTTTCCTTTCGCCCGCTCACGGAAGTGTTCCCGTTCCCCTCCCCATGAGCCTCAGCGTCCGATTCTTCGAGCCCGGCGACGCGCCCGCATGGGACGGCTTCGTTTTCCGCCACCCGTTGGGGACGCCCTTCCATCTCACCGCCTGGCGGGCGAGCATCCAGGAGACTTTCGGCTTTCGCTGCCTGTCGCTCGCCGCTTTCCGGGAAGGTAACCTCGCCGGAGCGCTGCCGCTTTTCGAGGTGAAAAACCCGCTCAGCGGGCGCGCTCTGATCTCTTCACCATTCGCCGTGTACGGTGGCGCTCTCTTCGATTCCCCAGAAGCCGCCGCCGCGCTGCGCGGCGCGCTCGAGCGTTTGGGGCGCGAGCTCGGAGTGGAGTACGCCGAACTGCGCAACGCCTTTCCGGAACAGCAACTCGGCTTTGCCCCCGTCCGCCGCTATGTCACATTCACCCACCCGATTGCCTCTTCCGGCGAGCGGATCATCGCCGGCTTGGGCAGAAACGCCCGCAATATGGTCCGCAAAGCTCTGCGGCAACCGTTCACCATGGAGCGCGCCGCTTCGCCGGATGTGTTCTTCGATCTTTATTCGCGCAACCTCCGCCGCCTCGGCACGCCCGCCTTTCCCCGGAGCCACTTCGAAAACCTGCTAAAACACTACGGCGATTCAGCCGACATCCGCGAAGTAAAGCTCGCCGGCCAAACTGCCGCCGCCGTTTTCACCCTCTACTTCCGCGATCAGATTCTGCCTTACTATGGCGCTTCCGATCCCGCCTTTAACGCCGCGGCGCCAAACAACTTCATGTACTTCGAACTCATGCGGTGGGGCGCCGAGAACGGCTTCCACTGGTTCGACTTTGGCCGCAGCAAGAAAGAGGGTAGCGGCTCCTACGCTTTCAAATCCCATTGGGGCATGACCGAGCGTGAACTCCCCTACGAGATGCTGCTCGTCAAGCGCCAGTCGCTCCCCAACTTCAGCCCCAACAACCCGCGCTTCGATCTCGCCATCCGCCTGTGGCGGCGCCTGCCGCTCGCGCTCACCCGCCTCATTGGTCCACCGCTCATCCGCTGGTTCCCATAGCAGCCAGGCAATCGACTACGTATTCCAGGTCGCTGTCCGCCAGTTCCGCGTAAACCGGCAGCGCCAGCGCTTGGCGGGCGCACTCCTCGCTCGCCGGAAAATCGCCCTCCCGGTAGCCCAAATACTCGAAGCACTTCTGGAGGTGAAGCGGCACGGGATAGTAGATCTCCGTCCCCACCCCCCGCTCTTCGAGCAGCGCCCGCGCCTCGTCTCTCTTTTCGCAGCGGATGACGAACTGGTTCCAGACGTGCCTCGTGCAGTAGTCCGGCACCGAGGGCGTGCGGACAGGGACGCCCCGGGCGGCGATCATGTCCCGGTACATCCGGGCGTGCCTTTCACGCCCGGCAGTCCATACATCCAGCCGCTTCATCTTCACCAGTAAGACCGCCGCCTGAAGAGTGTCCAGGCGCGAATTCACCCCCACCCAGTCGTGGCAGTACTTCCTTCTCGCCCCATGCACCCGCAACGCCCGAATCTTCTCCGCCAGATCTTCCCGCGAAGTCGTGACCATGCCTCCGTCTCCCCAACCGCCCAGGTTCTTGCTGGGGAAGAAGCTGAAACATCCGGCGTCTCCCATGCTGCCCGCGCGCCGTCCCTTGTACTCCGCGCCAATGGCTTGCGCCGCGTCTTCGATTACGGCGATGCCACGCTCGCGCGCCGCTTCCAGTATCGGATCCATGTCCGCGCAGGCGCCAAAAAGGTGGACAGGGATGATAGCCTTGATCCTCGGATGGCGGTCCAGCGCCTCCACAACCTTCCGCGGATCGATGTTGAAGGTCCCAGGATCGATATCGGCGAACACCGGACGCGCGCCCAGGCGCGCAATCTCTCCCGCCGTGGCGAAAAACGTGTAAGGCGCCGTCAGCACTTCATCGCCCGGACCAATGTCCAGCGCCAGCATCGCCAGGTACAGCGCATCCGAGCCGCTCGCGCATCCAACGGCGAAACGCGCGCCGCAATATTGAGCCACCGCTGCCTCCAGGCGCGCGACATCTTCGCCGAGTATGAAGCGCTGCGATTCGATGACGCACGCCGCCGCCGCCATCACCTCTTCGCGAATCGCGGCGTGCTGCGCCGTCAGGTCAAGGAGAGGAATCCGTCTTGCGTTAGCTGTCAAAAGCGATCTCCTTTCCTATCCTAGAAGATGATGCCGCCTTCCCGTGACGAGGGCGCTGTCCGGCTGCTCTGCGTCGCCGGCGCGCGCCCGAATTTCATGAAACTCGCGCCGCTGCTCGCCGAATTGAGCGGCGGCGCCCGCTTCGCGCCTTTGCTGGTCCACACCGGGCAACATTTCGACGACAACATGTCCGGCGCCTTCTTCCGCGATCTCGCCCTCCCCGAGCCGGATTTCTTTCTCGGCGCCGCTTCAGGCTCCCACGCCCGGCAGACGGCTGACATCATGCAGCGCTTCGAGCCGGTTCTTCTCGAAACCTGTCCCGCCGCGGTGGTTGTAGTGGGCGACGTGAACTCAACGCTCGCCTGCGCCTTGGTCGCCGCCAAGCTCCTGACGCCGGTATTTCATGTCGAGAGCGGGTTGCGCAGCTTCGACCGCTCCATGCCCGAAGAGATCAACCGCCTTCTCACAGACGCCATTTCGACCTTGCTCTTCGTCACCGAAGAAAGCGGCGTGCGCAACCTCGAAGCCGAGGGCATCGACTCCTCCCGCATCCACCTGGTCGGAAATCTCATGATCGATTCGCTGCTCCGCCACCTGGACCGGGCGAGATCGCTCCGCGTGCCCGAACGGTTGGGGGTCGCCCCCGGCAAATACGGAGTGGTGACCCTGCACCGCCCCTCCAATGTGGATCAGCAGGACTCCCTGGTTGAGATACTGACGGCTCTCACCGAAATCTCCCGCGAACTGCCCTTGCTATTTCCGGTTCATCCCCGCACGCGCCGCCAGTTGGAACAAGTCACCCTGCCTGAGGGCGATCTGCGCTTGTTGGAGCCGCTCGGATACCTCGACTTCTTGGGCTTAATGGCGGATGCCGCCGCTGTATTCACCGACTCCGGCGGCATTCAGGAGGAAACCACCGTGCTCGGAGTGCCTTGCTTCACCCTCCGCGAAAACACCGAGCGCCCCGCTACCATCACCCACGGCACCAACCGCCTCGCCGGGATTCGCCGCGGCTCTATTCTGGAAGCCTGGTCCGCCTTCCGCCGCCAGGGCGCCGAGAGCCGCATCCCTCCGCTGTGGGACGGGCGAGCCGCCGCCCGCTGCCGCGAAGTGATCGAGCGCTACTTCTTCGGCTGATCGAGCAGCGAGCGCAGCATGGCGGCGAATTCCGCCGCCAAACGGGGGCGTGAGTACCTTTCGGCGCGGCTCCTTTCGCATCCCGCCTGCAACCTGCCTGCCACAAACGCCGACAGAATCTCGCGCAGCCGCGCCGTCACCGTCGCGTGCTGGCCGCCGGGATAGGGGCTGACGACCGCCGTCGCCAGCGGCGGGCTGCCCCAGGTCGGCGCCGGGATGCTGGCGTCGTCGTCGAGCACCGGGAAGGGCAGCGGCAGCGCGTCCGCAGCCTTGCCGACCGCGAGCACCTCGTCGCAGACGGCGTGGAGAAGGCGCCACGCGCGCTCGGCAAGGGTCTCCCCGCGGAAGGACGCGAGGGCCTTCGCCGACCCGAATCTTTCGGACCTGCCCCCAACGAGCAAGATCCCGCTGACCGCGGCCTTCTCCGAGACGGTGTCTGACACCTTTTTCCACTTTTCCACAGGGTGGCCGGCGGTCAGCCAGCGATCCGCCAGGGCTCCGAGTAGACGGCGACACGGCCGTTCCGTGCCCAGCCGCAGAGCGTCATTCTCCGATCCGCGGCGAGCTCGACGG
>Ga0101944_10001994_pt1 | contig 36302 bp, 26 predicted proteins | sample DewCreD2012metaG_FD_75245 | JGI IMG/M metagenome (GOLD analysis project Ga0101944, IMG submission 75245) | Hot spring sediment bacterial and archeal communities from British Columbia, Canada, to study Microbial Dark Matter (Phase II) - Dewar... ... | reverse complement strand
ACGCCAGCTTGGACTACCTTTTGGAGTCGACGCTCAAGCCGCTGGGGCTTTCGTGGAAGCTGACCGACGAGGCGCTGGAGATTCTGCCGGCGGAGGCGGATCCGCAACGAGCGAGTCCCAAGCCGCCTTGAGCCAGCTCGCCGTTGTGCGTCAGGGCTGTTCGGCGCGGTGGTGGTCGCAGTCGGTCCGAATCTGCAGAAAGGCTCAGCGGTGGCAGTGCCCCGGGCGGGCGGTGGCGAATACCTAGTGAACCGACGAAGCCGGTGCCCCATAAGTCAGGACGCAGGGATCACAATTCGTCCTGGGGTTGCGGCTCGGCGAGCGTTCGCAACAGCTCTTCGCGGATGGTGCGCTCGATCCGCCCCCGGAAGAGAGCCGCCGCGAGCGGGAGCGTGCCGGTCACTTCGACGTGGGCGGCATGGATCACCAGCGTTCCTTGCAGCGCTAGGCCCCGCGTCTGCCAGCGCAAGTGCAGTTCGTTATCCGACCAGCGGCTTTCAAGCGTATCGAGGTCGGGAACCTCGCCGGCCTGGAGGTTGGCCAGCAACCGGGCGAGGCGCGATTGAACATGCGGGATGCTCAGGGCGTGCGGGACGCGGACATGGAACGAAGGCATCGGCGGGCCTGACTGCCTACGGAGGATTGCAGCGACAACAACCGGCCGTCCGGGAAAAAACCACGACGACACGATCGCACGCTCACGGCACGGGTCGCTTTGGGAGCCGGAGGCCCGTGCCGTTTCTGCAAGCGTCGCTAGCGTTTTCCCGAGTACCAGGCCGGCAGAAGCTCTCGCCGCCGCCGGCCATTTCCTCGCCGCGGGGGCGGCTCGACCGCTCAATCGCGCCGCAGCGACATCATCAGCCGCAGCGCGTACCAGAACAGCAGAGCTACCGAGGCGAACAAGGCCAGCGCCGCGGCGACATGCTGGTCGGTGCGGTACTGGTGCAGGACGTTCGACGTGTCGTAGAGGATGTACGCGCTGGCCAGCACGATCATCGCGACGGAGAACCAGACGCCCAAGCTGATCCCCAGAAGGATGGCACAGACGATCAATCCCAAGGCGCCCAGCCCAGCCACCCACAGGTATTTGCCCCAGCCGGAAAGGTCGCTGCCCGTGATGAACACCAGCGTGGTCAGTCCACCAAACATCACCAGCGTCAGGATGCCGGCCGCCGGGATCGCCTCGGGGGCGAGTGCTAAGGCGATGTACAGCAGCGGTACGAACACGACCGCCTCAGCCACGACGTACACCCCCAGCCCCAGGTATTGCTGCGCGGGCGACTCGATCGACGCAGCCGCCTGGCTGGCCAGCGTCCCGACGAGCACGAACGCCCCGAGTACCAGAAGCCAACCCAGCCGATTGCCCAGCAGCAGGGCCATCAGCGAGCCGAGCGTCTCGGCCGGCACCAGATGAAAAATGGCCACTTCCAGCGCCACGAACAGCGCGATGGCCCCCGACAGGTGGGCGTATGTCCGGCGGATGAATGCCGAGCGTTCCTCTTCGGCGGCAAGGGCCGCAGGCACCGCGCCAAAACTCGGTGGCTCGTACGGATTGGAATACGGCGAACTCATGGGGGACCTCCTCGATGGAGAGAAAAGCGGACCGACCCCTTGTGCCACTCGCCCTACGTCGCTGCGCTGTGGCTCATCGGCTGGTGTTTCAATCTACGCCCCGAAGGTGGGTGGGTCAACTCGAAATCACGCGATTGGCGCACGAGCGGACAATCCACCCAGGTGTGCGGTGGCCATGGTGGCCGTCCGCCCGCTGGACACTTTGCCGCAGCCGGCCTGCACGTCCAGCCGCGGTACCTGTTGACGCCAGGATCCGCGCACGAGGCTAGCGCTCGATGACCCAGATGTTGCGGAAAACCACCGGGTTGCCGTGGTTCTGGAGGAACAGGCCCAGCTTTTCTGGGCCTTCCGGTTTGTATCCGGGCGTGGCCGACGGCAATTCGAGGTTGTCGTGGATGGTCACGCCGTTGTGTTTGACCGTGATGCGGGCATGGGCGATCTTTTTGCCGGCGGCGTCGTACCGCGCGGCCGTGAAGTCGATGTCGTACGTCTGCCAGGAAAGCGGCGGAAAGCACATGTTGACGCGAGGGGCGGCCAGGCGGTAGATGCCGCCGCATTCATTGTCCTTGCCTTCCAGGCCGAAACTGTCCAGCACCTGGACCTCGTACCGCCCCTGGACATACACGCCGCTGTTGCCGCGGGCCTGGCCGCGGCTGGCCGGCATGAACGGCGTGCGGAACTCGATATGCAGGAAGTGGTCGCCGAAGGTCCGTTTGCTCACGCAGTTGGTGGCCCCGAGCCAGCGGCCTTCCACCAGCTTGCCGTTCTCGAACGCGTCGGCGGAGGTGCCATCGAACAGGACGACCGCACCGGAGGGAGCGGGCGCGCCGAGCGTGGGGCTTTTCCGCTCGACCTTCCGCAGCTCGGCGACCTTCTCGCCGTCGCGGAATACGGAAAAGACGCCATCCCGGATCGTGGCGGTGAACTCGTCCCCTTGAACCTTGACCGTATCGCCCTCGCGCTGGCCGCTGCCGCGGCGTGTTTCGTCTCCCCGCTGCCAGCCAGCCCCGGGCAGCCCGCCGCGGTAGCCGACGATGTCGAACTTGCCGTCCCCCAGCGCGATGACCTGCGCACCCCAGGTCTGGTCGCCGGCCATTCCCAGATACTCCCCTTGGAGGGCAAAATCGGGACCAGCTTCGTCGGGGTTGGTATAGGTGGGCTGCTGGGCCATGGCCAGGCCCGCCAGCCACAAAGCCAGCCCCGCCGCACCGCACCACCTGCACCGCGCCATCATCCGCCTCATCGCAAATTCTCCTGACCGGGGAGGAATTCCGCCGTCGTACCGTGAAACGCGACTTGCCATGTGCGGGTATGATAAACGGTGCAGAGGACGATTGCCCATCGGGCACAGCCGCCGAGCCCTGCCTAGCTGGAACCCTGAAGGTTTCGCAAGCGATGCCAAAACGGTGTATCTCGGGTCGGAATGGGCCGCGCGCCGCTTGGCCAGCGGCCGTGCTGGCACTCGTGGGAGCATGCGGTCTGGGGGCCGAGGGAACGCTGCCCGAGGGGACCAGGGTCGCGCCGGGAAAGCCGCTTACGGACCATCGCGGCTATCGCCTGCTGGTCGACAAAGCGTATCTGCCTCCCGACTTCGATCAGGAGACGTTCGATCGGGTGTGGGAGCAGTGGCCCGCGGACCTGCGCCAGGCCGCGGCCCAAGCCAGTCCCCAGCGGCGCCGGCAGATGGCCTTTGAACGCTACGGGCTGACTGGCCGGCCGGACAACCCTGATCAGCCGCTTCAGTATGTGGTCGATCCGCAGGGCCAGTGGACGATGAACTGCCTGGCCTGCCATGGCGGCAGCGTACCCGACGGCCGGGGCGGCCGCGTCGTGTGGCCTGGCGCTCCCAATAGCCGCTACGCCTTGCAGACGCTGACGGAAGAAACCCGGCTGGTCAAAGTCGGGCTCCGCAAACCGTTCAGCCGGATGGACCTGGGCAGCGTCTTCATCCCGCTGGGCGCGACGCATGGGACGACCAACGCCGTGATGTTCGGCGTCGCCCTGATGGCCCTCCGCGATCCGGACCTGAACCTTCGTCGGGACCGGTCCTTGCCGGCGATGACCCACCATGACATGGATGCACCTCCGTGGTGGCACCTGAAGCGGAAAACCAAGCTGTACATCGACGGTTTCGCCGCGCGCGGACACCGGCCGCTGATGCAATTCCTGCTGGTTCCGCAGAATGGACCTGAAAAATTCCGCGCCTGGGAGGCGGAGTTTCGGGACGTGCTCGACTACTTGCTATCGATCCCCTCTCCGCGCTATCCCTATCCGATCGATCGTGATCGGGCCGACCGAGGCCGGATCGCCTTCCAGCGCGTGTGTGCCGAGTGCCATGGCACGTATGGGCAGGGCGGCGTCTATCCGCAGCGGCATGTGCCGCTGGACGAAGTGGGCACCGACCCGGTTCGTTTCCACGCCCTGACGGCCGCCCACCGCTCGGCGTATGCCCAGAGCTGGTTTGCCGACTACGGCCGGGCGGAAACGGTCCTCGAGCCAAGCGGGTATGTAGCGCCGCCGCTGGACGGCGTCTGGGCCAGCGCTCCCTATTTCCACAACGGCAGCGTGCCCACCCTGTGGCACGTGCTCTTTCCCGATCAGCGGCCGGCGGTCTGGCGCCGCGTGGAAGGGGACGACGACTACGATCCGCAGCGCGTTGGCCTGCGGATCGAAGTGGCGGAGACGATTCCACCGGAGATTCGCGATCCGTGGCAGCGGCGAGCCTGGTTCGATACCCGCCTGAGCGGGAAAAGCGCGGCCGGCCATCGGTTCGCCGAGGCGATCAGCGAGGAGGAGCGCTGGGCCGTCCTGGAATACCTCAAAACGCTCTGAGCGGCCAGTTCGTGGCAGGCGGCCGCGTGGGGGCTGGCTTCAAGGACTGCGGCGCACGCAGCGCAGCGGCGGGCCTTCCCTCGCCAGGGCATCAGTGATCTTCGCCACCCTGGCCGAACTGGCGGTCCGACGTGAGCAGTTTGAAAAAACAGTAGCCCGTGCCGCCGAGGATCACGGTCCAGACGCAGACCATCAACACGATGGCGGAGCTGCTCATGCGGGTAACCTCCCTTCGGCGCGGCGCCGCCGCCACGCAATAGAAACCAGGATGGCAAAGAACGCAAACGAGCCCACGAGCACCAGGCGATCGATCAGGCAGACCAGCCGCGTCTGGCGGACCAGGCGGATTTGCGTTTCCAGGGCGGCTCGCTGTGTGGCATCCCGTGCGGAAGCCTGGCTGGCCAGCTCGGCCGTCAGTCGGGCTTCTTTCGCGTGCAGCCCTTTGAACAGGAGCTGGCCGATCATGCCGTCCGGCGACCATTCCCACGCCGGAGCGCTGCTCCAGCGTGCCGGGTGGGCATGCCGCACATACGCATCCCATCCGGCGGCCGGCTGGAAGATGTACGCGGCCAGGATCACCAGCAGCAGCGCGGGCGTGACGTAGCGCAGGATGTAGTAAAACAGCCGAGGCACGCGGATTTCCGCTCCGCGCAAGATCTCTTGCCAGCCGCGGTCGATGCCGAACACCCAAGCGAAAAGGATGCTTTCGGCCGCGGCGAACACGACCAGGGCGAAGGTGCCGGCCCAGTAGTCGAACTCGGAAAAGAAGGTGTCCAGGTTCAGCACCGCCACCGGAATGGCCAGCGGCAGCAGCATGCCGCCGAAGGCCAAGGCACTGGCGGGACGCGACAGGTGGAACTCGGTCTGCAAAAACGCCATGATCGGCTGTCCCATCGCCAGCGAACTGGTGATCGCGGCGAAAAATAAGAGGCCGAACCACAGACAGCCAGCGGCCGGCGCCAGCGCCCCCCAATTGCGGAACATCTCGGGAAAGACCTTGAACCCCAGGTCCAGCCCCGAAGCTCCCTGGATGGTCCGCTCCATGCCCTCCACCCCTAGATACGCCACGGCGATGGGGACCAGGATCGAGCCGCCCAGGATCACCTCGCAAAACTCGTTCGTCCAGGCCGCGGCAGCTCCGGTCAGTGCGATGTCGTCCTGGTCGCGGACGTACGAGGCGTAGCAATGGATCGACCCCATCCCGATCGACAGCGTGAAGAAGATCTGCCCGGCGGCCGCCAGCCACACCGAGGCGTTTGCCAGCGAATCGAACTTCGGCTCCCACAGGTAATTCAGCCCCTTCCATGGGCTTTCGATCACCGGGTTGTCCGGCCCGCCGGGTGTCAACGTCAGCCCGCGGATCGCCAGCACCGCGGCAAATAGGATCAATAGCGGCATGCCGACCTTGGCCACCAGCTCGATCCCGCGGGCCAGTCCGCGCGAGAGAATGAACACGTTGATCGCCATGCACAGGAAGAACACCCCCATGCCCAGCCAACTGATGGCGTAGATCTTGTCGTGCTGGTCGCCGATCAGCCGCACGAAGAAATCGGCCGCTTTGGTGTGGCGGAAGCCGCCGATCGCCGAGTAACCGGCGTAGGCCAGCGTCCACGACTCGATATACAGGTAGTATGCGGCGATGATCAGGTTGACCCACAGTCCGAAGACACCGAGGTATTTCCACAGCGGGCGGCGGCCCAGCGCATCGAAAATCCCCGGGGCGGAATGATGCCCGTACCGCCCCCCATACCGCCCCATCGCCCATTCGACCCAGATCAGCGGCAATCCCAGCACCAATAAGGCGACCAGGTAGGGGATGATGAACGCACCTCCGCCATTCTTGACGGCTTGCGCCGGGAACCGCAAAAAGTTGCCCAGACCCACGGCATTGCCGGCCATCGCCAGCACCAGCCCCAGCCGTGATGCCCAGCGGTCTTTGCTCGCCATCGGCCGCTCTCCGCGGTCGTTCGTCCTGCTGTTACCCGCCATCCGCACCCGGACCCCAAACGCGGCCTGCTCGGCGGCTGGTCTGTCGTCCCAGGGCGGGCCGAGTATCGGCGAGCCCCCGGCAAAAGTCAATTGCTCACGCCGCGTCGCCGCACCTCGCGTCAGATCCACCTCGACGACGCTGTCCGCCTTGGGAGTATCGTCCAACAACCGCACCGACACCACGACGACCGCACCGAACAAAAAACCCCTGCCGGTGCTCGACACCGGCAGGGGTCAGGGAGGATGCCATGGCCTGCCGTGGGGCAGGTGTCACGTGGTGGCGACTAGTGGTTGTACATGCTCCGCCGGTCTTTGAAGTCCAGCATCCACCAGCCGTCGTCCCACTCTAGCGTCACTTTCCGCCAGCCCAGCGGCACTTGCGGGTAGGGATAGAACGGGCCGATGTACGGCCAGGCCGTGGGCGAGTACTGCTTCGGGTAGGTCACCGCGGCATAGTTCGGGTAGGCCGCGTACGACGGCCAGGCATAGCCCGGCATGGTCGGATGGTCGTAGCGAGCCGGGGCGATGCCCACACCGCTGCCAGGCAGGTACATCGGCACCGGCGCAGGGGCCGCCTCGTTCTGCGTGACATAGTTCACCGTCCGGGCCGGACCCATCGCCAGCGGAACCTGGTTCATGGAGCCGGCATAGACCGGCACGGCGTACGCGGCAGGCATCGGCACGGCCACATAACCAGGGGGCACGGCCGGGGCCGCCGGCACCATCACCGGCTGCGCCACCGCGGGCTGCATGACCGGCTGCGCCACGGGCTGCGGCATTGCCGCAACTTGCGACGAGACAGGAACTTGCGGCATCGAAAGCGGCTGGGGTGTGGCAGGCGTCGGCTGGGGCAGATTCGCCACGGGCGGCGCCGTCTGCACGACGCTGCGACGCGTGCTGGCGGTCGTCGCGTCCACTCCCGAACCGACGGGCGTTTGCCCGGCCGTCAGAGCGGTGGAGCGGGCGGCGCTGGCCGGTTCCGACGAGGAGCCGCGGCGTCCGTCGTCATTGCGGCTGGCCGTGGTCGCACCGCCAAGCGTCCGCGTCATGCTCTCGAAGAAAGGATTTTTCGTGGGGGCGACCGGCTTGGCGGCCACTTCGGGCTGCGCGTGGCTGGCTTCTTGACTCGAAGCCGGTCGAGCGGCCGTCTTGGCCGGCGGTGGACCGATCGTCAAATCGTTGACGACCTGCTGCACCCCCGGCACGCGGCGGGCGATATCCAAGGCCCGCGCTTGCTGCTGCTCATTGGCCACCCGGCCGGAGAGCCAGACAGTGCCGTCATCGACCTGCAAGTCGATACTGAAACCTTTCAGCGTACCCGCCTGCTTTTCCGCTTGCAGTCGCTGCACGATTTGCTGGGCGATTTGCTGGTCGTCCCCGTACGCGGTGCCGTAAGACAGCACCGTCAGGGATACCATCGCCAGCCGAAACACGTAACGTCGCATGGGTCCCCCCTCCTGAGGTTGACTGCGTTGTCTGCTTCAATCTGGGCGGTCGCATCGGACGCCTGGCCGCGTGCAGTTGGTCTGGCAGACGCGCGGCGAAGACGTGCCAATGCGGGGAGTCTCAGCGCGCCGGGGAACGATGCCCTTGGGGACGCACTTGGGCCGCTCGGGCCGCACCCTGTACCGAGCCCTGCCGACGCCTCGAAAGGCGCATCCAGGGCACTCGGAACCGTCGGGCGCAGGCTATGTGTCGAGCATGGCTGCCCCGATATTACTTGTCGGAATCCCATCCCGCCGGACGGAAGGTTTTTTTCGATTTTGCCACGCCTCCCAGGGCTGTCGCCTGGGAGGTAAAGAGCGGTTCAACCGGTTGTGCGGCAAGGTGTAACGGCTAGACAGACTTTATCGGCTACTGCACAGGTGGCATTTTGCATGCCCCGCGCGAAAAGTCCCTGTCGCAGGACCAGCGCATGGCCTGGCGACCTCGCCGCGCGCGGTGCTCTGTCGCCACCGGTCGGCCAGGCTGCGTCGGCCAAGCTGCCAGGCTGCCGGGGCTGCCAATCGGCTTGGCTTGTCTGTAGCGCGGCATTCTGCTAAGGGGCCACCTTTGGAAACGGGCCGGGCGTAGAAGGCGACACAGCATCTTTATCTTTCAGAAGGCCCTCCTTATGAGGGATGTCGGAAAGGGTGGCGCGTCCGGCTTTTTGTTTAGGGAAAACTTGAAGGTGCACGGCATGGCAAGCCGATCTGTGCTCTTTGGGGCCGTGGCTTGCGACCGTGGGCAGGATGGGGCATGGATGCCGAACCGGAACACCCCATCAATCGACGTGGTGTCCACCCTCGCGGGGCGAGGGTGCGCGTGGTGCCGGGACGTCCAGCTCGCCGTCGCGGTTCTTTTGCTGCTGACAACGGGTTGCCGGGCACTGCGGTGCCGTGAGGAGCCGATGGAGCGTCTGTCGGCGGCCCGTCAGCTTTCACTGCAGGGTCTGGAGGCGCAGCGGCGAGGTCATTGGAGCGAGGCGGAATCGCTCTTTGCCGCAGCCATCTTGCAATGCCCGGCCGATGAGCGGGCCCGCTGCGGCTATGCCGAGACGCTGTGGCAGCGAGGGGCGCGGGCCGCAGCAGTCTCTCACATGGAAGAGGCGGTCCGCCTCTCAGGGTACGACCCGCAGCGGCTGGTGCAACTTGGTCGGATGTACCTCGCCTTGGGGGATGTCCCTCGCGCGGCGGAATCAGCCACACGGGCAATCCAGGCCAATAGCCAGCATGCGGCAGCCTGGGCGCTGCGCGGCGAAGTGCTCTTGACGCAAGGCCATACAGAGGAAGCACTTGCAGCGCTGCACCGGGCTTTGGCTCTCGAGCAGCCGCAGCCGGACGTTCAGCTTGCGGTGGCCCGCATTTATTGGCAGCAGGGCCGGCCGCAGCGGGCGTACAGCACCCTTGAAGCCCTGGCGGCTACCTATCCGCCGGAGCAGGTGCCGGTCGAGGTACTGGTGCCGATGGGGATCGCGCTACGGCAGATGGGGCGGCTGTCCGAGGCGTCCGAGCGGCTGGCACAGGCCGTGCAGCGTGGTGATCCGTCGGCCGATCTGTGGTACGAGCTGGCTCAGACGCAGCTTGCCTTGGGCGATACCGCCGCGGCCTGGCAGTCGTTGGAGGCTGCCCTACAGCGCGATCCGGAGCATGCGCCATCCTTGGCGCTACGGCAGTCGCTGGGGGATGCAGGACCCAGCATGGCGCTGGCCCGTGCTCCCTTGGGCGGCTGGTAGGTGCGTCTGCTGCGAGCGTGGGGCTACTCGTCGCTTGCGCCCCACTCTGCGTCGCCTTGGCCGGCAGTACGACGGCAGAACGAAATCCGGAAAAGCGTTTGTGTTTTTTTCGCGGCAGGGATATATTCGGTGGGTTGCCCGTGCTATCTGTGGGTGTGACGGCAGGCTGGGAGCTGGTGTTCGGGCAGCCGATCCGGCAAACTTGGGGGACGACGGCGCGGTGCGTCAGGCACGCAAAACATGGAAACAAGAAAGCCAGGACGCCGCGATCCTGGCGTGGGGGGAGCTGACCATGAAACGTCGCTTTCGGCAACGAGGGTTTACGCTCGTCGAGCTGCTGGTGGTGATCGCTATCATTGGGACACTGGTGTCCCTGCTATTGCCGGCGGTGCAAGGTGCGCGCGAGTCGGCCCGTAAAATGAGCTGCAGCAACAACCTGCACAATATTGTGCTCGCATTGCAGCAATACCACGACTCGATGGGTAGTTTTCCGTCGGGTTATATTTGCCGTCTTAACAACGGAAGCGTAGTTCCGAATTCTGAAGGTTGGGGATGGGGTTCTCTGCTGCTTCCTTATCTGGAGCAGAAGACGCTTCACACACCCCTGGAAGTCACCAGTCGACGGTTAGAAGAGAAACTGGCAAGTGCTGCCACGGACCCCAATGTCCGGCCTTTGATCACTACGCCGCTGAAGATCTTCATGTGCCCTAGCGATACCGGCTACCAAGGACGCGGCCAGGTTGATAACACGCGGACCTTCAATGTCAATGGACTAGGGACGAGTGCAGGCGGGATCGCTCCCACAGCCGCTGGTGTCAGCAACTACATCGGCGTGGGTGGCCATCGCCGCGTCGCCAACACCACAGCGAATACAGGGATATTCTTCGGTAATAGCTATATCCGAATGGCCGACATTCTCGACGGCACCAGTACGACGGCAATTGTTGGCGAGCGGGACACGCTGGTGTGTCATTCGGGAACCTGGGTGGGAATTCAGAACCCAACGGGCACGGGTTCACGGGGGTTCTCGATGCTGATCGGCTATGCTCAGCCTCGGCTGAATGCACCGCCCGACTCGACGGGGAACACCCAATTCGCTCAAGGCTGCGGTGAAGGGTTCAGCAGCTTGCATCCCGGAGGTGCGCAGTTCGCGTTCGCCGACGGCTCCGTCCGATTCATCACCACGGGCGTCAATTATTTCTACGTTAACACGACGGCTGGAGTAGCTGCGGGAGCTAACGATCATAAAGATCCTCGCAACGGCGTGTACCAGCGGATGCTCAGCCGTAATGACCGTAGGCCGATCGGCGATCTTTGATTTGCGTCGAGTGACGTTCCGCCATTAGATACCTAGATACCCCGCCACGGGTCAACACTGAGGCGGTGGCGAGTGTTCCTCGACGGGAGCCGCCACCCTCAGCTAGGGCTCTTGACGCAGCACCGCCGCCTCTGCATCCTGAGGCGGCGTTTGCTGGTACCCCGTCCTTCGTGTCAGGGGCCTCCGCGAGGTGCCCCTCCCTCACCCTTTCCAGCTCTCCCCCATGACGACCACCGCCATGTGCTCATTCGCTCGGCAGGCATTGCTGCTTCTGCTCGCAGTCCTGCTTGTGGCTGGATGCAGTGGTCGTCCCCGCAATTTTGCCACGAAGGTCACGGGCAAGGTCACACTCGGAGGCCAACCGCTGGCCGGGGCCTTGGTCACGTTCACCCCCGTCGAGGGCGGTTCTCCTTCCTTCGGCCGGACGAACAAAAACGGAGAGTACAACCTCGTTTGGGCCAAAGTTGGGGGGAGAACGATCGAGGGAGCGCAGATCGGGGAGCATGTGGTCACAATCACGACGTACCAGGAGGGAGATCCTGACGCGGACCCGCCGATTCCTGCTGCCCCCGAAAAAGTGCCTCTCAAATACCGCCAAGAAGGTGGGCAGCTCAAGGCGACGGTGCAGAGCGGTGTCAATACGATCGATTTCGAGCTGGAGCCGGGCCCCGTCGAAGCGCCTCAGCCGAAAGGGAAAAGCATCCCTCGCCGCCCAAGTGGCTGTTTTTGATCTTCGCCCCAAGTCGAAGGGATCCGAAGGCTGCATCACCGCTTGCCGCAGTCAGATCTCCTCTCTGAACGCTCCGGTACCGATGCGAACAGCGACCCCTCTGTGACATGTTCGAGAGCACCCACGGCGGGCCTCGTACGTCCCGCTGTGTGGGTAGCTGAATTTTTACGGAATGTCGCGCTCGCACATCGAGAGGGGCTCCGGAGCGACCGGCTTTGATTGACACTCTCCCAGCGGCTATCTACGATGGGAATAGTGGTACGCGGGGGTGCCTGCCAGGCCGCCGGTGACGCTGGAGGTGTGCGCACCGGTTGGCGGGCGTCGTACGGGACGTTGGTTCCGCTGCCAGCCGCAACAGTTCGACGGGGCTTCCCCACGCGTTCCAGCTTGCGGAAGCCTGGAGTGGCTTTCGCTCATCCACCGTCTGAAGGCTGATTCGTCGTCGGGAGTACGCACATGGCCGCTCGGGAAGGACAAGGTCTGCAGATCGCCGTGATCGTCTTCGCCATGTTGACGATCCTCCTGGCGATCACCACCTACGTCTTCTTCGCCCAATCGCAAACGGCAAGCAAGGATGCGGAAGCCAAAGCCAAGCAGCTCGCCGACGAGCAGACGGCCAACCGCAAGCTGCTGTTCCGGGAGGCCGCCGCCAAATATGCCTTGGGGCTACCGGAAGCCACCCTGCAAGATGTCGAGCAGGCCAAGGCCAATGCCGGGGGCGATGACCCAGTCGCCAAGCAAATTCTGGATATGTTCACGGAAGATGCCGCCCTGGTCGGCGATCAGCTCGGTCCCGACCAGGCCAAGAGCTACCGCTCGATCGTCGGGGCGCTGGTCAAGGCGCTGGCCCAGAAGAACGCTGCACTGGCCGACGCGACCGAGCAGATCCGCCGTCTGCAGCAGGAAAAAGACGCGGTCGTGGCGCAGGAAAAGGCCCGCGTGGAGGAAGCGCTGGCCACCGCGGCGAAAGCGGCCAGCGACCTAAAGACCGAGCAGGCCAATTACGCTGCGCTGCGGGCCAAGAACGAAGAGGATAAAGCCCGCATGGCCACGCAAGTCAGCGAGCTCAGCGAAAAACTGAAGGCCGAAAGCGATCGCCTCCGCCAATTGGAAGAGAAATTCCTCAAGGACGAAAAACGGTACAAAGACACGGTCCAGACCCTCCAGGAACGGCTGAAAGAGTCGGAGAGGGAAAAAGGAACGCTCAGCCTGTTTGAAAGCCCCGACGGCCGTATCCGGCTGGTCAATCAGCGGCAGCGGCAGGTCTGGATCGACGTGGGGCGGGCGGATGGTCTGTTGCGGCAGACGACGTTCGCCGTGTACGACCACAACGAAAACGGCATCGCCAATGCCAAGCCCAAGGGACGGATCGAGGTGGTGGCCGTGGGAGACCGCCTGTCCGAAGCCCGCATCCTCGAAGACAACCCGGCCAATCCGATCATCCCCGGCGATCTGATCGCCACGCCCGCCTGGTCGCCCGGCCAGCGGATCCATTTCGCTCTGGCCCTGAAAATGGACATCAATAAGGACGGCATCGACGACTTCGACCTGGTCAAGAACGTGATCCTGATGAACGGCGGTGTGATCGATGCCGAGCTGCGGGCCAACGGCAAGCGGACCGGCAACATGACGGTCAACACGCGCTACTACGTCGAGGGAGAGAAACCGGACGAAGGCGCCTCGGAAGAACTGCTCAAGCAACTGGCGGAATTCGACGCCGAGCGCGTCCGCTTCGGCGTGGAACGCAAGTCGGTGGCCGAGCTCCTGACGCTGATGGGTTGGAAGGCTGAGGAGCGAACGGTGGAACTGTCCGGTGCTCGTCGCGGTGGCGTGATCGGCGGCCCGATGCCGCAAGCGACCGAGAAGCGACCGGAAGCCGAGCCGGCCGCTCCCGCCACGCCGCCGGCGACTCCCCCCGCGGCGCCTACCGAGGTATCACCCTTCTGACCCCGCACCGCAGCGCCTGGCACGTCGTCGCGTGCTGCGGTCGGCCGCAACTCAGCGCGGGGCGAAAAGCTGACGCTGGAGCGATTCCAGCTCGTGCCGCGTGTGCGCGTCCACCTGCTCCAACGAGGTCAGGTCCCATGGCCGCGGGTCCAAAAACAGCAGGGCCGGCTGCGCAAGCTGCTGGAGCTGGGCCAGACGCTGCAAAAGCTGCCGCTGGCGGCGGGTGAGCTGGTGGGCCGTGCACAGGTCGCGGAACAGCCGCCAGGGCGAATGCCGTAGGCGTTGCCGCCGGCGGCTGATGGCGTGCACTGCCAGACAGACCAGCGCCAGGCCGCCTGCCACCGCGAGCAGGATCAGCCACGCCGTGGCACCGTAGCCAGCCGTCTGACCGGGACGGAACCGATCTCCTAGGTGCATCACGGGGTGGGTTTGAGCGATCAATTGCGGCAGGCCGCATCGCGTCATGGGGGCGGCTCCTGCGGCGAGGCCGATGGCGGAGGGCCCACAGGGATGGCAGCCGCTGGACGAGCGGCGTCCCAGGGCGCCGCCTGCGGCAGCTTGGGCCAGGTCAGTTCCAACGCGGCTGCCTCCGCCAGCGGCAGCGTGTCGTGCGCTGAGCTAGAGGCGGTCTGGGTGTCGCTGGCGGCCTCGGGCGATGCCGCTGCGGCATCGCCCGAGCGGAGACGGAGGGCCGACTCGGCGGCCTTCTGGACCAGCGGGTGGGAGTCGAGCAGGGCATCGCGCACGGCGCGGCGCGCGGTCGGCGTATCCAACTGCGCCAACACGCGGATCGTCTCCACGCGCAGATAAGGGTCCGGATCGCGGAGGACTTCGCGCAGAGCATCTTCTAGCACGGCGGCGGCGTCGAACGCCATCACCATTTCCAGTGCCCGCTTCCGGCGCCCGAGGGACGGGGCGTCCAGCTCCGCCCGCAAATGCCCCAGCGACTGAGGATCGACACGCCGCACCAGCGCTGCGGCCTGGCGACGGGCGGCCGGCGGCAACTGGTCGAAGCAGCTCAGGAAATGGTCGAAGCGAAACTCGGCCAGACTCGACTGGGCGGCCTCGCGCTCGACCGCGTGCGGACTATCCAGAAGCGTCAATAGCCGCTGGATCGCTCCTGGAATGCCGCGAGGGCGAAGTTGCTGTGCGGCGGCTGCCCGCACATAGGGGTCTTCGTCGTCCATCAGTTCCCAGCATAGGGCATCGGCCTTCGGACTGGAGAACGATGCCAGCGCCTGTGCGGCGACCCGCCGACCGCTTGGGCGTCCGTGCTGCGCGATGTGGGCGATCACCGCCAGAGCCTGAGGTCGGGGCATCGCACAGGCCAGCACGAGCTGCACCACGCCCGGCTGCTCCGATTCCCTGAGACCCTCCACCAGATCCAGCCGGTCTGGCAGCCAGGGAAAGGTGTCGATCCGGCGGAGGTTGGCCAGGATCACCGGCGGCGGATCGGCCCCGACCTTGCGCGCCAATTGGCGGAAGAAGGGCAGATCGCTGCGGCGGCTGACGATTTGCAGGGCCGCCAGCGGCGCGTGGGGGTCGTCGAGATAGGATAATAGCAGCCGCTCGATCTCGGGCCGCGGACTGGTCGCCAGCACATGCGTCAGGGGAGCGAACATCGGGTCGGCCGGCGATTGCAGGACCCGTTTGAGCAGTGCGTTGTCCCGATCGGCCAGCAGCAGGAACGCCTCGATCAACTCCCGGCAACGATGGTGGTGGAACAGAGAGAGGCTGTTTTCGAGGCTCGCCAGCAGATGGCTACGTGCAAGCTGCGGGTCGCGGCGGATGCGGTAATCGCGGGGGCTGGCCAGTTCCTCCACCAAGGCCTCGCACAGCTCGAGGGCGGCGGCTGCGGCGCGTGGCTGCTGCGGATGCGGGGGATCGGTGGCCACCGTGACCAGTCTGGAAAATGCGTCGTAGTCGCGGGTGAACACCGCGGCCTGGCAAGCCACCTGGAACAGCGCTGCATCGCCGTGGGTCAGCCCGCTGTGGATGGCGCTGCTCAGCCAGCCGGTGCGCTGGGCGATCTGCTGCTTGAAGCGGCTGGGCAGGCGGTCCCAGCGGCGGAGGATGTGCAGCGCCGCTCCCGGGCTGTGACGCCGCTGGAGCAGTGTCTGGAGCGCCTGGTCCTGGACCTCGCGCGAACCAGCGTCCAAGCCACCTAGCAGCACGGCTACGGCCGACTCGTTGTCGGTCTGCCCCAACAGGGCGAAAGTGGTCGCCAGTCCTCCCATCCCCGATGCTCCTTTGCAACAAACGTACGTTGCGGTCTGGAGCGTGGGCCTCCGGGGTACCCTCCAGCGGAAGGGGGCTTTCTGGGCCAGGTCGCCATCCCAGCCGCGGCCCGTCCGGTTGGAAGGAGTGTAACGAGGGTGCGGCCGCACCGCGGTGCCCCTCGCGGGGGGAGGCTGCCTGCGTGCGATGTCCCGTGCGGGCTGGACGGCGTGCCAACGACACGCAGGTCCCCAGCGGATATAATCCGAAAAAAGGGCGCGATGCCCGCGTCATGGCCGATGCAGCGCGGGAACGCAGCCCCCGGCAACAAGGTGAGGGAGCACCGGGAACAGACGATGAAACTCCGTGTCGGGATCGTGGGCCTGGGAGAAGGGTGGGAGACCCGGCATCGCCCCGCGCTGAAGGCTCTTTCGGACCGGTTCGAGGTCCGCGCGGTCTGTTGCGAAGTCGCGCATCTGGCCCAGCAGGCAGCTCGGCAATTCGGCGCCTGCGAGGTGGACGGTTTTCGGGCGCTGGCGGCTCGCGAAGACGTCGATGTGGTGCTGATGCTCGCCCCGGAGTGGTATGGTCCGCTGCCAGTGCTGGCCGCTTGCGACTACGGTAAAAGCGTCTATTGCGGTACGGCGCTGGACGTGGAGGATCTGGCCCAGGCCCGGCATTTGCGACAACGGGTGGAGGAGGCCGGCATCGCCTTCATGGCCGAATTCCCCCGGCGGTTCGCCCCGGCCACCCTGCGATTGAAAGAGCTGATGGCCACGCGTCTCGGGCCGCCCAAGCTGCTGTTCTGCCATCGCCGTTCGTCGATCGAGCCCGGCAGCGGGACCGCACGCCGCGGGCGGAATTGCCCGACCATGGTCCGCGAGATGATGGAGCAGGTGGACTGGTGCCGGTATGTGGTCGGGAAGGAGCCGACGTCCGTGGTGGGGATCGAGCATGGCACGCTCGATTCAGCCGATGGCGACGACTACCGCATGATGAGTCTCGACTTTTCTCCGGCGGGACGGCTGGGCGAGGGGCCGGTGGCCCAGATCAGTTGCGGCCGGTACATGCCGTCGAGCTGGCCCGAGGCGGTCGCCTTCCGGCCGCCCGCCGCCCTGCAGGTCTGCTGTGAGCGCGGCATCGCCTTCGTCGATCTGCCCGCGACCTTGATCTGGTTCGATGAGGCGGGGCGGCACATGGAGTCGCTGGAAAGCGAGCGGCCGGTGGGCGAACGGATGCTGATGCACTTCTACCGCGCCGTGACCAGCCTGGTACGGAAGACCGACGACATCGAGGATGCCTACCGCGCTTTGGAGATCGTCTTGGCGGCCCGCGAGAGCTTCGAGAGCGGACGCCGCGTCTATCTGCACGAAGCCCACCACCCGCCCGTGCCGCTGCCCAGCGCCCCCGGCATGCCGGCCGACCGCACGGCCAAGACGGCTTAAGAGGCGCTGAGCTGCTACCGTCCTGGCGCCATCGCTCCAAACGCAGCGGCTTGGCCGGCCTGAACAGGTTTTTTTCGGAACGTAACGCCGCTGTTGGTGTTTCGCCGCTGACGGGATCCGCCGGCCATGCGATCCGCTCTGGATGAGCACCGCTGGAGGCGCGCTTCCCAGTCCACGAGGCTTGCCGTCACCGGTCACGGCTCGCGCGACTTGGACCGTCCGCCGGACGCCCCGCGGTTGCTCGGCGGAATGCGCGGCGAGGGTTCGCTGCGCGGCGGGGCGATCGAAGGCCGAGGGGCGGCGGAGTCTGGAGGGGCCGTCAGGATGGATCGGCCAGGACGGCTGGACCGCTCCACAGCGGGTGACGCACCGTCGAAGACCCGCGCCTCGGATGCCCGCGGCGGAGTCGGACGCGGAGCCTCGCTGCGGAGGTTTGGTGCCGCCGGCGCTGGACGATCCAGGGCCGGAGCGGGAAACGCATCGGGCGTCGCCGGCGTCGTCTGACGGCGCTGTTCACGTGGTTCTGTGAGCCGCTGCGGGCCGGTGGGACGCTGCCCAGGCTGCTCGCCGCCCGTGTTTCGGGGAGCGATGAGCTGAGGCCCGGCAGGGCCGGGGCGCTCGGTCGGACGCGACGGCTCCGAGGGACGATGCTCGGCCGGCCGGCCTGGACGCGAACCGTCACCCACGCGCGGGCTGTCACCTGTGCGCGGACCCTCCTTTGAGCGTGGCCCCTCATTGAAGCGAGGACCTTGATCGACGCGAGGGCCGTCACCGACGCGAGGTCGTGCCGGAGTCTCGTTCCCGGCGGATGGGAGCGGGTTGGGCGGTTGGGAAGGTTCCTGCGGAGGAACCACGCCAGGTGTGGCGTCTTCGCCGCGATTGGCTTGTGCCTTCTTTCCCTGCTGCGTGCGCTGCAATGGCACGGGACGCATGTCCGGTCGGGATGGCTGGTTCGTCCGCGGCGTACGGCTTTCCTCGGGCGTGCGGGGAAGCGAGGCTCGAGGAGCCTTCCCGGCCGCGTCCGGTGTGGCGCCTGACCCAGCGCTGGGCTTGTCGCCCGTGTCCGCTTGGGGAGCGGTGGGAACTTCCGGGGATGTGCCGCCGATGGTCGGCTCGGGCCGGCCAGGCCGCTCCAAGCTCGGGCGCTTCCCCGAGGCGGGTGCCTTGGCCGTGCTGGAGGGCCGACGATCCTTTCCGCCAGGCTGGTCGTCAGACCGCGTCGGCGTTGGTGAGTCGGCAACAGGCGGCCGCGAGGGCGGATGGGGGGCGTCGCTGGCCAGGTTGGGACGGGCACCCGGAGGGGGAGGAGCCTTCTTCGCTTTGGGCGCTGGGGTTCGCGGTGGGGCCTGCTCCTGAGGCGTCGCTGCGGCAGGCGTCTGGGACGCCGCAGGTGACTTGGGCAGTTTCAGCCGGGGACGACCAGGAACCGCCGGCGGTGCGTCTCGGTTTTCCGAGGGCGGCGTGGAAGGTTTTTCATCGCCAGGCATGGGTTGCGTGGAGGGAGATGGTGTTCCACCCTCCGCAGGCGCTGGCGTTGCTGGCATCGGAACGCCGGACGGCTCTTGAGGGCCGCCGGCATGGGTGGCAGGCTCGCGCCGGGGGCCTGCTTTCGGCGTGCGCGGGCCACCAGGCGACCTTTCCGGCCGCGGGGGCTGCGCCTCGGCTCCTAGTTCGACCAGACGCCGCTGGCGGTTCAGCTCGCGAACCTGCTGCGCCTCTTCGATCTGCTTGCGGCGCTCGCTGGCATCGAGCGAGACCCATTTCAGCGGCAGGTCGCTCTGACGGGCGACCTCGTCGATCCGCTGGGCGACCAGTTGCGTGGCCGCTTCCGAAACACGCGGAGCACGCGCCGGCGCGTGCTGTTGCTGCTCACGCCAGGTGCGCGGAGGCCGCGCGTCCTCGTGTTGCGCATAGTACCGGTGCCAATCCTGGATTCGCCCCACAAAATCGACGCCTTGCCGCCGATAATGCACCCGGCAATAGGTGTAGAACGGATCGTAAATGCGCACCCGCTGTTGGACTACCGTGATGTTCACCCACGGGATGAACCCCAGGCTCACATATCGAGTCCCATAATAATTGCCGAAATAATAATGGCAGTATTGCGGGCGCACCCACAGATGCACAAACAAATGGTTGGTGGGAATCACGCACCAAGGTCGATAGACCCAGCCGGGCTGCCGGTAAATCGGAGTGCGGAACCAGATCGGAGCAAAGATCTGGCCGCGATAGGCCAAACGATAGTCCCAATAGCCCGGCACGTAGATGCAGCCAGCCGGCGTCCAGACCCAGCGAGCCGGCACCCAGATCCAATCCGGCTGGTACGGCGCCCAGTATCCGGCTTGCCAGACGTAACCGGTCGGGCGATACACCCAGCATCCCGGCACCCAGAAATAGTCGTCCCCAGGAGCTGGGCTGCTCGGCCCACTTTCGAGCGACACGGGCGGAGCGGGCCGGTACTCCAGCTCTGCCTCTTCATCGCGGGTCCAGAAGCCAGACACACGCTGCCAGCCCCCTTCGACCTTGGCCCAATAGCCGGGCACAAACCGCATCGACGGCGGCGGAACCCGTGCCACCCCGCTCACCCAGACGAAGTCCTCTCGCTCGTCATCCCAGGACCAGTAACCAGGAATCCACACGGCCCCCTCGGGCAGGTAGGGTGGGGGCTCTTCCGGGACATCCGGCGGCGGCTCTTTGGGCACGACCGGATTGGGAGTCGGGTCGAGCACCGCGGGGCTTGCAAAAGCCTCGTGGATCGGGCCGGCGGTAAGCGCCTCCACCGCGTCGTCGTCCGCCGTCACGCCTGAAGCTGCTGAGGCTTCCACCTCCTGCGCAGACGCCGGCCACGTCGCGGACAGCCCCCAACAAAGTGCCGCTGCGATGAGCCATCCACCCGCCATCCCGGCTGCTTTTGCGGCATGCCGCAAATCTGGCCACCGATCGTATATCGTCATCATGGGACCCTCGCTCACTCGTGCCTCGGACGCTGGTGAACCGCGGCGGCTACCCGGCTGTCGGATCACAGCCCCATGGGGCTCGCCGCCCGTCTTCCAGGCTCGTTCGTACCTTCCTGATCGGAAGCAAACGCCAGGCCAGCTACGGCAGTCCTCGCCTGCGAAGTTCTTCGGGTTCCCGTAAATCCTTGCTGAATAGGAGTTTAGGAATTGACGCCTATGAGGACTCGGCAACGAACGCCAGCCGGCAAACGCACGACCCGCCACGCGATGTCATCAATATGACGACATGATGTCATCAATATTGCGGCGCACTTGTCGGCCACTATGGCGTGCGAAGCCACTGGTCGAGAAAGGTGAACGTACCCTTCCCATGAATTTTATGCGGGCCGACGAACCATTCGATCTGGCAGCGCTGGGGCAAGCGGAGCTGGACTTCGTACAACCGCTGGACCTTGGCGTACTCGGCGGCGACTCGTTCATCGACGCCGACGCCATCGAAATAGCCTCGCTCGACCATGAACGGCCGGGGGGCGATGAGGGCCGCCATCTCGGCGTAATTGAACGTCGAGCCGAGATTCCACTCGAAGATTTCGTACTCGCCCGTCCAGACATAGCTGTACGGTGCACGGGTCGAAGCACATTTGTCGACCCAGTCGTTGAAATCGGCGGAGCAGATTGAGAGGCGATAATCCGGCACCAGGGGCGGAATCCGCATCGCGCTCTTTCCGCCATAGGACAGGCCATAAAAGGCGATCCGTTCGCCATCCACGATCGGCAAGGAGCGCAGCCAGCGGCAGATCTGCTGGTGCTGCCGCACCATGATCGAGAACAGCGTCTTGCCCAGCGGGTTGGCTTTCCGTTGCAGGCTGCGGAAGCGATCTTTCCCGATGTACAAGTTCTGCGGTGCGAAGGTGATCAGCCCGCGGGCGGCCAGTTGGCCAGCGAACGCCTCGTACACTTCTTTCCGCTGCTCGCCGATCACATCCTGCGGGCGCCCTTCCAGACCGTGCTGGCATACGACCACGGGACGGCGCTGCCCGGGCGGCAGATCGTTGGGCACGCAGAGGATGCCGTAGGCGAAGAGATCGGGGAAGACGTCGAGCACGACTTCGTAACCGGTCCAGGCGGGCGTTTCGTACGCCTTGCGTGTCCGGGGACGAGGCTCCACGAGCGGCTCGTCGAAGCGGCCGATGACCGCCGTGGCGAAGAACTCGCGGTACTCGGCTGCGATGCGTTCATAGTCCTCCAAAGAGGTCGCACTGGTCAGCCGGCGCATAAATGCCCGCCGCACGTAGGGGCTTTCGGCCAGCAGGTCCTGCGTATCGGCGAGGATTTCCCGCGCGAGCCGCTCCTGGCGCTTGGCCGCGTCGGGACACGGTGCATCCGAGTCAGGCGGGGTATCGGTGAGCACCAGGGCGATCTCGGGTACGAAGGCTTGCAGGAACTGCGTCAAAGCTTCAAGGCCACCGAACGCGGGCATCGACGGTTCGACGCTGGGCGGAGCGCTGGCCAGGACGATCTGGCGACGCGATGCCAGCTCACGCAGCGGCGGTGGCAGACGCATGCAGTCGAAAAAGTGGCATCGTTCCACGGCACGGCGAGTGTCGTCGGGAGTCGGCCAGGTCGTGTGGGCAGGCGCCCCGCCCTCGGAAGGCAAAGCGATGACCGGCCCTTGCGACGCTTCCACCACCAGTCGGCCAGCGCTGGCCAAGTCGGCCAGTTCCACGTCGCTCACCTGAAGGAACAGGCCGAACAGATTGCGGTCGATCGGCTCCTCCCAATAGCGTCGCGCATCGGTCAGGTAGCCGCTGACGCATGCGGCCTGGATGCGGGGGTCCATCGCCTTGGCGAAGAGTGCCAGCAATCCTCCTTCACCGTAGCCGACGACGCCGATGCGCGCGGGCGACGGCTGGCACTCGCGTGCCAGCCAGTCTACGCCCGCCAGCACTTTTTGCAGTTCGTAGCCGAGCAGATGACGGCCCAGCTCGAAGCCCGGCCGGTAAACGAATTCCCGGTGCGTGAGGTTGGCCCGCCCCGGCTGGCCCGGCGGGCCGCGCCGCGCTAGTGTCCGGCCGATCAGGGCCGGTACCAGCACCCGGCAGCCATTTTCCGCCAGTATCCGCGCAAACTGGTTCTTCGCGGGGGTACCAGGCGCCAGCCCGCAGAGCTGCTCGGGCGTCTGGTCGGCGTCGGGAAGGGCGACGACGTCGGCTCGCCGAGGCGCGCGCGGCACTAGCAGGAGGCCCTCGCCATGCACGCCGCGGATGGCTGGCCACCGCACCGTGTACACCTCGTAGCTTGCGCCGCGACCGACCCGGGCGGAGTGCTGCGTGGTGGCTAGAAGCTGCGGTGCGTCGAACGTCTCCCGAGAGTCGACCAGCCCCAGAGCGTCGACGATCGCCTGGCGACACGTTTCGGCCCAGCGATCGAACGCTTCGGGCGAAGCGACGCTTTCGTGCCATAGCCGCTGCCGTCGGGCCGACGCCTGGGTGATCTGCCGGTCGAGGAAGCGGCTGGCCTGTTCGACCAGCCGCTCGGCCAGGTCGCCCTCCCAAGTCAGGGGCTCTGTCCCGGGGAAGGGATCGCTACCCCAAGCGGTCGCCGCCGCGGCCGCCGCCATGCCCAGCACAACGCAGACGCTTCGGACGCGGCAACCGGCGACGTGGACACGATTCGCTAGGGGGACCATCATAGCGGCACGTTTACTGCTCTTCGAGGATTTCCAATTCCAGGCGTCCGAACACGCTCACGATGCCCAGCAGGTCGGCCAGGGCCGCGTCCCCCTCCAGACTGGAATGACCTAGTTTCAGATGATCCGGGCCGACGCGCCCCCGACCGACGGTGGCATCCAGCGGCACCCACCGATCCGCAATCCAGACTTCGGTCCACATGTGGTGGGCGAAGCCGCGTAGCGGCGGGTAATAGACCAGCCCGAACGCGACCCGCGCGGGAATCCGCTGCGCTCGGCACAGGGCCGCCAGCAGCACGGCGTGCTCCGTGCAATCGCCTTCCAGCGTGCGGGCCACTTCCGCTGCGGTGGCGAAGGCTTGCGAGAAATCGGTGTTGCGGACGGCCTCGGAAACAAACCGTTCCAGGGCGCAGGCCACCCGCCACGGGTCGCTCTCACGGCCCGCCGCCTGATGGGCCATGGCCACGATCTGCGGGTCGTCGCTCTGCACGAAGCCGCTGGGCCGGCGCTCTGCGTCGCCTGGCGGCATGGAACGATGAGTGGCGGGCAGGTCTGCGGGCGTCTCGGGCGTCACGAGCTCGACGCGCAGCTCCGCCGTTTGCTCGTCAACCAGCCGCACCCGCTGCCCAGGCTCGTCGGAAAACAGCCCCTGGATCGGACCGTCCGTCCGCCGCGCCCGGTAGACGATCGTCCGCGCCTGCGGGGAAGGCGCACGGTCTCCTCGAAGCTTGACGACCGATGCGGCCAGAAGATCCAGCGGCCTGCCATCCCCCGGGCGCAGCGCCTCTTCCCGTGTGGTGCGCACGATTTCCTGCTCGATCGCCGGAATCCAGGAGCGGAGCGTGCGGCCCTGCGCGTCGAGCCACAACTGCGATACGATCGTCTGGTTGCCGAAACGGGTGACGGCCTCCACCTTGAGCAGCCGCTGCGCACCTCCCGGCAGGTCGACCGGCTCGTAGTCATGGGCTTTCAGGTCGGTGGCGGCCGGCAGGTGCACGACCGGCACCAGGCCCCACACCGTCCGCTGCTCGCCGGGCTGCATCGGGCGGCTGCGCAGCGCCAGGTCCACCGCGAATGGGCCGCCCCAATCGGGCTGCCACGCCACGGTCCGACGCTGCTGGTGCCCCAACGTGTGCGTGATCAGCTCCAGCTCCTGCCCGCGGACCGTGCCCTGTGTCAGGATCACGGCGGCATTGGCCCCATGACTGCCAAGATGCGGGGCGGAGCGGCCATCAGGCCCAGGCCCCGGTGCGGCGGATGCCACGCGGCACTCGAAGGCCATCCACCGCCCCTCGGGCGTCTGCCAGCTTATGATCTCCATCTCCTGACGCGTCGGCAGGCCTGCCCGGTGAAGCTGCGTCCGCGTCAGATTTCGCATCCGCAGCAGCGTCTGCCCCTCGTGCTGCACGCGCGACAGCGTCGTGTGAGCGACGCCGACCCGGCTGCCTTGCAAGCGGTGCACTTCCCAGAACTCCTCCAGCACCTCGCCATCGGCGGGTGGATCGGGCAAGACCCACTCCGAGCCGGCAGAGGACGCAGATAGCTCCGAGCGGTCCCTCGCAGGCCGATCCCCCTGCGGCTGGCCGCCTCGCGTCTGGCCCCCCGCACCATCGACCTGCGCCTGGCCAGGCGGCGTACCAGGAGAGGGAACCGGCGACGCGGCCGGCTGGCAGCCACTTGCCCACAACCCGATGGTGGCTGCCACGAACAACGGGAAAGCTCGGAGGATGCGTCGCAAAGCTGCAAATAGCACGGAGATGGAAGGCAATCGAACCGAGAAAACCCAAACACCGTCAGCCAGCGGAGCTCAAAGCTGCGCAGCACCTGCCGTCAGTATAGCGGCAGGGCACGCTGGCCCGCGACGTGCTGGCGGTGGCTGCTTTCGGTTGGCAGTAGCCGGCTCGGTCGGGCCAGACGTTCCAGATTCCCGACGCAGCGCATGTCCCGCAGATGGCCCCCTTTTTCCAAGACTCCCAGATTCTGTGAAGGTCGTTGTTTGCTTGTACTGCACGAACGTCAAGTCTTTCTCTGGGTTTTTCATCTTAGCCGGTCGGCGATCCCGGCACGCACTTGGGATGAAAGCTACAGTTGGGGGGAACCGGCTGCGCGATGCCCGGCCGCGCTGCGCGGGGTACTGCGCGAGCGTGCGGCCAGTCGGTGTGTCGTTGGCCGCCGGTTCGTGGTCGCCTGGTGGTTCTGCGAGGGCGGACAAGCCGCGTTTGGCCGCGCCAGGGCTGTTAAGGGGTCGCGCACAGCGCGGTCCCTGACGCCGCATTGGCCGGGGAGACGTCTTGTGCCGTTTATCGCGGTCGCAGCGAGGATAACGGCCTGGATGGGTGCCGAGCTGCGGAGAGCCGCTGCGTGGTCGGACGTGCTTCGGCAAGCGGAAAAGTGACCTACGATTGGTGAGCCATTTTGATTTCGTGCTCCGTGAGACCCTTGCCGCCCCACGTAATGCCGAGGATTCCGATGGGCTTCCTGAAGAAGTTTTTTCGCGGTTCCCTTTACGACGGGACGAGTGCTGCCCAGACCCAAAGCAGCTTCGAACACCTGACGGAAGAGGAGTTGGAAGCCCACCTGGGTGTCCAGCGCTACGGCCGCTTCACCTTGACCGACGCCATCCGGCCCTCGTACGACTTGAAGATCGTGCCGCGGCAGGGCTACCGCCACGATTGCTACGTCGAGGAGGACGGCAAGACGCGGGTGCCTGTGCTGATGGCCGCTGCGACACGGGAGATCCTGTTCGACACGTTCCTGGACCTGATCGAGCTGTTGGGCAGCGAGGTGGATGTGGTCCTGGAAACGAGCCATCAGCGGGATGCGGCCGGCCACACCGACCTGTACCGCGAACATATCGACCTGCCGGTCCTCAAGAGCCTGCTCTGGGACTACGAAGACTTGCTGCTGAACGATGGCTGCACGGGGATCGCCGTGTTGAACCCGGCCATCCCGCAGGAGGTCCAGTTCGATGAGCACAAGCTACTGATCGTGTATGGGCAGCCGCTGGCGGGCTATGAAGCCGTCTTGCAGCGGTATGGGATTCGCCGTGACGACCAGCTTCGCTTCCTCACCGAGGCCGAGCACGTGCATTCCAGCAGCGACCGCCACGCGCGTCGGTTCGAGGAGCTGGCCATGGCGCTGGGCATGGACTATCGCTACGCCTGAGCGTGCCGCGGCGGGAGCGGCGCAGGAGTCCTCCGCGTACCGCCGTCTGTCGCAGGCGCTCTCGGGCTTTCGGAGGCGCCAGTGGCACGGTGGGCGGCGCGAGGGTCTGCCTTCATACGCGTAGTCGCGGTGCGTGCCATCGGTCGGCCGCGTGGGGCGGGCATGGCCAGCCTGCCAGCGCCTTCTTACAATGCAGGCATGTCCTGATGAGCTGGGCAAGTCTTGACGTTCATCGTGTGCGTTGGGTTGCCATGCCGCAGTATCTCTTGCCTTGCGTCTGTGGTCAGCGTGTGACCGTGACGACGGCTCAGGCCGGCAGCCGCGTGCGGTGCGGCTGCGGGCGGATGCTCGACGTGCCCACGCTGCGGGGACTTTCGCGGCTGGAAGTGGCCCGTGCGGGCCGCGAGGTGGCCGGTGGTCGGGCGTGGGGGCCCGTGCGGGGTGGCTTGTTCGCGGGCGGGTTGCTGGTCGCGGCGGTGGGGCTGGTGCTGGTGGTGCTGTATGGCGTGCGGAGTTTGCAGCTTGCCTCGCTGGCGGTGGACCGTTCGGCCGAGGTGGTGAGCGGCGAGTCGGCCTACATCGACCAGCGAACACCTGCCGAACTGTTGGACCTGTGGAATGCCGAGCGGGAAGAAGGGCTGGGCGAGTCCCGCATGCCGATCTGGGTGGCCGCCCAGCAGCGGCGGCGCACGTTCCACATCTGGATGGCCGTGGGCGCTGCCGGCGTTGCCTTGGGTGCCGCGACAGCGGCCGCGGTTTCGCTCAGCCAGCGCCGCACGGGCGCCGCCTCGACATCGCCTTGAGACGCCCCGCAGCGCGGCTTTGCCCCGATGGCGACGGTCGCTCGTGAAACGAGGGCATCTACGATCCGCTACTGGATGGCGCGGCACGCCGGCTCCTGGCCGGTGCGTCCAGGTGTTGCAAGTGGCGGGCGATCACGCTTGCGTCCAAACGCAGGATTTCTGCCTCGGCAGGAAGCGACTCGGCCGACTTCTCCAAATGCTCTTCCGGCGGCCCGGTGAGACGGAACCGCACGACGAACGCGCCGACTTGCAGCCCCTCGTCCGCATAGACGGGCGGCCAGAACTCCTCGCCCCGGCGAGCCAGAAGCCCCGCTAAGAGCCGGGTGGCCCGTCCGGAGAACCCGCCCAGGGCCATCTCCAGTCGGCCCTGCGATTCCCGGTGCACGTAGAACACGAACGCGGCATCCTCCGTCGGTCCCCACGCGCAGCACTCCCAGCTTCCATCGGGCTGTTCAAAATAGATGCCTGGGGTGGCGGTCGCACGGCGTTGCGCCAAACGCACGCCTCCGAAACACGAGGGAAACTGCGGATCGTGGTCGCGATACCGCAGAAACAGCGGACATTGCCGCTCCTCAGGCTGCGCCACCTCGTCCTGCGACACGAAAGCCGCGCAGCCAAACGTCGCCGCCACCATCATTTCAACCACGGGGTTGCTCTTGTTGCTGCCCAGACAGACCAGGGCTTTGTCGCCAGCCGTCTCGCAGAACGATTCATACACGCTGCGCGCCATCTGTTGGCATTCGGCGAGCGTCGCCTGACCGGGACTCCAGACCAGCGACTGCCGCAAAAACTCCGGGTGCGGCCGATCGGTCGACGAGCGCGTCGGCGGGGCTCCGTTCCCCTCGCGGCGGTGTTCCGCGGTGCCGCCCAGCGTCGTGGCCCCATTGAGCAGCTCCCCGAGGAGCACCGAATCCGAAGCCACGACCCAGGCATCATCCAGCGTGTCGGTCGCTTCCCCGCGTCGGACCCCCAGACACAACTCCAGCCGCCGCCGACGTGCCAAGAGCTCCCAGAAGTGCTCTGGCTCCACGCCGAACAGCCGGCCGGGAAGCTCGTCCGCCTTCGCATAGCCCCGGTCGATCAGGTAGGAACACAGCTTGGACATCGCCTCCAGCGGGATGTACTTCACTTCGTTCTTCAGCAGGGCGGCCACCTGATGGCGATCGAGGCCCGTATAGTCGCAGATGGCTTTGATCGTTCCCGGCCGCCGGCGAGGGTCGGGCACATGCCCCACCACCTCGGCCAGACGAAAGGAATACCGCATCGGTTGGCTCCTGAGGACCGCTGAGCCCGGCTTGTTTCCCGCGCGATGCGCGGGCCTCCGCGATGGCCGGGCCAAGTCGTACCGTTACCGTGAAATATCTTCCCGCTACACAGCGGAAACAAAATCTTAAAGGAACATGTTCCGCTATTAGCGTTGTACTTCGGCGACCGGCCTTCCGCAACGGTCCCGACGCGAAGCCTGTCGCGTCTGGTGGGTGGAAAAACTCCTAAAAGGTTGACGATCAAAGCCTTACGACTTCTGCCCTGACGGCAATGGGCGGCCTACGGCGTCCAGGGTTGTTTTAACGTGGGCGGCGCCACATGCCGACGCATGGTCAGCCGTATCGTCCCCCCGGCCCCAGGTGCCAGACGAACCAGGCATCGTGGCCCGGCCACGTCCACGCGGCTTGAGGCGGTTTGGGCCGCGACGATCTGGTGCTCCGCATAAGCACCTCCTTGTACCACCAAAGAGCGGGGGTGAACGGGGTCCACGTTGACCAGGGTGAGGGTGGCCGAGGTGTCCGTAAGCTGCTCAACCAGGGCGGAAACGCCTGGCGGCAACCCCGGACGCCGCGTCTGCCCGTCGAAGTAGCGCAGGCGGGCGATCAACGAGTTGCCCCCAACGCCCGGATGGACCCCGCCCAGCATCAGCGTGACGAGCGAATGCACACTGGCCGGGTTGTATTTCATCGGATCATCCGCCAGGCGGGTGTCGGGGGTGCTGGTGTCACTGCGCAGGCCCTGTACTCGCTGGCGGATTCGCGCCAGGTCCTGACGCAGCACTCGCTCGGGATACTCCGGGTCCTGCCCGGCTAGGTACTTGAGCCACGGTTCGTCTCCGACGCGCTGGGCATCGTCGGGGCGCATGGACAGGGCATACAGCTCCAGGGCGTTTTCCGCATAAGGTTCTGGCGTCCAGCCATACCAGCCCTCGGGGCCATACATCCGCGGATATTCCCAGCGACCGTTGCGCATCCGCCGCTGGGCATTGATGGTGTCGATCTGCATCCGCCACACGTCAAGATAACGCGGGTCACCTGTCAGCATGAACGCAGTGCGCAGCCCCGCCCAGCCGTACATCGTCCGATTGCGATGGGCGATCTCTCCGGTTTGTGGCACGCGGACGGAGAACCCCCAGCCATACACGCCGCCATACCACCGGCCTTGCGCAGCGCCGCCGATGGTGCCATCCAGTCCAATATTGGATGGCATGATCCCGCCATTGGCCCGTGTGCGCTCCACCCAGGCATCGACATATTCTAATGCCCACTGTTTGTATTTCGCTTCGCCGGTAAGTGCAAAGGCATTGAGGGCCAGCACGGTGGTTCGGAGATTCTGCGGGTGGTCGCCCACGATGTCGGTGTAATCCTTGAAGTGCTCGAGCATTTCCTGATAGTTCCGTTCGCCGTGGCCCGGACGGAAACGATGCTCGATTTCGATCGGGTCGCCAGCCCAGTCGAGCGCGGTGGCGGGACGGAGCAGCGGCCCTCGGCTGCCGTTGAACATACTGCGGATGATCTTATGCTCTGGATCGTAGTTGGGCGCGCCGGGATCTTCATTCATATAAAAACCGGCATAGCGCCGAGCTCGGGTCATCAGTGCCGGATCCTCGGGGCTGACCAGACCCATCAAGTTGAAGACCGTCAATCCCTCGCCGTTATGCATCCAGTCGAACTGCGTGGGGAACTCTTTGTAATACATGCCATCGCGGGCGAGGGGCACTTGGGTCGTGCGGGCCAGCGTGTACTGGCGCAGATGCCCTTCCCACGCTTTCTCATACATCTGTTGTACGATCGTGCTGCCACCCAGCATCACCAGCAGCGGCCAGTCGTTGCAGTTCTCGATCGCGTCGTCGGGGCCGTCATCGCCTCCCCAACGTTCGACGCACAGCAGAAAACCCCGCTCGTCGAAGTACTTCTTAAAAAACTCCTGGCAGGCGGCTTCGTTCGCACGCAGCAGCTCCTGCTGGAGCAAGGCCCACGTCGGCGGCGACAAGGGCGTCTTTAGGTCCAAGACAGGATCGGCCGAGTAGCAAGCCGCCAGCCCACCCAGAATGGTGACGGCGATGGCCAGTGGAGGCACCAGATGCGATGGCCGAAACATGCTAGCCCTCTTGCTGCTCGGGGGATGGAGTCAGTCGCTCCCAGCGTAGTGGACTTGTGCGCGGATGCAATCGCGAGGTTGGATGCCAGGGGGCTACGTGCGGATGGCGGCAAAGGGGAACCTTATTCGCGGAACCGATACACCGTGACGGAGGCTGTGGGCACATGTTGCGGCTGGCGGGCATCCTCCCAATCGAGCCAAACCAGGGCGCTGGGACGCCACACATGCTGCCAGACAAGCTGCCACTGGCCGGCGTGCTCTGGCCAAAGGCGCTGGAATGCCGGATCGCGCTGGGCGTAGGAAGTAACGGCCAAGTAGGTGGGGACCGGTTGCCCCTGGACGTCCGCCGGCTGCGTGGGAACGACCGCGACCGGAACGGCCAAGGGCTCTCCGGCCACCCGAAGCTGAAAAAACAGCGCCGGGTCCCCGTACACATACACGACCCGAACCGGGGAACTCGGCAAGGCGGGAATAAGCTGCCTGGCCGTGTCGCGCACTCCCAGACGCGGCAGATGGCTCGGCATAAGTGCTTGAGGCTCAATGACTTGCAAACTACACAGCACGCCGATACCCACAGCCAGAGCCCCGAGGAGCGCTCCGAGAGGCCAGCCGAGTGGGCGGATGAAGAGCGGCCGATCGTCGGTGCTGGGCTGGTCGGACACGGTCAACCCAGTCGCCAGCCAGCTCGCCATGACCCATCCCAGCGCTAGTCGCGCATACGGGGTGTAGCACGGCGTGGCGACCAGCAATCCCAGCCACCAGGCGGTAATCAAACTCCAGGTAACGACTTGGGAATCGTGCGACGGCGTACCGTCTTGGGCAGATTGAAACGTATGGCGGTCCTTTCCTCGCCCGCGGAGGTAAAGGTTCCAGCCCGTGCGGGCCAGGCCCAGGGCGGCCGCGACCGCCAGCAGTGGAAGTGTGCCCAGCCACCATGCCGCCAGGCCGGCCGCGGCAGCGAGCAGCCCGTGCCAGGCGATTCCCCAGGCATGCCGTGGGTGTCGCGTCGGGCTTGCCAGGAGCACGGCCAGCGTCACGCCAAGGGAGCCCAGCCACGATTGGAGCTGCCGCTGCTGGGCGAGGTGCCGCAAAACGCTTTCCGGCCACCCCGCCAGCCCCACGACGTAGCGGGCGTGGTTGGCCGCCACCGCCTGATAGCCGCCGATCGCTTGAAGGCTCACCAGCCAAGGTACATAGACCAGGCCCGCCACCATCGCCATGATCGCCGCGACCTTCAGCCACCGCCCGAGCAGGGCGCGGCTGCCAACGGACCAGGCCAAGGGTGCGGCGGCCAGGACGATCGCCAGAGGCAGCCAGCCGTTGTATTTCGTCCACCAGGCCAGGCCGCATGCCAGCCCCGCCGCTACAGCCCAGCGCAAGTCGCCCGACAGCAGGGCATGGCGGGCGGCCGCCACTGCAAGAAGCACCCACATCCACAGGCAGCCGTCCGTCAGGGCCGCGGCGCTCAGCAGCAGATGCATGTCGCAGCAGGCAGCCAAGGCCAGGCATGCCAGAGCGGCAACCGGCCCCATCCAATGGCGTACACACCACCACAGGATGACCAGCGTACCACTGCCGGCGAGCCAGGCCGGCGACAGCGCGGCGACATTGGGTGGCAGCCCCGAAAGCATCGCCGCCTCGATCAGCGCCGGTACAAGGGGTGGGGCGTACAGGGCCTGGAGCGGATAGGCGTAGTCCGGCGGTCCGAACCAGACATTCGAGGCATAAACGCCCTCGTCGAAATGCTCGACGGCACTGAGGCTTGCGGCAAACGTTCGCACCCCGACACCGCCGGCGATCAGCAGCATGGCCGCAATTCGCTCCTGGCGGGCCACGGGTCTTGGCCCCGAGGCGCTGGTCGAAGCCGGCGGAGCAGGGGTTCGAGCGACAGATGAGCGAGGTCGCGGCATGGGGCGCTGGAAGGCAGGCAATCCGCCGCCGCAGGCGGACCGTGGATGACCGCCGCCGGCAGGCTGGATACGCTACAATGACGCTCCGTATCGTATCCGACAAGGAAGGAAATGCAGGTGGTGGAGAAGCTCTCGGTTCGGGCGGCCCGGCAGGTGGAAGCGATTGGCCGGAAGGTCTGCGTGCAAGGCTGGGTGCGCACCCGCCGCGACAGCAAGGCGGGCTTCAGTTTCCTGGAGGTCAACGACGGCTCGTGCCTGGCGAACTTGCAGGTGATCGCACCCGCAGCGCTTGCCAATTACGAATCCGAAGTGCGGCATCTGACGGCCGGGTGCAGCGTGCGGGTCGAGGGCACGATCCAGCCCTCGGCCGGCAAGGGGCAGGCTACGGAGCTGGTGGCGGACCAGATCACGTGGATCGGGCCGGCCGACCCGCAGACCTATCCGCTGCAGAAGAAGCAGCACAGCCTGGAGAAGCTGCGGCAGTGGGCGCACCTTCGTCCGCGGACCAACACCTTCGGTGCGGTGGCGCGCGTCCGCAATCGGGTCAGTTTCAGCATCCACCAGTTCTTCCAGGAAGAAGGGTTTTACTACGTCCACACGCCGATCATCACCGCCAGCGACTGCGAAGGCGCTGGGGCCCTGTTCCGTGTCACCACGCTCGATCTGGAAAAGATCGCGGCAGGACAGATGCCGCCCGACAGCCGGCTCGATTTCTTCGGCAAGCCCACGTTCCTGACGGTCAGCGGTCAGCTCGAAGGCGAAGCTCTGGCCTGCGCGCTGGGCAAGATCTACACCTTCGGACCGACCTTCCGGGCGGAAAACAGCAACACCACCCGGCACCTGGCCGAGTTCTGGATGGTCGAGCCGGAGATGGCCTTCTACGAACTAGAAGACAACATGGAGCTGGCCGAACGGTTCCTGAAGCGCATCTTCCGCGACGCGCTGGAGCAGACGGCCGACGAACTGGCCTTCTTCAACGAGCATTACGACCCGACGACGATCGCCACGCTCCAGAAAGTCATCGACAGCCGCTTCGTCCGTCTCTCGTACACCGAGGCGATCGACATTTTGCAGCGCAGCGGCGTCCGCTTCGAGTTCCCCGTGCAGTGGGGAAACGACTTGCAATCCGAGCACGAACGCTACCTGACGGAACAGCATTGCGGTGGGCCGGTGATCCTGTACGATTTCCCGGCGACGCTCAAGCCGTTCTACATGCGGGTCAACGACGATGGCCGCACCGTGCGGGCGATGGATGTCCTGGTGCCCAAGGTGGGAGAGATCATCGGCGGCAGCCAGCGCGAAGAGCGGCTTGACGTGCTCACCGACCGGATGCGCCAGCAAGGCCTGAATCTGGAAGCCTACGACTGGTATCTGGACCTCAGACGCTACGGGACCGTGCCGCACTCGGGGTTCGGCCTGGGGCTAGAGCGGGCCGTCCAGTTCATCACCGGAATGGGCAACATCCGGGACGTGATTCCCTTCCCTCGCACGCCCGGCAGTGCGGAGTTCTAGACGGCCGGGGCAGTGGGTGGCTGCCCACCGCACGCGGGCTGCGGTATCCTAGGTGCCTCACGAAACGATCCTGTTGGCCGTCCATCGTGCCAGGTCATTGAGGGAGAAACGACCATGCTGCGTCGCGCATGTGTTTGGGGATGCGGTTTGATGATCGTGGCGGTCACTTGCGTCACGGCCCAGCAGCCGCTGACGCATACCCAAGAGCCGCTGGAGACGGTGAAAGAGAACATCCAGAGCGGCAAAGCAATCCTGGTCGATGTCCGCGAGTTGAGCGAGTGGCAGGCGGGGCACCTCAAAGCGGCCCGCCTCATCCCTCAGAGTAAACTGCGCGACGAAGCGCAGCGGGCGGAGCTGCTCAAGGACCTTCCCAAGGACAAAATCATCTACACCCACTGCCGTGCTGGCGGACGGGCCTTGGCCTGCGGCGAGATCCTCCGCCAGCTCGGATACGATGTGCGTCCTCTCAAAGCCGGGTTTGAAGCGCTCGTCCAAGCCGGCTTTGAAAAGGACGAGGCAAAAAAGCCTTGACAGACTTTTCGCTCCATCGACTTCACTCTATCGACCGCTGACGCCGGCCAGCTTTGCGTGCCGGCCGGCGTCGCGAGGCGGCTGCGTCGTCGCGCGCTGGTTTGCCCTGCGCAAGTCGTGACCTGACAGAAACTTGTGTCGCGGATGCGCTGTTAGGGTTGGCCGACTGAACGTGCGGCAAGCTGCGGCGCCGCAAGCTGCTGGCCGTAGCGGGCCACGGCCTGTGCGACGTAGGCACGGTCGGCCGTGCTGAGCCGGGTGATCGGCACCGTCGTGGTGCGGCCCGTTGTTTTCAGCAGCCGCACCCGCCCGTCGAGCACCTGGATCAGGCGAGCCTGCACCCGAAATTGGCCCGTCTCGTCGACCCAGGTGCGCAGCGGCAGCCGGCCGTTGGCGTCGCGAGCAAGGTCGGCGTCGGCGTTTTTGAGGTCTGACGCTGCCGTCGCGGAACCGACCTGCCGGGGCGCGAGGCTGGCTTGGGGCCTGGCGGGTGCGAACGGATCATCGTCGGCTGGCGTAGGTTGGGAAGGCTGGCGTGCGGGGCTGGTCGATTCGCTGGGCGCTGGTTCGGCCACAGGAAGCGGCGTGTCGTCCGGCTGGGCTACCGGTGGTTTGGCTCGACTAGCCGGCGGAGGCGGCGCAAATGGGTCGTCGTCCACGGCGGGGAACAACGGCATCGGAGCGGGCGCGGCGGGCGGAGTTTGCGCGGCGGCCGGAATGCGGGCCGGCGTCGTGCCAAATTCACTGGGCATCGGTGGAACCTCAGGGGTCGCGGCCGGCATCGGAGGTGCTTCGGCACGGTTTGGAAGCGCCGTGGGCGGAACAGTGGGCAGGCCCACGTCTTGCACAGGCAACTCGGGGATTGCCGGCGTGTCTGCGCGATCCGGGCTTGTCGGAGCGACCGGCACCGCAGCGGGCTGCGGTGCAGGGGTTACCGGGGGAGCAGTGACGAGCGGCGTGGGGGCAGGGGAAGCGTCCACTTCGGAAGGTCCAGCAGGTGTGCGCTTGTTGCCGGATAGCGGCATTGGCGGCGCCGCCGCATCCAGCAGCTCGTCAGACGAGACACCGCCGAGCTGGGGTGCGAGCGGCATCTGCGGCGTGGCGACCGTTGGCACCGGCTCGCGCACCGGCAGCTCGATCGGCATGGGCGACTCTGCCTCGTTGGTGGAGGGTTTGGCCAGGTCCGTCTCCGCAGGGTTGAAGGCAGCCGCGGGAGCCGGCGGCGGTTGATCGGAGGGGGACGGCTGCGTGGCCGGCGGAGGTGCGTCTGGCGGACGTACGTCTAGCCCAGGAGCCGGAGCAGGCACCGCTTGCGTGCACGTTGGCTGGCAAGCTGGCACAGGGCATGGCGGGCAATGCCTCCGCTCCAAAAGACGGCAGGCCGTCGCCGGATCGACTGCCAAGAGGCTCACTGTGACCACGACGAGCTCGCGATGGGCCCAAAAGAACAGTCGCTTCATAGGAATTTTCGTCCTCGATAAAAATTGCCTAAAATTTCTTATTTAGGCCAATCGATATGGTGGATTCACATGCGTGGCGGATAGGAATCTGTGTAACAAAACTAGAACGTGGCGGGCCCTTTGGCCGCTACCAGCGTCTGGCTCTGCGGCCTTCCCGGGCTCATTAGGAACGGGTGCTGCGGCTCGAAGCGGATGTGCGCTATGAGCGGCGTGCAAGATCGAGGCAAAACGGTGGTTGTCACCCGAGCGACCGGCTCCAACAATGAATCCAGATCGAATCCAGATTGCCGGAAAAGAGTCGGGAGTCAGCCCTGGAGGGCTCCGCTCCGCCGTGGCCGCTAGCTTCGTAGCTAGCCTTGTAAACTGTCTGAAGAGAGCGCGGAGGGTGCGCCTACCTTCGGGGAGTTCTCGGCGCACAGAAGGGCGGGAGTTTCTGCCTTGATTGTGGAAGCAGTTGATCTCACTAAGCGCTACGGAAAATTAACTGCCCTAAATGGATGCACCCTTGCGGTTCAGGAAGGAGAGGTTTTTGGTCTATTAGGGCCGAACGGAGCCGGCAAGACGACCCTGGTGCGGCTGCTGTTGGGCTACTTGCGCCCGACCGCAGGTGTGGCACGGATCGCCGGCCTGGATTGCCAACGGCAG
>Ga0101944_10001992_pt1 | contig 36325 bp, 25 predicted proteins | sample DewCreD2012metaG_FD_75245 | JGI IMG/M metagenome (GOLD analysis project Ga0101944, IMG submission 75245) | Hot spring sediment bacterial and archeal communities from British Columbia, Canada, to study Microbial Dark Matter (Phase II) - Dewar... ... | reverse complement strand
CTGTCGCCCCCGGCTGGCCATCATCCCTGCGGGCACCGTCAATGTGCTTGCCCTCGATCTGCGGCTCCCCTTCCGCATCGACCGAGCGTGCGAGGTCATCGCTGCCGGCAAGACCCTGTCAATCGACCTGGGAAAGGCCAACGGGCGCCGCTTCCTGCTCATGATGGGGGCTGGCATCGACGCCCTCACGGTGCGTAACCTGGACCCCCAAGCCAAGCGTCGCTTCAAAGAGCTGGCCTTTCTGGGCACCGGCCTCAAGGCAGGCTTGGCCGAGCAACCGCCGGTCTTTCGAGTGGTCGTCGAGGGAGTGGAGTACCAGGCGACCTTCTTCGTGGCTGGGAACAGCCGGTACTACGGTGGGCGCTTTGGCATCACGCCGGCGGCCGACATCACGGACGGACTGCTTGACCTACTTCTCTTCACCGGCACCACCAGAGCCGCCTTGGCTGCTTTCTGGCTGGGAGTGCCGAGTGGACTCCATCTTCGGAATCGTCACGTCATCTACTTGCTCTCCACAGGAGCCGAAGTCACCCCCCTCGACCCTGACGTGCCCGTCTGGTTTCAGACTGACGGGGAGTTGGCCGGCTGCCTACCCGCTCACGTCGAGATAGAGCCGCACGCACTGGACGTCTTGGTGCCTTGACCGCCGAGATCTTAGAAGCAGCGGCCCGGGGAGGGCTACCGCAAGGTACCTAGCACGTCCACGGCGTCCAGGTTGATATTGGTGCTCGTCGCCGCCGAACGCTTGGTTCCTGTCCAAGTCACCGTCACCGTGTGGTCACCGGGGACGAGGAAGGGAGTCGACCATAGTTTCTGTTTGTAAAGAGCGGATGAGCTGTAGAAATCGACGGAAACGGGGGCCCCTCCGTCCACACTCACCCGGGCGATACCGTAGTTGGGAGCCTTCTTGGCGATAAGACTCAGGCGCACCCCGCTGAAGTTCACCGTGACCGAAGAGCCCGGCTTGTTGGCGTAGCGGAAGCTTCCCCCGGAGGAATACGAACTGCTGACCGAGCTCCAAGATCCACTCCATAGTAGCCGAGGGTCGGTCTGCTCGTACCGGGTCGAAGACTTGAGCGACCCGGCCACATCGAAGGCGTCCACACTGATGTTGGTGCCCCCGCTGGGGACGGTCCTTTGCCCTGTCCATTGGATGCGCACTGTATGCAGCCCAGGCGCAAGAACGCCGGTGTCCCACACTTTCTTCTTGTAGCCAGTACTTGGACTATAGAGATCGACCTCGGAAATCGCCGTCCCATCCACGGTGACTCGCGCCCGGCCATAGGCTGGACTCCTCTTCGCTATCCACGCCAGATAGGTCCCGTTGAAAATGACGGTGACCGACGCGCCCGAGGCATTGACGTAGCGGTGGCTCCCTCCCGAATACACACTGCTGTAGCTGGTGGTCCAGACACCCGTCCACACTAAGCGCGCATCCGTCTGTTCATAGCGAGTAGTAGGGGGTATCGGCACGGAATAGATGTAGGTGAAATCGTCGGCCGGCGTGTCCGAGGTCGGGCCGCCAGCCGCGGTCACCCGAACTTGCACCAAACCTTCTGCATGGGGCGGCGAGACCACTGTGAGCTTGGTGGGAGAGAGGACCCGGTAGCTGGTGGCCGCCACCTCCCCGAAGCTGACGCCGGACACTCCCAAGAACCCACTGCCGGTGATGGTGACCTGCGTGCCACCCGACGTCGGACCACTTGCAGGGATGACGCTCTGGATGACGGGCGGCGGCGGGGAGGCGGCCAGAGCCCCCGCCACATTGAGCCGCCCCCCGGTCTGGCAGAGTCCCGTCAGAGCCGCCTTCGTGTCGACACTCGCGAGGATCTTACCCACCCGCTGGGCCACTGAGTCAGCAGGGGCAAGGGAGGCCAGCAGCGCTACCGTTCCCGTGACATAAGGAGCGGCCATCGAGGTGCCGCTGGAATAAGCGTAATCAGACAGCGGAGCGACCGCGATACCGACGTCGTCGAGGTACACGCCGTCAGCCGTGATCGACCCGTCGGAGACCAAGCGGAAGCGGATTTTCGCCCGGTCAGTAAGTACCTGAGAGGGAAGCTCCGCGTTGTAGTAGGCCCCCGAGCGAAAGCCGGTCAAATAGCCGAGGGGAGCCCAAGAGGTCCCCCCGTCACCGGAGACCTCCACCATAAGAAAATCGTAATCGGTCTCTAGCGCCAGGGTCGCCCAGAAACCCAGCACGGTGTCGTGCGACGGCAGGCCCGACAGATCCAGGGACCGACTGGTGAGAGCGACATTCGCATTGTTGGCGTACTTGCCGCCAGGGCTGTCGCTCCAGGCCGAGGTTCCGCTGACCCTGACCTCGGTCGTGATGGCCCAGGGCGACTGAGCCACCCAGTTCCCCGCACCAGACTCCATGTCGTCGAAGAAAAGATCCCCCAGCTGTGGGCGATATGCAGAGTACGCTGGAAAAGTGCTCAGGATGTCTTTTCCAGGGGCGAAAAGATCGACATTACTCGCCCCGTAGTTGGAGCCGGCGCCCCCGCCGAAATCCGCCTTTCGATCCTGGCGGTCGCTCGCCCCCACCGAGATGATGTTGAAGCACGGATACGCGGCCGGGTACCAGGGGTTCTTGTCGATGTCTGCCGCGGCATTACCGGCCGCGGCGCAAAACACGATACCAGCCTCGCCGGCTGCCTGTATGGCGTCGGCCAAGGCCGTGTCGTACTGACCGGAGCTGCCCCAAGATGCGTTGATGGCCACGATATTGACTCCATGGTCACGCTTCATGTCGATGGCATATTTGATGGCCTCGATGGCCGAAAAGTCATCACCGGAACCATCGGGGCCCAGAAAGCGAAGAGCCATGATCTTGGCCCGCCACACGACGCCCGTCACCCCTTCGGCGTTGTTACCCGCGGCGGCAATGGTCCCTGCCACGTGGGTCCCGTGCCCCAGTTCGTCCCAGGGGTCGGAATCGTTCGAGTAGGTGTCGATCCCATACACGTCGTCGACATACCCGTTTTGGTCGTTGTCGAGGCCGTCGCCTGGGATCTCGCCCGGATTCACCCACATGTTGGCTACCAGGTCAGAGTGGGTGTAGGCGACCCCCGAGTCGAGGACGGCCACCACCACGTCGGAATCGCCCGCGACCACGTCCCAGGCCTCGGGGGCATCCACGTCGGCATCCGCTGTCCCACCTTCCGCGCCCGTGTTGTGCAAGCCCCACAGCTCCCTGAACAGTGGATCGTCGGGAATCTCGCAGACGGTGTTGACATTGTTGGGCGAGACTCGCACTACTCCCGGCACCCGGCGCAGGCGGTCTTGGAGCTGCTCCTTAGTGAGGACCTTGGAGCTATAGACAGCGAGCGCCGGACCACGCCTCTTGGCCCCGGCCACCCTCTGCTCGCCGGCCCCCACCACTCGCTCGCACACCGCGTCGGCCCCGGCTGCTCGCACCATGGCGGCTTTGGATGTCTCGGGGGCGAACTCGACTATGACGCCCTCGGTCCGAGCGACACCCCGCGTGGAAACGGCGGGCGCCCCGGGCGCCTTGACGGAGGGAGCACCGTCCTCGGCCGATACCGCCGACACCTGTCGCAGGACACCGGGCTGCTCTACGGCGAGGGATTTCCTCTCCGCCCAGCCCGCAGCAGGCAGCACGGCGACGAAGACAGCAGCGAAGAGGGCGACCACGATGACCGAACGGCCGTGCGCGGGGCGGGCGCCGCGTGCCAGTCGGGCGCGCCACATCCTGAATCGGGCTTTCACCACCTCGAGGCACCCCCTTCACTCGCCGGTCCGTTCCCGCGGAGTCTCTTCTGCCGTCTCCCTTCTTAATGTCTTCGGCAGATGAAGCGAGAGACAGTAGCCCACGCTGCCACGCTCTCGGTGTCAGTGGGCCTCAGCAGGGACGCTCAGGTCTCAGCAGAGGCGTTCTGCAGTCCTTCTACTATACACAGGTCGGTCGTTGCCGACCGCTGACGGAGAGCTCTGACCGCCGCGTACTCGGGAGAGTGGTACCAGCGCTCGGCATGCTCGCGGGTAGGAAACTCGAGGAGGATGATCCGGCCCGCCTCCAAACTACCTTCCATCACCTCGCAACGACCACCGCGTGCCAGGTACCGGCCACCGTACTGCTCGATAGTCGCCGGCACCCGCCGCTTGTATTCTTCGTAGACCTGGGCATCCTTCACATCGATGTTGGCGAATACGTAAGCAGCCATCGCGCTCCTTTCGCCGGGTCAAAAATCGATTCCCGCCCGGGCCACGATACCGCAATCAAACGGGTGTCTCACTTTGACCATCTCGGTGACCACATCGGCGACCGCCACCAGTTCCGAGGGGGCTCCCCGGCCGGTTATGACCACGTTCACTCCCTTCTCGCGCGCCCTGATAGCCTGTACCACCTGGTCCGTATCCAGCCAGCCGAGAGCCAAAGGTAGGGTGAGTTCATCGAGGACCAGCAAGCGGTACGGACCCAGAGCCAGGAGGTCGGCGGCCAGTGTCCAGGCGGCGCGGGCGCAGGCCTGCGACTCGTCGAGGTCGGAGGAGGCCCAGGTAAAACCGTCGCCACCCTTGATCCAAGTGACCCCCAGCCTTTCACACATCTGCTCTTCTCCGGTAGTCCACCCCGACGACTTGAGGAACTGGATGACACACACCGGCCAGCCTTGGGCCAGGGCTCGCAGCACGACACCGAAAGCAGCGGTCGACTTGCCTTTGCCATCGCCCGTGTTGAGCAGCACCAGTGAGGCTGGCTGAGGCGAGGTGGATGTCCGCTTGGTTGAGGATCGACTTTGCGTAGCCATAAAAAAACCTCCGCTTCGTGCGGAGGGAGGTGGTCCGGTGACCCCCTGGTCGCCCGTACCGCCCTTCCTCCGAGGGCTGGGTCGTCTCAGCACCCAGTACAGGCGACCTGGCTTATCCCCAGCAGCAACAATGCCGGGGAATCACAGTTGCGGGACAGCGCCGGAGTCACACCGGCTTCGCTGCCTGGGTACCGGCCGAGCCAAGGCTCGACATCTACATGCTAGACCGTCGAACCTACCTTAGCAAGGCTCCTGCGCCGTGATACCTTTCAGCAGACCGGGCAGCGTAAGCTCCGAGACCACGCTGGCACGCATGCCATGGAAGAGTGGCAGACGCACTCGGCTGTCTTTGAGCGGGGGTGAGCACCTGTGACGCGGGGGCGGGGTCGGTCTGTCTTTTCCAGCCAGCTCGTGCTCGCGCTAATCGCGCTGGCACTTCTCGCTGTGGCATTCCTCGCTGGCGGTTGTGGCGACTCCAGCCCCCAGGCCGTGGATAGGCCCGTCGATAGTCGTCACCTGCCTTCTGTCTCTCAGTCGCTCACCACCACCTTGGAACCCCAGTTCGGCGAGACCACGCGCCCCCGACCCGGGGAGGTCATTCTTAGCACTCAGGCCAGAGCGTTCGTCCCCCCTCCCACGCTGCCGCTCTACCGCATCGTTCCGACCCCCATCACCGAAGCGGGCGTCTTGGGACTCGCCGACAAGCTGGGCATGGCCACCGACCGTAAGTACAGTCTCCATCGGTCCGCCGGAATGTCGGCGTCGGTGGCCGACGATAGGTGGCTCCTCACGTTCTACCGTGATGACCTCGACTGTTTCCGGCTCTTCGCCCCCGAAGGAGAGCGCAGGGCCACAGAGGGTTTCGAACGAGGCGAGAGCATCCAAGCCGTATCAGAGAAGGAAGCGATCGCGGTCGCTGACGAATATCTGGCAGCGCTTGACTATCGGCAAGAACTGGGAGCGCCACAGGTCTTTGCAAGGACTTCCATCGGCCGCTCAGCTGGTGGGAGCTCAGTCGCCACCGACGTCGAGATGGTAGTCATCACACGGGGAGTGAGCTATCCGGCCACGGTAGGCGGTCTCCGACTCATCGGCGCCGGGGTCGTGGTCGACGTCGCCCCGCATGGCGACGTCATCGGCTTCTCGCATACAGTGCAGCGCGCGGAACGTGATGACGTGGAAATCACCATCCTTTCGGTGGAAGAAGCCGCCAAGGACATACAGGACGGGGAAGGGCTCCTCCCGGACGAAGTGCCAGTCAGCAACGGGTCCCGTATCCTCATAGAGGGAGTCGAGCTCGCGCACTACAGCCCGCCCGTGGCCCTCCAGGAAACGCACTATCGGCCGATCTACGTCTTTCGAGTGCGCGTTGACGATGGGGGTCAAGGCACCTGGATCGTCTCGGCTTACGAAGGCATCCAGAGATGAGCCGCCAGAGCACGCGACCATCACTGGCGGCGAATGCCCCACCGCGGTTAGGCGGCCGACCTCGCCTGGAAAGGTGACCGTCAGCGTCCTGCAAGAGGGCGCTAAGCCTTCCACACCTCCACTGTCACCGGCAGGCCGTTTACCTTGAGGGACTCCCGATACCGCCCGGGCGCGTGCAGGGCCGTAGACTTGGCGCCTTCTCCGGCGTCACCAGCCTCCGCGCCGTCACCAGCCTCCGCGCCCACTGTGACTTCCAGGCTCAGCGCCAGAGTCTCCTTCTTCACGTAGTCGCCGTGGACAGAGAGCATCTCCGCGATCTCGGCCGGGCCCGTGATTCGCAGGTGGATGCGGTCGTCGATCTGGAAGTCGGCGGCTTTGCGGGTGTTCTGGATGTGGTGCACCAACTCGCGGGCTAGGCCCTCTTGGAGTAGTTCCGGAGTGAGGGTGGTCGAGATGGCCACGGCCAGATGGCCTTCCCGCTCCACCTTGTAACCTTCCCGCTCGTGGGTCTCAAGAACGAAGTCCTCGGGGGCGAACTCGTACTCGCGGACGGGCGGTGCCACCATGCTATCAAGCTCGCTGGGCGCGGTTTCGCTGGCAGAGGGCACGGCGACGACCACCGGTCGCCCGGCTGCGATGCGGTCCCCGGTCTCCTCGGGCGGCAGCGCGGCCACCGCCGCCGCCACCGCCGGCATGTTCTTCCCGAACTTGGGACCCAGGGTGCGGTAGTTGGGCTTGACGACGTAGGTCACAAGCTCGCTCGCCGAGGAAACGAAGTCGATCCTCTTCACGTTGAGTTCCTCGGCGACCACCTCGGCCAGACTCTCCACGGCCTCCCGCTCTTTAGGCCGGCAGGCGACTACGGCCACTTCTACCGGCTGGCGGGTCTTGACCTTGGCAGCGTTACGGGCGGCCCGGCCCAGGTTGACGACCTGCCGCGCCACCGCCATGCGATAGGAGAGATCCTCGTCGATGAGGGCTTCATCAGCCACCGGCCAGTCGACCAGATGCACCGATTCCGGAGCTCCCGGCGAACGTTCTGCCACCAGATTCTGGTACATCTCCTCCGCTAGGAAAGGGGTGAAGGGCGCCAAGAGCTTCGAGAGCGTCACCAGACATTCGTTCAGCGTGAGGTAGGCGGCTGCTTTGTCAGTGTCGGCCTCACTCTTCCAGAAACGGCGGCGGCTGCGCCGCACATACCAGTTGGAGAGCTCGTCTACGAAGTCGGCGATGGCCCGGCCGGCAGCGAAGGCATCGTAAGCGTCGAGCTCGGCGGTGACCTTCTTGATGAGCAGGTGCAAGTCTCCCAAGATCCAGCGGTCCATCAGGCTGCGCTCGGCCGCGGGGACAGCCTGGGCGGCAGCGTCGACCGGGACGGCAGCGTCGACGGGGACGGCAGTGCTCACGCCACCACTGGCAGCGGCCCCATACGCAGCCGGGTCGAAGCCGTCGATGTTGGCGTAAAGGGTATAGAAGGCGTAGGTGTTCCACAGGGTGAGGATGAACTTGCGGATGACCTCGTCCAAGTTCTCCGGACCGAAACGACGCGGGAACCAGGGCGAGCTCGAGGTGAACAGATACCAGCGCAGTGCATCTGCCCCCTGTTTGTCGAGCAACGTCCAAGGGTCGATGACGTTCCCCAGCCGCTTGGACATCTTGCGGCCTTCGCTATCAAGTACGTGCCCCAGGACCAGCACGTTGCGGTAGCAGGTGTGACCGGTAAGCAGGGCACTGATGGCAAGCAAGCTGTAGAACCAGCCGCGGGTCTGATCGATGGCCTCACAGATGAAATCGGCCGGGAAGCGCTTGGCGAACAGCTCCTGATTCTCGAACGGGTAGTGCCACTGCGCCACTGGCATAGACCCCGAGTCGAACCAGGCATCGATGACCGGCTCCACCCGGCGAGCTTCGCCGCCGCACTGGGGGCAAGTGATGATCACCTCGTCCACATACGGACGGTGTAGTTCGAGCCCCAAGAGGTCACGGCCAGCTAGCTCGCTGAGCTCGGCCCGGGAGCCGACCACGGTGTCGTGCCCCTCGGCGCAGCGCCACACAGGAAGCGGAGTGCCCCAATAGCGGTCGCGCGACAGCGACCAGTCGACCAGGTTCTCCAACCACTTGCCGAATCGCCCGTGTTTGAGATGGTCCGGGTACCAAGTGATCTCGTCGTTCGCCGCTAGCACCGTCTCTTTGCGGGCGGTGGTGCGGATGTACCAGGAGGACTTGGCGTAATAGATGAGGACGGTGTCACAGCGCCAGCAGAAGGGGTAGTTGTGCTCATAGGGCTGACGCCGGAGAAGAAGGCCGCGGGCCTCCAAGTCGTCCATGATGCCGTGGTCGGCGTCCTTGACGAACAGCCCGGCCCAAGGCCTGACTTCGGCGGTGAAGCGGGCTTCTTCGTCCACCGGCATGAGCAAGGGCAGGTCGTTGGCCTGGCCCACAGCCATGTCGTCGGCGCCGAAAGCGGGAGCGATGTGGACGATGCCGGTACCCTCGTCGAGAGCGACGAAATCGGCGGCCACCACGCGGAAGGCCGGTTTGTCAGGTGTGACGAAGCGGAAAGGTGGCATGTAATGGCGCCCCACCAGAGCGGAACCAGGGAAGGTCTCCTCGATCACGGCATCCGGACCCAGCACGGCCTCCACCAAGTCGGCGGCGAGGATGAGGTGCTCTTCGCCCAGGCGCGCCCGGGCGTACTGGATGTCCGGCCCCACAGCCGCTGCTACGTTGGAGATGAGGGTCCAAGGCGTGGTGGTCCACACCAAGAGCGACACCGGTCGGCCGTCGGGAGCCAGTTCTTGGACAGCCCCGGGAGGCGGAGACAGCGGGCGGGTGTCCGCGGTGTCCGCCTCGTCCGTGGCGCTCTCTAGCGCCGCCGGGTCTACTAGGGGGAAGCGGACATAGATGGAGGGGTCGGTCACTAGCTGGTAGCCTGAAGCCACCTCGTGCGACGAGAGGGCGGTCCCACAGCGGGGGCAGTAGGGGACCACCTTGTAGCCTTCGTAAAGCAGACCCTGCTTGGCGAACTCGGCGAGGATCCACCAAACCGACTCAATGTAGTCGTCGGTCATGGTGAGATAAGGATCATTCAGGTCAAGCCACATGCCGATGCGCTCGGTCATGCGGTTCCAATCGTCCACATAGGTGAGCACCGACTCTCGGCAGAGCCGGTTGAACTCGGCCACTCCAAAGGCCTCGATCTGCTCCTTGTGCTCTATCCCCAGCCGTTTCTCGATTTCCAGCTCGACAGGCAGACCATGGCAGTCCCAGCCGGCTTTGCGCCCTACGTAGTAGCCGCGCATGGTCTTGTAGCGGGGATAGATATCTTTGAAGATGCGGGCCAGAACGTGATGGACACCAGGCCGGCCGTTGGCTGTGGGCGGACCCTCATAGAAGACCCACTCCGGTCTGCCGGCACGCAGCTCTAGGCTCTTCTCGAAGATCCGATTCTCTTTCCACCAGGCGAGGATGCGCCCCTCAAGGGCAGGGAAGCTCTGCCCCGTGTCCACTGGACGATAGTGGCCTGCCATCTAACCTCCTACTCGCCGACCAGCGGCATGGAGACCGCGCGTCGCTGTCATTTTCATTTTCGTCTCGCTTCACCCGCGGGCGCTGCTACTTGGGTACCACCTGGATGACCACCGCCTCGCTGAAACCTTTAGCCAGCACCTTGTTCCGATGGCTTTGCGCCGCGCTCTTACTGCTGAAAACACCGGAGAAGACCACGTACCACCCCTCCTGGATGCTGCTGAAGTCACTCGAATAAAGCACGCCCGCCGGCAGATGGTCAGCCAAGACCTCTTCCGCTTTCTCGTAGGCCCAGTCCTCCGAGAACGGGTTGGCCCCATCGAACTTCGCCACTTGCACCGTCCAGCCCGATTTGCTCATGGGCCACTCCGTGACGTAGTCAGGCCACGTAGTCGTGGTGGGCGGCTTTGTGGTTGTTGTGGACGGGAGCGTGGTAGTGGTGACCATCGTCGAGGTGGTCGTAGGTAGAAGAGTGGTGGTCGTGGAAAGAGTGGTGGGCTCCACCGACGTCACCAGCGTGGTAGACGCCGGCATGCTCAGTGTGGTGGTCGCCTCGGCCACTGGACCACCGCCCTCTGGGGCCACCAAGTAGCCGATGACGAAACCCACGGCCAGCCCTACGATGAGCATGGCGGGCAAGAGGGCGTATACCCAACCCGGAGCTCGTGGGGTTCCATTGGCGACCTTCCCAGGGGGGACGCCACCCCCACGCTCAACCCCTGCGGCAGTCCCACCAGCCGCAGCCACACCCACCGGTGCGCCACATCGTTCGCAGAACTTCGCGCCTTGTTCCAACTTCTCGCCGCATTCTCTGCAGAACATCTCCGCACCTCCACCGACGAAGAAACGTCCCGCCCCTAACGTCCCTCCGGCCAGTTTCGCCGAAGCGGACCCCAGTCCTGCGACCACCCGCAAGACCAGTACGTGTAGGGACGAGACGTCGCCCGCGGTACCACCCTACTTGGCCTACCCGGTCACCCGGCGCGGCCCACTCTGTGGGCGCTGCTCCCGTTCTTTGTTTCGGGATGCCCACGCCCTCCTTCTGTTACGGGAAGGACCCGGCCAGGTCTACTGGGTCGAGCCCGCGGGCGGAGCCCGGCGGGCGCCGCGCTTGCCGGTGCGTGGCTTGGGCGCCCGGCTCGACCGTTCGGCTGGCGGCTCGGGGAGGATCTTCGGTCGCTGATTCCCACCGGGCTCGCACCATCCCCGGCTCGCTCGCGGCCTTCTAGCCAGGCCCTTGGGAAGAGCAGCGCCTACTCGTTCCCGTCATCGCCTTTGCGAACGCGTAGTCTAGTCGCGCAGGAGTCGAAGTTCAAGGCATACGCTCGCCGCCCGACGCCCGCTGGCGCCGTGCGCTACCCTACCCCCGACAGGTACCGCCTCGGGGAGATGACGTTGCCGCGGAAAACCATAGTCATGGTGGGTATCGCCTCAGCAGTGGTCGTTCTGCTCGGGGTGGCCGCCGCCATAGTTCTGCTTAGTTCGCGTGACAACGCCCGACGCGCGGCAGAGCCGTCCTCCTTGGTGACACCCGGCGCATCGGGTTCCCCTTACGATTTCACTGAATCGCCGGACAGCGTCGATCTGAAGGTCATCGCAGAGTCCTCTTTCGTGAGCCTCCTCATGGTGGATGACCAGGGCAAGGTGACCAGCTATGGCGTGAGCGCACAAACCCCTGCCGTAAAGGAGCTCATCTCTGCGGTCTTGGCTTCTGAGTCGGTGGACCCCGGGGCAGCCGGCGCCTCAATAGCGACAGGCGACTGGGTAGGCCCCACCCTCACCTTCGTCCTCCCCGGTAGGCAGACGCTGACTTTCGCCTTAGACTTGGACACGGGGACCCTTGCTCGCGGCGAGCGGACTTGGCGCCCGCGGGGAGACCTGCGGGCCCTTGTCGAAGCCGCCGTCACCAAGCCTTGACCTTCCCCGCGGCTCTAGCCGTGGCCGGTCGTCAGGTGGTGTCAGTTGTGGTGGGCGGGGGCTCGGTCGTGGTGGTCGTGGGCGGCTGAGTGGTCGTGGTGGTCGGCAGGATTGTCAGGATCCCGGCCTGAAAGGACAGGCTGTAATTGGCTCCCAGCCCAAGCGTGCCCCGGCGGATGACATAGGTGCCCGGACTCTCGCCGGGGTCGCGGGTCAAAGTGCCGCTCAACCGGTCACTTCCGACCAGGGAGCCGGACACTACGCTGTACGTGAGGAGGGGGTCGGACTGGCCCTCGTATTTTGTCTTGTCGTCCGCTCGGACGGTGACCGGGCGTGGGGTGATGATGATGTCCACACTGCCACTTGCGCTATTGTAGTTCCTGCCACCCAGGTAACTCCAATAGGCTCTGCCCCCCGGGACGTTCACGAACCTAGCCCCAAGAACCAGCCTCTCAGAAAGGTCCTCGCCCCGCACTCCCCTCGCCGTGCCAGTCGCTCCATGAGATGTCCCCGTGTATACGCCCGTCCATCCGTAAACGCTGATCAGGGGGTCGGCTTTTGCGATAGTTAGGACCCCCGTGGCAGAACCCTCATACAGCGGGTCATCGACCACTGCGAGAACGTCGTAGACGCCGGCGTCGACCGGCACATCGATTGACCGTCCTTCCTGACTGTAGGTCATCACGAACTTAAGCCCAGGCGGGTCGGTGACTGCGGAGACTTCTTGGGCACGACCGTTGTAGGTGAACGTCAAGCTGTCCAGCTTCACGGAAGCTGTCGCCTTGCCAAGTACGGTAGTCAGGGTGGAGCTCGAAGCCGGTACGGAGGTAGAGGACCCGGCCACGGCCGTGGTTTGCGACGGAGCTGGCGCCGGGGCGGGAAGAGTAGATGCGCTCGCCGCCACCATGGAGGAATGGGACTGGTCCGCAGGCGCGACTTCTCCAGACCCGGACCCTTTGACCAGGACCAATCCGCTGATCACACCGAGGACCGCGAGCAGCACCACCGCCACCACGGCCCACAGGGCCCACCTACGCCGCGCGACACCGCTTTCACCCTCTGTGTGAGCGGCCGGTGTAGATTTCACACGGGCTGATTCTGACGACTGGCTGGCTGAACCCGCCTCTTGCCCGGTCCGCGATATGAACGCCTCCTGCACCCCCACCTGGCGCTCGCGAAGCACGACCAAGAACTCCGCCGCATTTTGGCAGCGGTCTCGGGGGTTCCTCGCCAGCGCCTTGTCCAAGATCAGCTGCAGAGCTGCGAACGCGTCGCTACCTGACGCAGCGGCGGCTTCACGCCTGAGGCCTGCACCTGTTTCCCCGGCCAAAGGCGGCGGTCTGTGGTAGACGGTCCTGTAAAGCACGCCGTTGGGGAGAGAACCGCTGGCCGCTCCGAAGGGATGCCTTCCGGTGAGCATCTCGTATAGCAGGACACCGACAGCGAAGAGGTCGGCCCGGCCATCCACTGCCTCCCCCATGATCTGTTCCGGAGCCAAATAACCCGCGATACCCCGAATGACGCCGAGCCGAGCAAGTGATGCGTTCGCACCCACGTAAGGCACGCCGAAGCCCGCCAGCCTCGCTTGGCCTTTCTCGTCGAGGAACACCACCTCCGGTCGGACGCTCCCGTGCATGACGTCCCGCTCGTGGGCGTAAGCCAGGGCCTCCAGGAGAGACTCCGCCACCCGGGTGGCGACGGCAGGGGTCAACGGTCCCTGACGCAGGTGGTCTCGCAAGGTCTCGCCCGGTACGGGGTCAAGGACCTGAATGGGGCGCTCGTCCCAGACCTCTGTCCGCCTCAAGGTGACTATTCCAGGGTGGAATAGGCGCGCAGCTGCTAGGCCCTGCCAGCGAAACTCAGTCGCGTAATCGCCCAGCGCTTCGAGGGGGGTTCTGGTCGGCAGCAGGACTTCGAGCAACACGAGCTCTTCTTGGCTCTCCGGCACCCATGCGGACCAGATGGTGGCCACGGAGTCACGAGCCAGTTGTGCGCGAAGCTCATAAGGACCGATCTTCTCCGGCACCTGGACCTCCCGAGCCTGCCCCGAGCAGCGACGACAAATACCCCGCTGGGGGCGTCGGGGCACACAGATTTTACCCCGCCGACCGGAACCAGACAGCACGTACGACCGTCGCGGGGGCAGAGTACAATCTGGCTGATACCCAACCTTGGGAAGGGACGCGCGCGATGCCCGACAAGATCTTCGGTCCGGCGGAACCTCGGGGGCCGCTCCATTCCGTCGGCGCGCTAGCCGGCGAGCGACGACAGGCCGCTCCTCTTCCTCTGGCCGACGAAGAGATGGAAGAGGTGGCCGAGCGCGCCGCCCGGATCGCGTCCAACATCGCCTCGGTCATCCTGGGCAAGGAGGAAGTGATCCGCGCTTGCGTGGTGGCTCTGTTAGCGGGTGGGCACGTGATAGTCGAGGACTTTCCCGGAGTGGGTAAGACGCTGCTTGCCAAGTCGCTGGCCCGCTCCCTCGACTGCCGGTTCGCCCGCATCCAGTTCACACCTGACCTCCTGCCCAGCGACGTGACGGGGGTCAGTGTCTTCAATCAGAAAACTGGGGAGTTCGAATTCCGCCCGGGCCCTATCTTCGCCAATATCGTACTGGCTGATGAGATCAACCGGGCCTCACCCAAGACTCAGTCGAGCCTTCTGGAATGCATGGAGGAGCGCCAGGCCACGGTCGACAACATCACTCACCGCATCGACCCTCCGTTCATGGTCATCGCCACCCAGAACCCCATCGAGTACGAGGGCACTTATCCTCTCCCAGAAGCTCAACTCGACCGCTTCATGATGCGCCTCAGCCTGGGCTACCCCTCGCCTGAGGTGGAAGAGACCATCATTCTGGAGCAGACCTCCCACGACCCGCTGGCCGAGCTCGAACCAGTGGTGGACGGCGAGCAGGTGCTGGCTATGACCAAGGCCGTCACGCGGGTGAGGGTGGCCCCTGCTCTGAGACGGTACGTGGTCGACATCTTGACCGCGACCCGCGAGCAACGCGAGATCTACTTGGGTGCGAGCCCACGTGCCGGGATCGCTCTGATTAGGGCGGCCAAGGCTCTGGCCCTTCTGCGCGGACGGGACTTCGTGGTCCCCAAGGACATCAAGGATCTCGCGGGTCGTGTTCTCGCCCACCGCCTGGTGTTGTCGCCCGACGCCAAAGTCCACGGGGTGAGCGCCGCCACCATCGTAGCTCGGCTTCTGGAGACGGTGCCGGTCCCCCAGACCGGGGGGTAAAGCTATGCCTCGCCCCACTGGCCGCGGCATAGCCCTTCTGGGTATCGCCGTCGGGACCTACCTGGCCGGGCGAGTGGTGGGGACCTGGGAACTCTATCTGTTCGCGCTCGCCTTCGCTGCCTTCTTGGTACTCTCCTGGCTCTCGGTGGCTCTGGTGGCGAGGCGGCTGCAGATGGCGCGCTTTATCACGCCCGAGCGGCCATTAGCCGGCGACGAGCCGGAATACACGGTGGTCATCACCAACCGGGCGTTCCTGCCCGGACCTCAGTTGACTATCCGCAGCCGGCTGGCAGGTCTATGCGCTCACGACCTCGAGCAGGATGTCCACACCCTCGCGCCTCGCGCGACCAGAGTCGTTCACGATCGACTCGCTCGCGTCAACCGCGGTGTTCACGGCCTGCCGGCCGCGAAGGTGGTGGCCGAAGACCCGCTTGGCGTGGTGCAAGTGTCGCGGCCGGCGACTGGAGGTCTCACTGTAACGGTCTACCCACGGCTGGCGTTTCTCACGTCTTGCGTCCTGTTTCCCGAGTCCGGGCTCAGGCAGGACTGGGCAGGGCGAAGCGGCCTAGCTTCACCAGCAGCCTCTGAGTTTCGTGCGGTGCGGCCGCACCAACCCGGTGAGCCGCTCAGCCGCATCGATTGGAAGAGCACAGCCAAGACAGGAATTCTGATGCTGCGAGAGATGGAAGATCCGACCGGCGCGGACGTGACCGTGCTCCTGGACGGATCGCACGCCCGCTTGGTAGGGACGCCCCCTCACTCCAACTATGAGATGGCGGTCCGCGCCGCCGGCAGCATCGCCGATTTCGCCCTACGCGCAGGTCGCGGGGTCACCTTCATCTCGCATGAGCGCTCGAGCCGCCGCGTGGTGCTCACCCCCGACGGGAGTGGCCGGCGGGAGCTGCTGGAGGCTCTGGCCGCCGTGCAACCGACCGCCTCCACGTCTCTCGCCTCGGCTCTCGGTCGCCTGCTTGCCGAAGAATCCCGACTGCGGGGCGCGCCCAGCGTGACCGTGGTCAGCCTCTCGTTGGATGAAGGATTGGTGCAGACGCTTATCAGCTTGCGCAAGCAGGGGGTACGGCCAGCTTTCGTCTATGTGGCCGGCCCTTCCTTCGTAGGAGGCGCGGAACGGGGAGGAAGTCCCGTGCTCTCCTTCCTGCCCGCGATCGCCGAAGAGGGAGTGAACCGGCGGGGCACCCACCGGGACAGTGCCGACCGGGACAGCGCCGGGCAGCGGAGCACCCGCCGGGACTCGGCGGGCCGGGAGGATGCCAGGGGCGCGCGACAGGGGACTTCTCTCTCCGCAGAGGCGCGGGCCCTCTTGCTGTCGCTCTCAGCAGCCGGGATCCCTACGCTGACCCTGGCCTACGGCGACGACCTAGCCGGGGTACTCTCGGGGTGGGGCCGCGGCCGGCGCATGCCGGCCGCGGCTGAAGCATGAGGAACACGCCCTCATGAGAGCCTGGCCCCGTCTCGTCTACTTGGCCCTGTTCATCGGCGCCGCGGCGGTGGCCGCCCTGGCCCTCGACGCAGCTCTTCGTCCTTCGGCTTCCGCCGACCTCCTGCGAGCTGTGCTAGTCGCCTCACTATGCGCCGCTCCCGGCCTCGTCCACCGCAAGGCCTGGCCAGCTGCCTTCGTGCTTCTTCCTTTGGGGGCACTCTTGGTGGCCCGCACCTCTCTACTGCTGCCCCCAGACGTGGAGGGCTTCGGCGCGCAGCTGGCCTATTACTGGGAGCAGGTCGGACAGGGCGCAATCCTTTACACCCAGAAAGTCTTTCCCATGACGCTCGGCGATGCTCCCGCCTTACGACTCTTTTGGGCGCTGGTGGTCTACGGCCTGACCGGGTTGGCTGCGCTTCTTGGCCTAGGTCTGAGGAGACCTCTGGCGGGTCTTACTCCGCTACTCGTGCTCTTATGTTTCGGCCTGACCGTAGACGAAGCCCCGCGCGCTCTTTGGGCGCCGGTCCTTTTCTTGGTCTTGGCCGCTTCTGCGTTAGGATTGTCCCGGTCGCTCAAGCGACCGGGCTGGCGAGTCAGGGATGCGGTACCCAGCCTAGCCGTGGGCGCCGTCGGAGCGGCGCTCGCCCTGCTGATACTGGGAGCCGCGCCGTCGGTAGCGGCCAGGCCCTGGCAAGACTGGCGCACGTGGGACCCCTTCCGTTCCGGTGGCTCTGTTTATTCCTTCAACTGGCTTCAGAATTACCCTCAGCTGCTTGATCCGGCCAACGATCAGCTTGTCATGAAGGTGCGCTCTCCCGTGCCGGCCTACTGGCGGGCGAACGCTCTGGACACTTTCACGGGGTATGCCTGGGTCTCCACCCAGAGCTTCCTTGACTCGATCCCGCGGGCTCCCTCCGACGACGGTCGAACCTACACCTACGCTGTCCCCGACTATTCGCCAACACCACCGGGAGAGAGGGTGGAGCAGTCCTTCCAACTTCGTTCCGTCTACACGAACTACTTCTTCACGGGAGGCGACCCGCTCTCCCTCACACTTGCGCAGCAGCTTGACATCCGCCTCAACGACGCTAGAGCGCTGCGTGTGGTGACAGCTCTGGGTCCCGCGCTCGACTATTCGCTCACCGCCCTCGCTCCAACGCTCCGGCCGGTGGACCTCGTGGGGTTAGGGGCCGACTACCCCGAGGAAGTCGAACCATACCTCTCTCTACCGTTCCCGCGTGCGACTCAGATGACAGGCCCAGATCCGGACGCCACTTGGCGAGCGACCATCTCCGAGACGATGGTCGACGCGGACCAGTGGGCCGACCTCTATTCACTCAACCGGGAGGCAATCGCTGATGCCACGGACCCCTATGAGATCACTCTCCGGTTGGAGCGGTACCTGCGTCGCTACTATCACTACGACCTGAGTCCGCCCCCCAGCGACTACTCCTCGCCTTTCGCCGCCTTCCTCTTCGACACGCGCCGCGGCTACTGCCAGCATTTCGCGGGCACCCTAGCTTTGCTTCTGCGCTTCAACGGGATCCCGTCTCGGGTGGCCGTCGGGTTCACTGCCGGGCAGGAGGACCCAGCTGGCGTTTTCACAGTCACCACCAACAATGCCCACGCCTGGGTGGAAGTTTTCTTCCCCACGGTGGGCTGGGTCTCCTTCGACCCTACTCCCGGTCGCAACCTCCCCACTCCTGGACCCTCTTCCACCACCCCTGGCTTCGTCGACCCCTTCGCGGGCAGCCCCACCGGCGGAGGCGGGGCAGTCCCCACTCTGCCCCCTCACCAGACCTCCCCCGGGGAGACCCTGCCGGGAGGCGAGCCAGACGGGGCGGGTGGTTCCTGGATCGCTCGCTGGCCATGGTTGCCATGGTCGTTGGCTATTGTGGTGCTGGCCGCTGGTTGGCCGGCCGTACGGACCTGGTGGCGACGGTGGGACTTGCATCACGGCCCACCTGTTAGACGCCTGGAGGCGTCGCTGAGATTGCTACGTTCGACGCTCGCTGACTACGGCGTGTTCGTCGGTCCCGCGTCGACTTTGGAGGAGCTCTTCGAGGTGGTGCGAGCCAAGGTCGGTTTGCTCCCAGAGCCCGACCTCTTGCCCCGACTGCAAGCGGTGCTCTTCGGCGGACGTGCTGCGCGGCCGGTCGACGTCGAACGCACTGAGCTCTTCCGACGCCGGGTCGCTAGAGTCCTGCGACACCGGTCAGGAACGCTCCGGGCTCTGCTCGCTCTCTACAGGCGACCCGCAGCCAGCGCGAAGACTGCTGCTCGACATACGATCGCCGACCTCTGATATACAATGGCCGCGTGACCGGAGGAACAGCCAGCAAGCAACGAACGGAAGCGCAGCGCTCGCGCCAAGGGCGGACGCGCCGGAAGCGGCCCACTTTTGACCTGGTCCGCTGCAAGCGCTGCGGCATCTGTAGTCAGTTCTGCCCGGAGGGGGCGATCGACGTGAGGGCCGACGGTACTCCGTACCTGGCTCGACCTGAGGCTTGCCGCTCGTGTCGCCTGTGCGAAGACATGTGCCCAGACTGGGCCATATGTTTGCGCACCGAGGAGGCGGGGGATGGCTGTTAGGGCAGTCGAACTCTAACCTTTCTGGGAAGGGCCCATGGAAAGAGTCATCTACCTGGATCACGCATCGACCACCCCGACCGACCCACAAGTGGTAGAGGCGATGCTGCCCTGGTTCAGCGAGAAGTTCGGCAACCCTTCCACCGTTTACAGTCTTGGCTTGACCTCCGCGGAGGCGGTCCAGCACGCACGGGAGACTATCGCCAGTTTGATAGGTGCGGAGCCGGAGGAGGTCTTCTTCACTAGCGGCGGCACCGAATCCGACAACTGGGCTATCTTGGGCACTGCCGACGCACACCAAAGCAAGGGCAGACACCTCGTCACTTCGGCTATCGAGCACCATGCGGTCTTGGAGAGCATGGAGTTCCTAGAGAAGCGCGGCTATGAAGTGACGCGCGTGCCTGTGGACGGCAACGGCCTCGTGGACCCCGAAGAGGTGCGGCGGGCACTCCGCCCCGACACTATCCTGGTCTCCATCATGCACGCGAACAATGAGGTCGGTACTATCGAGCCCATCGAGGAGATCGGCAAAATCACCAAGGAGGCGGGGGTCCTTTTCCATGTCGATGCGGTACAGACTGCTGGCAAACTGCCTCTCGATGTTGACCAGCTGGGGTGCGACCTGCTGTCGATGAGCGCTCACAAGTTCTATGGGCCCAAGGGGGTAGGCCTCCTGTACTTGCGGAAACGCGCCCGTGTCACTCCCTTCTTTCACGGTGGGGGACAAGAAAGGGGCCGACGCGCCGGCACCCACAATGTGCCCGGCATCGTGGGGATGGCCAAAGCGCTTGAGTTGGCCCATGAACGCATGGCGGAAGATGCCGCGCGGGAGTCTGCGCTGCGCGACCGCCTTTGGAACGGACTCCGCGAGAAGATCGAAGCCATCCACCTCAACGGCGACCTCGCGCGCCGGTTGCCGAATAACCTGAGCATCCGGGTAGACGGCGTGGAGGGAGAATCCATGATTCTGATGCTCGACATGGAAGGCATCTGCGTGTCCTCGGGGTCGGCCTGCACTACGGGCTCCCTGGACCCCAGCCACGTACTCCTTGCCATGGGCATCCCCGCTGAACAGGCACACGGCTCCCTGCGCATGACTTTGGGCCGGAGCACCACAGCAGAAGACATCGACAAGTTCATCCAGGTCTTTCCACCCATCGTGGCGAGACTGCGTGAGATGTCACCCATCTGGTGTGCGAACTGCATCTGCAAAAAAGGAAGCTGACATGTATTCCGAGCTCGTGATGGAGCACTTCCGCAACCCTCGCAACATGGGGGTCATCGAGGACGCCGACGGAGTGGGGGAGGTAGGTAACCCTCAGTGCGGCGACATGATGCGGATCACCATCAAGGTCAAAGACGACATTCTTGAAGACATCAAGTTCCAGACCCTTGGCTGTGGTGCGGCTGTCGCCACTTCGAGTATGGTGACTGAGATGGCCAAGGGCAAGAGGTTAGACGAGGCCCTGCAGATCACCAACAAAGCGGTGGCGGAAGCCCTAGGTGGGCTCCCTCCCGCCAAGATGCACTGCTCCAACCTGGCGGCTGACGGTCTGCGGGCTGCTATAGAGGATTACCGAGCGCGGCAGAAGGCGACGTAAGAGCTGAATCGCAAGCGCACAGGCGGAGGAGTCGTAGCTCCTTGTCGGCAGCGGGGGTCGAGAAGTGAGCAACAAGTTGCCGGATGTGCGAAAACTGAAGAAGAAGCGTCGGGTCGCCGACCTGGTCGATGCGCTGCGTGCCACCGACGTGCGCACGAAGGTGGAGGCCGCATCAGCCCTGGGGGAGATAGGCGACTGGGCCAACGCGGACTCGCTGTGGCAGGTAGCCCGCGAGCTTTCTGAGGCCGCAGCTCGCCGGGGGGACTGGGACCCCGTTGCCGCGGCTCGCCCGCTTCTTCGGTCGTGGGCACAAGGTGCCGCCAGGAATCCGGATAAGGCTTTGCGGGCAGAAGGCGCCCGGGTGCTGGCTGAGATCGAGCTCCAGGAAGAGCAGCGACTGTCGGTTCTACTCGGTACGCTGGAGGTCCACGACGCCGCTCTGGCCATGCCGGTTCTTACTTCCTCCAGGGACTCCTCCAGCGGCGATGGCCTGCCAGGTGCGACGCAGACAACTACCGCAAGTCCCGACCAGGAGTTCAGCCAGCCTGTGCCCCCGGAGCGGGCCGAATCTCCGCCCGACGTGCAGACAGGCTCACCCTCGGAGCCGACCTCCGCGCCTGCCACGGTGGCGACCGTGGCGACGCCAAGAGTGCCCACCTCCTCCGTGCTCCAGGGCCATGAAGCAGAGATAACCGAGTTGCACCTTGCCGCAGACGGGCGACGCCTCTTCTCAGCGGCTTGGGACGGTACAGTGCGGATGTGGGACTTGGGCGAAGGGCGCTGCCTGAACGTACTTCATTCGTATCGCCCAGGTTGCGTCATCTTGCGACTTACGTCCGATGGACACCGTCTAGTGAGCACTTCGCCGGAGGGCTCGCTGCGGGTGTGGGATGCTAACGACGGAAAACGGCTCCACACCTTGGAAGGCCATGCTGATAGCGTGACCTGTCTGGCGCTCACTCCCGACGGTCACACCGCTGTCTCCGGGTCCGCAGACGCTACCTTGCGGACCTGGGACTTAGATACCGGGGCCAGTCATTTACGACTTTCCGGCCACACGGCACCTGTGACCGTGGCGCATGTCGTACGGGACGGACGCTGGTTAGTCTCCGGCTCTACCGACACGACCGTCCGGGTGTGGGACCTTTCAGACGGCAGTCTGCTTCGCGTGCTGGGCGGGCATCCTGCTGAGCGGCTGGTGGGAGTGATCCCAGAAAGGACACTGGCGCTCACCTACGGCCGCAGCTCTCTGCCCATGGCCGATGAAGGCACCTGGCGAGTTTGGGACGTGGAGACCGGGAGCATCTTGCGCGCCTACCGGGAGGGGGACCGAGTGCGACCCAGCGTAACCGCTGCGCTGGCGCCTCAAGGAGACGTGGTTGTCTTGGCCGACCCAAGGAACGGGCTGGTCTTCTGGAGATGGAGTTCGGAGGAAGCGCTCGCCAGTGACGAACAGCATGAGAACGAAGTGGTCGCGTTCGCCGTCTCCCAGGATGGGCGCCTGGTCTTCTCTGGGGCAGTCGATTCCAGCATCCGTGTCTGGGACCCGGCCACTGCTGAGTGTCTCGCGGTCTTGGAGGGCCACCGCAGCATCGTCACCGCTTTGGCCGTCACCCCCGACAACCGGTTCTTGATCTCCGGCTCATCAGACGCCACCCTCAGAATCTGGGACCTGGGGTTTCTCGGGCAAGCAGGCTGACGCCCTCCACCGTCAACCGGAGTTCCAGAGCCACCGGGCCGGCTTCCCATGCCAGCACCTCCAAGAGTGCATCTCGGGCCGCCCGGATCACGACAGGCTCTTCATACTCCAGCCGCGCAGCCACTGCTGCCTCCACCCAGACCACCGACCGACACCAGGTCTCTCCGGCATAAATCACGTCAAACGCGACCGCCAAGGTGCCGCGGGGTTCGGCCTCCTGGACGAAGGCAAGCTCGATATCGCTGAAAATGGCCGCTTATTTCTCCCTCTGCCCAGGGGCGAGCACGCGCTCCACTCCCGCTCTGCCGCCCCGACGACCTGCCACGGCTAATCCGCTGGGTCTATGAACACTTGGAGTAGCCGCAGGAGCGACAGACCATGCAGCCGCCTTCGTGCTCGATGGCCCCTCCGCACTCCGGGCAAGCCCCTTGGGCGTACGCGATAGGCATCTCCAGCTGACCGACGGCCTTGCTGCCGTTGCCCACGCCCAAGTGGTACTTCTCAGCCAGCGCCTTCCCGATTGCATCCGGACAGGACAGGATCTGGTTGGGTCCGAAGCCCAGGGGCACGTGACAGCGGATGCCTTTCAACTGCTTGACGATCTTGTCCGGTGGCACGCCGTAGCGGAAAGCCAAGGAGATGAGCCGGCCGATAGCCTCCGTAGAAGCCGAGGCACAGCCCCCCGCCTTCCCCATGTTGGCGAAGACTTCCCGCGGTCCGAACTCGTCTTCGTTGACGGTCACGTACAGGCTGCCGCATCCGGTGACTTTTTCCCGAGTCTCGCCGTGCAACACCGGCGAGCGGCTGGGACGGACCGGCAGCAGGGCCGTACCCTGCGGACCCAGTTGCATCTGGACAGCACCACCCGCCTCACTGCTCTTGCGCTTGACCTCGCCGATGTTGAGCACCTGTTCCTGGCGCGAACCGTCGCGGTAGATGGTGACCCCTTTCACCCCTAGCTCGTACGCCAGCAGGTAGACCCGCTCGACGTCCTTAGGAGTGGCATGGTTGGGGAAGTTCACCGTCTTGGAGACCGCGTTGTCGACGTGGTCCTGGAAGGCCGCCTGCATACGGATATGCCACTCGGGCGCGACGTCGTGGGCAGTGACGAAGACCCGTTTCAGGTCCTCGGGGACGTCCAGCTCGCGCAGCCCACCGCAGGCGGCGATGCTCTTCATTAGACTCTCGGAGTAGAGGCCGCGCTCCCGGAACACCCGCTCCAGCGCGGGGTGCACCTCTGGCAACTCCGTGTTGTCCATCACGTTGCGGATGAACACCAAGGCGAAGATGGGCTCGATGCCGCTCGAACACCCGGCGATGATGGAGATGGTGCCGGTGGGTGCGATGGTGGTAAGGGTGGCGTTGCGAACCCGCCGTCCCTTAGCCGCCCAGGTGCTGTCCTCCCAGTTGGGGAACACGCCCCGGTCGCGCGCCAGGTCTTCACTAGCCTTTATGGCCTCCTCATGGATGAAGCCCATTAGTCGATGAGCCAGCCGGATGGCTTCGTCAGAGTCGTAGGGGATACCTAGCTCCACCAGAAGGTCGGCCCAGCCCATTACTCCTAGCCCGATCTTGCGGTTTCCCCGGGTCTTCTCCGCGATCTGGGGCAGGGGATAGCGATTCATGTCGATGACGTTGTCAAGGAAGTGGACGGCAGTGTGCGTGACGCGGCGCAAGCGCTCCCAGTCGACGTCGCCGTCCTTGAGCATGAGGGCCAGATTGATGGACCCGAGGTTGCAGCTTTCATAGGGCAGGAGAGGTTGCTCGCCGCACGGGTTGGTGGACTCTATCTCGCCCAGTTTGGGAGTGGGGTTGTCGCGGTTCAGTCGATCCAAGAAGACGATCCCCGGCTCCCCGTTCTTCCAGGCCAGGTCGACGATAAGATCGAAGACTTCTCGCGCGTTGAGCCGCCCCGTCTCCGAGCCGTCCCGCGGATTGCGCAGGGCATAGTCGCCGCCGGTCAGTACCGCGGCCATGAATTCCTCGGTGACCCCCACGGAGATGTTGAAGTTGTTGAGGATATGCTCGTCTTCTTTGGCCCGGATGAACTCGAGGATGTCGGGATGGTCGACCCGCAGGATGCCCATGTTGGCCCCTCGCCGGGTGCCACCCTGCTTGATGGTCTCGGTGGCCATATCGAAGACCCGCATGAAGGAGACCGGGCCGCTCGCCACGCCCATCGTGGAGCGGACCAGGTCATTCTTGGGTCGCAGGCGGCTGAAGCTGAAACCGGTGCCACCCCCCGACTGGTGCACCAAGGCAGCGTCGCGGATGGCCCCGAAGATGGACTCCATACTGTCTTCGACCGGTAGCACGAAGCAGGCGGAGAGTTGCTGCAGCTCTCGCCCGGCGTTCATGAGAGTAGGAGTGTTGGGCAAGAACTCCAGATTGGCCATCACCGAGAGGAATTCCTCGATGGTGCCGTCGAGGGGCTTCTCTGGATGGTAGAGGAGATCGGCCTGGGCGATGTTCTCGGCCACTCGGGCGAACATATCCGCCGGTCCTTCCAGCGGGGTGCCGTCGGCGGTCCGCTTCAGGTACCGCTTTTCCAGCACCTTCTTGGCGCTGGGAGAAAGCCGCTTCTCGAGTTCGGCCGATAGCGCAGCTAGCCCGGCAACGGTCATCGTATCCCCTCTTTCGCCAACTGTTCCAACTCTTGCTTGAAACCCTCGATGCTGTCGAACTGCCGGTACACGGAAGCGAACCGGATGTAGGCCACGAGGTCCAAGGCCTGCAGCCGCTCAAGGGCCATCTTACCCACCCGCTCGGACGAAACCTGGTACGCTCCCTCCTCTCGGAGTTCGCGCTCGATGTCGGCCACCGCGGCTTCAAGTCGCTCTAGCGGCACGTTCCGTTTGGCACAGGCCCGCAGCAACCCCCGGAGCAGCTTGTCGGGGTGGAACATCTCCGTGGAGCCATCCCGCTTCAGAACGGTGATGGGGATCTCCTCGATCTTCTCGTAAGTGGTGAACCGCTGCCCGCACGCCGTACATTCCCGACGACGGCGAATCGCTTCCTTGCTATCCGTGTCCCGGGAGTCGACCACCCGGCTGTCCGGGTACCCGCAATATGGACAGTTCACCGCGCCCCCGATCAGGTTGTTACGTCGCGCTTCCCCTGGAATCCCGGACCCGGACCCCCAGCCCCTCAGCTCGGCCACCCTCTTGGTCCCTCTCAGCGTACCGCACCCGAACAGGCTCCCCTGGCCCGTCACTCAGTTCGCTGCAGCCTGACCACTACATATAGCGTAGGCGGGATACTAGCACCCAACATATGGCGTGTCAAGCGCGTAATCTATGGTATTTCCGGGAAAAACGCGCTGTCTTACCCGGTGCGCTCCAAAGGACTCCGTACGCTAGAAGCGGACCGAGTGCCTCACGCGCTTCGGCTTGCCGCGTGGCCGACGCGTCGTCGCCGCGTAGTCCCTGCCGCTGGACGCCGTCTACCCACCCGAGGATAATCCAACCGTGGGCGAGCATATCCTCATCGTGGAAGACGACCCCTCGCTGCGCGAAGTCATTGCCATGGGTCTGGAGGGCGAGGGCTTCCGGGTCACTACGGTGCCTGATGGCCCGGCCGCCCTTCTTGCTTTCGCCGCCCAGGCCCCAGACCTGGTGCTCCTTGATCTGATGCTCCCCACCCTCGACGGTCTTGCCGTATGTCGGGAGATTCGCCGGGTCTCTGCGGTACCCATCATCATATTGACGGCCCGCTCCTCTACAGAGGATGTAGTCCAGGGTCTGGAAGCCGGGGCTGACGACTACGTGACCAAGCCGTTCGAGTTCCCGGTGCTGATCGCTCGCGTGCGCTCGGCGCTTCGGCGGGCAGCTCTGCGACCCGAGGCGGACCTCTTGTCCCCCGCGGCTTCTTTGTTCGTCTCCCAGCCGAGCAGGGCCGGTCACTCCGTGCTCACCCTGGGACCGCTGACGATAGACGCCGCCGCCCACAGGGTGACCAAGGATCCGCGCCTCCCATCGACCCAGGATGGCGAATCGAAAGGAGCGGCGGACGCCCGGCGAGAGATCGGCTTGACGGCAACCGAATTCCGACTGCTGTACGAGCTCGCTCGCCACACTGGCCAGGTGCTCACGCGGGAGAAGCTGCTCGAATTAGTGTGGGGCTACTCTTACCTGGGGGACAGTCGACTGGTGGACGTCCATATTCAGCGCCTCCGGGCCAAGATCGAGGATGACCCCTCCCAACCCCGCCTCATCGTCACGGTCCGCGGCGTCGGATACCGAGCCGAACGGCCGTCGCCATGAGACCTGACGACTGGGACCATCGGTCGAGACCATCGGTCCGCCCCTCCCTGCGGCGACGCCTTACCTTGGCGTTCGCGGGAGCCATCATCCTCACAGCCACGGTACTAGCTCTGTCTGCCTACTTCCTCACCGCGAGTGCGCAGAGGCGCGACGCTCTGGACAGGGCCCTGGATCAATCTCGTTTCAACCTCTTTCTTGCGGACTCCACACTACCCGCTGCTCCGACACCTTCCGACTTCACCCGCCTCCTCGACGCCTTCGCCATCCGGGGTGATTTCTCCGCGCTTCTCCTTTTCGGCGACGAGATCTTCGTATCCGGACCACAAGTCAGCCTCGCACTCATCACGCCTGAATTGGCCGGCAAAGTGGCTGAGGGACGCCTGGGCTATCAATCACTCGAGGTGGGTGGGGTGCCCGCGCTGGCGGTGGGGGGAAGACTCCGTGGGGGCCAGCTCACAGCCTACTTCTTCTACCCCCAGACCGAACAGATGGCGACGCTCGCTAGGTTGCGGAATGTTCTAGCGATCACCGCAGCGGTCTTGGCTGTCCTGGGCGTCTTCGCCGGGTACCTGCTCGGCCGCCGCGTGCTGCGTCCAGTGCGAGAGGCGAGCCAGGCCGCAGCCCTGATGGCCTGCGGGCAGCTGGCCGTGAGACTGCCGGAAGGTCCGGACGAGTTCGGAGCTATGAACGCCTCATTCAATCGCATGGCCGCAAGCTTGCAGGCTCGCATCCTCGATCTGGAAGAGGGGCGAGCGCGAGAGCGTAGATTGGTGGCGGACGCCGCCCACGAGTTGCGGACACCGGTCTCTGCCCTGGTGGGCGAGATCAGCCTACTCACCGCCAGGCTTGAAGCTGGATCCGGAGCACCTTCACCAGAGGTCGCCCGCTTAGCGACCCTGTTAGCCGGGGACATAGGGCGCCTGCGGCGTCTGGTCGAAGACCTCTTGGAGGTTGGGCGCTTGGACGCAGACGCTGTCGAGACCTCCCTCGAGGAGTTCGACGTCATCGCCTTCCTGCACGAGGTACTCCGGGCGAACGGCTGGACCAGCGCCGTGAGCGTGAATACGCGGAGTTGGGATTCCCGACGACCGCTACCAGTCAAAGCCGACAAGCGCCTCCTGGAACGCGTCATCCTCAATCTGGTGCGGAATGCCCTGCAGCATGGGGCTCCGCCGGTGACTGTCGACGTGGGAGTGGGCGATGGTAACGAGGCCACTGCGGCCCAGGTGCAGGTGGCAGTGACCGACAACGGACCAGGCATCCGTCCCGAGCAACTGCCCCACCTCTTCGACCGTTTCTACAAAGGGGACCCCAGCCGCTCGACCGCGCAAGGCAGTGGTCTGGGGCTAGCCATCGCCCGGTCTTACGCTCGCCTGATGGGAGGCGACCTGGAAGCGCTGCCGGGCCAGGATGTTTGGGACGCCGGACCGGGCGCGCAACGGGACGCACGACCGGACTTGCGACTGGACAGGCGACCGGGCTCGATGGCGCAGGTCTCAACCGGTGCGACCTTCGTCCTCAGGCTGAGGCGGGCTGAGGAGAGTCGACCCGAAGCCACCAACGAGCCGCCGCCCAGCTTGTGACGTCCCGCGGCCTGCTCGTGAGGTCGGTCGGCGCGCTTGTGACCATGTTGTTACCTTTTCGCAGTCCACACGCGACGCTGATGCCTCATGATCAGGTCATCCCCACTCACACCACGAGAAGAGGTCGACGGTGACTGGGCACGAAGGTCACAGGCGCTGGAGCAAGTGGCAGGACCCAGAAAGTGGCGGCAGGCAGGGAACACGCAGCCTCCCGGCAGACGTAGACGGAGCCGAGAGCGGCAGGGGCTCAGCCTGCGGTCCTGGGGTCAGCGGACGACAGCGGGCGCAAGGCACGAAACCGCGCCGGAGTCTCGGTCTTCGCCTGGCAGCGGGCTGCTTCCTGATCGTGTTGTCGGCTGTAACCGTACTCGCTGTCTTCGTAGCCGGCTGTGGGGCAAACGAGGTCGGTGACGGCGGTCCGGTAAGCCTCGTCAGTCCCGACACGAGCCTGGGGATGGATGGGGTGCTGGGACCGACCGGGTCAGAGGAGGGAGAGGCGTCGTCTTCAGAGCCTGGCTCCACCACGCATAGCTCCGCCCCCGCCGCCACGCCGCTCTCGACCACCGGCATGCTGACTTTGAAGGTCTACTTTGTCCGGGACGAGAAGATCGCACCACTTTCTCGCGTCGTACCAAGGACCCTGGCCGTAGGAACCGCGGCTCTCAAGGAGTTGGTGAACGGGCCCACGCCCGCGGAGGCCGAGGACGGTATTTCCAGCTACATCCCCCCGGGGACGGGGCTACTCGAGCTAAGCGTCGCCGATGGCGTGGCTACGGTCGATCTCTCCCGAGAGTTCTCTTCTGGCGGCGGCAGTCTCTCCATGACGATGAGACTGGCCCAAGTGGTGTTCACCTTGACCCAATTCCCCACAGTGGACAGCGTGCGTTTCAAGCTTGACGGAGAACCCATAAGCGTGTTGGGTGGGGAGGGAGTCCTCCTCGACCGGCCCGTGACACGTCAAGACTATGAGGAAATGTCTCCCGCCATCCTCGTCGAGTCTCCGACGTGGGGCGCCACGGTAGGTAGTCCGCTGCGAGTGACCGGCACAGCGAACGTGCTCGAAGCAGTGTTCCGACTCGACCTCGTCGACACCAGAGGCAAGGTCCTGGTCAGCGAAGCCGTTCGGGCTACGGCGGGCACAGGCACCCGCGGTCTTTTCGACGTGACCGTCAACTTCGTGACCGAGAACAGTGACCCAATTACCCTGCAGGTCTACACCCGCTCGCCCAAGGATGGTAAGCCCACCGACATGTTGGCGATACCGCTGCGCGTCGGTCCATGACGAGAGATGAGAGGTCGCCTCGTGAGAGTCCGCCCCGGGGGCTACCTGCGGCGGTCTGCGTTTCTCGCCCCGGCGGTCCCAGTCCGCCTCGCACGCTGGTAGCTCTGAAAGGCGAGGGTGGCTTGCAGCCTGTTGGTCACCCCCAGCTTGCGGAACAGGTGGTTGGTGTGAGTCTTTACCGTCTTCTCCGAGATGTACAGCTTCGCGGCTATGGCCTTGTTGGGCATCCCCAGCGCGATCAGCTTGAGTATCTCCCGCTCCCGGTCCGTCAGTGATTCCATACCCGCGGCTATGCCCGGCTCCACCTGCCCGGAGAGGTGGTCGTTCTTGACGTCGTCAAGGGCGGCCCGTCTCTGCGGTGGACCGAGACACACGTCACAGGGGTAAGTTCTCCCTTCCGTCAACTCTCTAAAGTACAAGCGTAGGTTGTCTGGCAGCCGAGGCACCACCCGGGACCTGACAAAGGCGCCGGCCCCTAGACGCTCGCAGAGCGCGAGGATAGGCGTGGCCACTTTGGCCTCCTGGCTGAAGAAGTGGACCTGGTCATTCTCGTCGGCAATACGCATGGCTTCCAACGCGGCACGTGAAGCCTCGTGTTCGCGGCCCTCCAAAGCCTGCAACCACGCGAGATAGAAGAGAGACGGGGCCAGCGAGCCCTTCAGATTCCACCGGCGCGCCAGGCGCGTCGTCTCTTCCAGAGCGGCCACTGCCTCCCTGCTCCTCTCCAGCACCGCCAAGTCCATTCCCAGCGCGGTAAGGGCACGGATCCGCTCGGACACGCCCAAACGGTTGGTCTCCACGATCTCAAGGGCTCTTCGATGATGCTCCATGGCGCGCACCGCGTTACGATTGCGACGGCACAGGTCGCCGAACATGTCCTCCGCCCAGAAGCTGCCTTCACTGTCCTCTGCCCCTGCTGCTGCCCGTTGAGCCTCGCGGATCAGGGCGACGGCCTCCCGGTAGCCCCAGGCCCCTTGAGCGATAGCTGCCCGGTGAAGCAGATTGGGAATCACCAGGAAGGCATATCCACGTGCTTTGATCAGCCCCAAGCAGGCAGCTGCGCACGATTCCGCCCGCCCATAGTCGCCGGTATGCCAAGCCAAGGAGGCCGCGGCATTCAAAGCCATCGCATGCCCGGGCGACGTGTGGCTCGTACTCTTTGCCAGAGCCTTCTCCGCCCACTGTCGGGCCGTCCGATACTGTCCCAAGATGAAGAAGAGGCGGGCCCGATGCAGGTCGACGCGCTGAGCGAACATGTCCTTACCCGACGCCGGTGCGATGGCAAGGGCCCTCTCCCAGTCCTCCACGGCCTCATCCCACCGGCAAAGACTCAGCAGTATGTTTCCCTCGACGATGAGTACTTCCACCTTTTCCTGAGGCGATTGGGCTAGGGAACGGCATCTCTTCATCACATCCAGGCTCTCTTCCCACCGGCCTTGACTGAAAAGACAAAAGACGGAGCCCAGGAGCACCGACAGCAATCCCTCGCGGTCCCCGGCCGTGGACAGCGACCGCGCGGCTTTCTCATAGAGTCGCCCCGCCTCGGCATATCTCGACTGACGTTGCAGGATCTTGGCTTTCGTCACCAAGAGCCAAGCCTGCCCCGGCGTTCCCGGTTCATCGGGAAGCAAGGGCAGCCAATCGTCATCGGAGTAGTCGAGTAGCGTGTTGAGAGACGAGAGAGCCAGCCGGCGCAAGGGCCGGGCAGCGTCTTCCAGATGACCACCCCGTAGATACATGGAGGCCGCCCTTTGTTGCTCCCCGACTTGCTCGAGGTGGAGTCCAGCCGACCGAAGTAGACCCTTTCCACGACCCTCAGTCTGGGCGACTTGCTCTGCGTAAGCCCGCACGAGCGGATGGATGGTATAGGTGCGACGGCCGCACGCGGCGACCAGGAAACCGCGCCGGGCCAGCTCTTCGAGTCGTCGCTCACCCTCCTCCGCACCAACGGCGAAGAACGAGCTGTCTCGGGGGAAACTTACACGCCGCAAGAGTCCCGCCGCCAGCATGACCTCTGCCGACACGGCATCCAACCCAGATAAGATCTGGCTTTCCAGGTACGCACGAAGATCTCGCCCCGTCTTGGCAAGACGCTGCAGGTCGTCGAAGCACCCAAAGCCGCCTCGAGACAGTAGTCGCTGACCCAACAGCACGAGCGCCGCCGGCCATCCCTCGGTGAGGCGCCACAGGGTCCGGGCCTCCGAGACCTCCAGCGACACCCCCCAGTTGCGCCACGCCCAAGAGGCGACTTCGCTGGGAGTAAGCCGCAACTCCCGAGCCGTCAAAGAAACCATCCGCCCCCCAAGGCTCACTTGGTCAAGCCCCAAGGGTAGTGGCCTCCGCGAAGAGATCACCATAGTCCAGCCAGGCGGCAATCCATGCACCAATAGGCGGACTGCCTCCAACAAGCCCGGGGAGACATCCACCATGTGAAAGTCGTCAAGAGCCACCAGTGTGGACGTACCCGCCTCAATGGCGAGCAAGTCGACAAGGAGCGCCGTCAAATCAAGCGGGTCGACCTCGGCTTGGGCTTCCGTCAGACCGGGCAGGGCCGATGCGGCGTCAGCCAGCCCAGGGAAGGTCTCCACTATCCCAGCCGCCAAATATCGTAAGAACCTGGCGGGGTCGCGGTCGCCTTCATCGAGCGAGAAGTACACCGTGCGGCCGGCGGGTGAGCTCAGCAGATCGACGATGAATGCGGTCTTTCCGTAGCCGGGACCAGCCACCAGGCTGACAAGTCCACCGGCGCGAACAGGTTCCAGCAAGCGGCGCAGACGGTGACGAGGAAGGACGAACCCTTGGTGAGGCAGACTGAGCTTCGCCGCCAGGGCGCGGCTTCGTAGGCCAGTCACGTCCGCAGACGGAGACATCCGCACCTCCTCGACCGACCACGTATAAGGCCGACCAACGTGCACAGTCTCCCGACTCGCGCGGAGGGTGTCAACACCGTTCATCTTGGTCCGTCCATTCCGCGTCACTCGCGCGTCGATTCGACACTGGGTATCGGGACCGGCGCCGGGCGAAAAGCGCCGGTCCCTGGGGAAGCCGTACGCGGCCTGTTATGGCCGGGCGCGCCACATCCTGGAACGCCTCACAGGTACTCGAGTCGCCGAGCCACGATGGACACGGACTTCCGCTCCTCACCGTCCTTTTCGTAGACGTCCTGGCGCAGCGAGCCCTCGACTGCGATACGACGGCCCTTGCCCAAGTGCTCACCAGCGGCCTCAGCCTGGGAATTCCAGGCCTTCACGCGGAAGAAATCAGCCTCTTCCGCGGACCGATCCACGGCCAGAATGAAGCTGCTGACCTTGGAGCCACCGTTCACCTCCTTTACCTCCACGTCGGTGGCGAGACGGCCGATGAGATGCACACTGTTCATGTCCTTCCTCCTGTTTGCTGGGGTCCACCTCTCTGGCCCCAGGGCTCGCGCCTAGACGAGTCCGCCCCGGGAGATGCAGCGTAGCGGGAAGAAGATGGGGGGCGAATACAACCAAAGACGGAATTGCGTCCCCGGGCACATGGCGCACAGCGGCGGCCTTGCCAGGGCGGCTTCTCCAGATCGCCTCTGCTTCGTACCGGACGACGCTAGACTCGAATTAGCGTGAGTGCTAACGATCCGAAATCGGGGTAAGTGTGTCACGCACTTAACTGAGTGCTCTCCACCGTGGTGCTGGTTCTCGCTGTCTCCCACCTGGCTGTCCGCGCGAACCAGCACTGCCCTCGCTTTCTCGCGACGAGTTTGCGATGACCGTCGGTTTCCACGAGGGACTGTGCCGGGCCAGCCTGACTCAAACTCGCGAGCGGGTTCACATCGACGAGAATGGAGCCTAGGCCGTTGAACCGCAGTTCGCCTTCGCCTACCCGCTGATCGATACTCTCGCCCGTGTCGTCCGCGCCACTCACAACGGCCATCCGTCGGACTATATCGACCGCCCAGGAGAAGTGGTCTAGCAGGCCACATGAGCACAGCCTGGGATTGACTGAAAAATGAGCGACAAAGTTTGAATTGCGGGCATACGGCTCCTATGATGCAGACAACCGTCAGCGCGGGCGGCCTTACCCAGACAGGTTGGCCCTGCGATGAGCAACCGTATGAGTTCGGCCACCTTCTGGGAGATTAGGAGTCAACATGGGGCGCCTCCTTGCCGCTACCTTCGCGATGGTCTTCGTATCCATGTCTTTACTGAGCGCCTGTGCGGACGCCCCTGGCGGCCCCACGGTCACGAACCAGACTGTCTCCCCCGCTGACGGCTCGCCCGCCACATCGGTCACGAGCACCGCGTCTACCGTTTCCCCGATCCCAAAGACGGTGGCCACCGACGGCACCGTCGCCCTGGGCGATCTCGCCACCGACGGCTTTACCCTCGCTTTCCCAGCTGACGCCTACGCAGGCGTGGCAGATGTCACCGCCACCTGGGAACCGGGCGGGTCGACCCCGGCCATGGAGAATGCGACTGTCCTAGGGGATGGCTACGCCGTCGACACGGGAGGCACCGGCCGTTTAGAGACGAGTGCCACCCTCACCTATCACTATGAACCGGCCGTCACCCCCGATCCCATGCTCCTCGCGCTGGCCTATCACGATGGGTCCGCCTGGACCTATATCCCCGCCGCAGACGTCGACACCAGAGCGAGTGCCGTCACCTTCTCGATCTTCCACTTCTCCGCCTACTACCCAGCTCAGTTCAAGACCGAGCTGGAGGCGGCCAAGCACTATGCCGCGCAGATGGCGGCGCAGAAGGTTCTGGGGGAAGGCGGCGGGGATCCGCAGGCCGCTTCGGCCGCATTGGCCGACCTGCTAGCGACGAAGCTGGGCTTGGGGGAGGACGCGTTCTCGAAAGAGATGCTCGCCGACATCGCCTCCGACCAGGATGTGCTCAAGGTCTTCGACGAAGCCCAGGCGGACGGCTGGACCGATACCGGCTACGAGTACGTCATGCACACGGTCTGTGGCAAGATCTCCCAGCGGCTCATCCAGAACAAGGAGGCCCTGGGAGCGGAGGACGTCACCGGGCTCTCCAACACAGAGGCCGCCTTCAAGCGCATGGGCGACGTGCTTCGGGTAGGCAAGTACAGCAGCAAGTTTCTGGGTTCGCTTCTCGACGGGGATACTGATGCTGCTGCCCGGGAGCTTTTCGATCTCGCCACTGATTACACCGGTCTCCCCGGCAAGGCCCTCAAGTACACGCTACAAGGTATGCAGAACGCTGTGGACGTGTGGCGTGAGGGAGAAGTAGAGAAGGCCTTCAAGGTCTACTTGAAGGGAAGTACCGGCAGCCTATTCGGCTATGGAGCAGTGGACGCCGGTGACTTCGACGGAGTATGGGAGAACATGAAGGGGGCCTCCCGCCAGCTCTGCGCCGAACGCATCGCCGCGGAGAACGCGGCCCGAGAGATGGCCGGCATGCCCCCCTTATCAGCTGCTGAGGAAGACTTCTACCGAGAGAAGGTCAAACAGGAGCTGAAGCGCGAGTTCGACCGGCGCATCGCGCTGGCAGACAAGATCGAGGCGCAGCGGAAGAATCTCGACCTCATTTTCACCGAGCTTGACGCCGCAAAAATGTTCGACGGCACCAACGTTTGGATCCGCAGCTTGAACGACCCCAACGAGACTCTGGTGAGCCGGCTCAACCGGTTCAACAGGCTGATCGGGCGGATATTCTCTGACCTTAAGATCGAGACCGTCTACTCTGGTCCCCAGCAGGAAGGCGAACTGAAGGGCCGCATCTCGGCCACTGCCATGGCCGAGATGCTAAGAGGCTACTTCTCGGCCAACACCCAGGCCGAAGGCGAGGCGTTCCTACAGGAGTACTACAAGCGGTGGAAGACTGAGAACCTTGCCGGTGACTGGAGCTGGACCGGAGCCCAGGAGACTAACGGTAAGCTAGGCCCTAGCAGCAAGGCCTATACCTATACGTTTCGGGAGGAGGGCTCGGGTTGGGCCCTGTACTACAAGGACACACGCTTGTGCCCGGTCTCATTCGACGGCAAGAACGTGAGCTTCACAGTCCAGCTCATGGGTTCAGCCACGTTCACGGGGGTCCTGAACGGGGATACCATCACCGGGACCCAATCCCACGACGGCGGAAAGTGGGAGGGTGTTTGGAACGCGGCCCGGGTACGGTGACACAGGCCTCCACTCAATGCTTTGCCGCGGGCCCTCTCCCACCGCTACACAGACCGCAACGCTGGGGGCAGCCGCCGTCGGGAAGCTCTGAGTCGAGGCCGTAGTGGAAAAGGAGTCTTCGCTCCTCCGCGCGCGACAGGCGCCCACCCGCTCCGGGCGCTAGCGCGTCTTCTACGTAAGACCGTGCGTAGGGAAGCACCAGGCGGCCCTCCCGTTGAGATACTTGAGCTGCAGGCACCAGCGCTGCCGGCCCTGTACCTCTCACCACCAGCCAGAAGGTACCGAATCTCTCGCGGCGGTACCCAAGACCACTCACCGTCCCGATCTTCTCGCCGTAAGCATCAAAAAGGTCCCGGCCTTCCCAGCTGGCCAACTCTTCGGCCTGCCTTGCGGCAATTCGCCGCGCGTCCCTTTCCCGTGGCACCGTCACCTTCTTTTGTCCAGACCCCTGTTGACTACTACCACGCCAGACTGATAGGGAAACCTCAGCCCGCAGCCTAGCCTATCTTCTCAGGCCCCTAGCTCTGGCGGGTGCGCAGCGAACGCCTTCCTCGCTGCTCTTGGCGCCTCCGAGCAGCTCACCTTGCCGATGGGCTCTGCCCGGCAGCTCAGCCCAGGCGATCGGCGCTCTACGGGTGTAGATGACGGGCCAAGTGCTCGATCATCATGCGCCACGCCTCCTCCGCCTGGGGCCCTTTCTGATGGGTGAAGCCATGGGCCGCGCCCTCGAAACGGCGGAAGGTCACTGGCACGCCGAGCGCGACCAACCGGTCCTTGAAGCGCTCAGCCTCCGTAGCCAGGGAGTCTTCGCTCGCGGTGATGACCAAGGTCGGTGGAAAGGTCCGCAGTA
>Ga0101944_10001989_pt1 | contig 36381 bp, 31 predicted proteins | sample DewCreD2012metaG_FD_75245 | JGI IMG/M metagenome (GOLD analysis project Ga0101944, IMG submission 75245) | Hot spring sediment bacterial and archeal communities from British Columbia, Canada, to study Microbial Dark Matter (Phase II) - Dewar... ... | reverse complement strand
TGGACCCTGATAAAGACGGCGTTATGGAAGGTGAACAACACAATACATACGACATCGAATTTTACGGTCCAAATACCATGACAGGCTCGTTATATTTGGGTGCACTGAAATCCGCCGCAGAAATGGCAGATGTTCTAGGTGAAAAATCATTATCACGTGAATATCAGAAATTATTCGATAAAGGAAGCAGAAAATATGATGAATTGCTCTGGAATGGTGAATATTATGTTCAAAAGGTAGATGTGTTAAAAGGATTGGAAATACCCACTCACCTTGTTTCGCCTGATGAAACATGTAATCCCGATTGTAAAAATAATATAAATGTGTCACAAAAGGGGAAGGATAAATATCCGAAATATCAATACGGAGAAGGATGCCTTTCAGATCAGTTGCTCGGTCAATATTTATCACATGTAGCAGGGATTGGATATGTTTTAAATCCTGAACACGTAAAGAAGGCGATAAAATCAATTTATAATTTTAATTTTAAAAAATCCCTTGATAATTTTGCTAATGTCCAGCGAGTTTATGCACTAAACGATGAATCTGGACTCCTATTGTGTTCCTGGCCTCATGGAAGCAGACCTGCATTACCATTTGTCTATAGTGATGAAGTTTGGACAGGAATCGAGTATCAGGTGGCGGCAACATTGATATACAATAACTGGATAGAAGAAGGCTTGAACATTGTAAAAGCGGTAAGGGAGAGATATGATGGAATGAAAAGAAATCCCTGGGATGAGGAGGAGTGCGGTCATCATTACGCTCGCGCAATGTCAAGTTGGGCCGTTCTGCTCAGTTTATCTGGGTATGATTACAATGGAATCAGTCATGAGTTGACTTTTGCACCAAAAATTTCGCAAAATGATTTTTCGACATTCTGGTCGTGTGGAACCGGCTGGGGTGAATTTAAACAGCAGGAAAAAGAAAAGCAATATCTGGTACAGATAGAATTAAATTACGGTGAGCTTCAATTATACACTCTCAAGTTAGGTTCGGTAAAACGGATGTTGAAAAATCCAGTGGCAAAAATTAATGGGAAAAATATTCTCATTAATATTGAGAATTCTAAAGAAGGTTTTAAAGTGTCGTTTGGGAAAAAATTGAAATTGGAAAAAAATGATATTCTGGAAATAACGTTATGAAAATTGAATAAGGAAATCAATATGAAAACAATATACCTGGTCGCAAGCGGAGATCTTAGATTATCTGCTAACCAGAATTGCTGGAGAGCACAGGCTGAAATGGAGAGTAAAATAATTTCTGCAGCAGAAAAATTTAGGGTGAAAATTAAGCGTGCGCATTCCTACGATCCGAATAAAAAACATGGGTTTATAGATAGTCAGAAATATGGTATTGAAGTATTTAAAACTATTCCCCCTCGGGCACCATTGATAGTCGCAGAGGCTGTGTGGCAATATACACATCATGTTCTGCCAGGGCTGATGACACATCGCGGACCAATCATTTCAATCGCGAACTGGAGTGGTCAGTGGCCCGGTCTGGTTGGACTCCTGAACCTTAATGCTTCTATGACAAAAGCCGGAATAAAATATAGCAGTCTGTGGAGCGAAAATTTCACCGACGATTTCTTCCTGAAAAACTTTAAAAAATGGCTTGATAAAGGGATAATAAAACACGATGTTTCCCACGCAGTTAAATTCGAGAGAATAAAAATTCCAGCAAAATGCAGGAAAATGGCAAAAAGATTTGCAGAATCATTCCGGAAAAACAAAGCCATCATGGGTATTTTTGATGAAGGATGTATGGGAATGTACAATGCAATAATTCCGGATGAATTACTTTACCCAATAGGTATCTGCAAGGAACGACTAAGTCAATCTTCACTTTATGCAAAAATGCTTACGATTCGAGATGAAGAAGCAGATGAGGTTTATCAATGGCTTTTGAAAAAAGGTATGAAATTTTCACTGGGAAAAAACGAAGAGACAGAATTAACCGAGAGTCAGGTTCTTTTGCAATGTAAAATGTATATTGCTGCCTTAAGAATTGCGGATGAATTTGGTTGTTCTACTATAGGTATTCAATATCAGCAAGGATTAAAGGATCTAACCCCCGCTTCTGATCTTGCAGAGGGATTGTTAAATAATGTTGATCGCCCGCCGGTTTATCATGAATTAACAGGCAAAGAACTTTATAGTGGAAATGCGCTCCCGCATTTTAATGAAGTCGATGAATGTGCAGGTGTTGATGGGCTATTGACTTATCAATTATGGAAAGAACTAGGCTTTTCACCTGAAAACACGTTGCATGATATAAGATGGGGTAGATATTTTAAGGGAAACGGTATAGATGATTTTATTTGGGTATTTGAAATTTCGGGTGCAGTTCCACCCGCGCATTTGATTGACGGATACCAAGGTGCTACAAGCGAAAGACAGCCTCCAATGTATTTCAGGTTGGGTGGCGGAACAATAAAAGGCATAAGCAAACCCGGATTTATTGTCTGGAGTAGAATTTTTGTTGCAGACAATAAGTTAAATTGTGATTTAGGAATTGGAGAGGTTGTTAAATTACCTGAAACGGAAACGGAGGAACGATCAAGATTGACAACCGAGCAGTGGCCAATGATGAACGTGGTTTTAAAAGGAATTACACGGGATCAAATGATGGCACGTCATAAATCAAATCATATCCAGGTGGTGTATGCTCCAGATTACAAAGATGCAAAGGTTGCTCTGTTTACAAAAGCAACACTTATGCATGAATTAGGAATGCAGGTTCACATCTGCGGTTTGAAATCCATACAATGAAGATATTTAATATTATAAAAGTCTTTTTAAAATCTTCCGCCCTCAGGGCATTGCTCTCCCTTCTCCTGGTGTTCGTAATAGGATTAATTTTTAATGCAGACGGTTCTTTTTTGAAATGGGATACCCACCGTGATATGCTGAGGCAGGTTTCAGTGTTTGGAATACTTGCCTGCGGTATGACATTTGTAATTATCTCCGGAGGTATTGATTTATCTGTCGGAAGTATACTCGGTTTTTCTGCAGTTATTTTTTCACTTTTTGCAATTCAATTGGGTTGGTCACCTGTTACGACTATCATATTAACGCTAATTCTTGGTACAATTGCAGGAAGTATTTCTGGATTTTTTATTTCAAAATTAAAAATTCAATCGTTCATTGCTACACTCGCGATGATGGTTTTTGCACGCGGAATGGCAAAACTTGTTTCAGGTGGCCAGAAAATTTCCACTGCTGTTCAATTACCTGATGGAACTTATCAGTATGTTGATATCCCCCCGATATATGATATATTGAGTGCGAAAGTTTTAGGCGAAAATGTGGCTGTAGTAACGATAATCTTGTTTGTCTGTATCCTTTTTTGTTGGGTAGTTTTATCCAAAACTCGATTTGGCCGCCATGTTTATGCGGTCGGGGGAAATGAGGAAGCAGCTCGCTTTGCAGGGGTACCCGTAAATTCAACTTTAATTTCTGTGTATGCGTTAAGCGGTCTTTTTTGTGCCATAGCGGGAATCTGTCAGGCGGCTCAAGAATTGCAGGGAGATCCAGAAGCAGGCAGTACATACGAATTAAGCGCAATAGCCATCGTTGTGATCGGTGGGACAAGTCTCAAAGGAGGTTCAGGAAGCATATGGCTGACTTTATTAGGAATTTTAATAATTGGTTATCTTGAAAAAATATTAAGCATAAATGCTGTCGGGGAAGAAACTCGTTTAATGTTGACAGGTGCTATTATAATTTCTGCCGTTCTTTTTCAGATCAAAAAAATCTAAAAAAAGGAGATATTTGTGCTGGTTAAAAAATTATTAATGATGTTATTACTGGTTTCATCCTATACATTTTCACAGACTCCTAAATGGATAATTGGAATGAGCCAGTGTAATCTGGGGGAACCATGGCGTGTTCAGATGAATGCTGATATTAAGAAATCTGCTGAAGCACATCCTGAAATAAAAGTTGTTTTTAAGGATGCCCAAAATGATGCACTACGTCAAAGCGCACACGTTGATGAATTTGTAAGATCGGGAGTAAATCTGATTATCATTTCTCCAAAAGAAGCAGCACCTCTGACAAAACCTGTAAGAGAGGCGTTTAAAAAGGGAATACCGGTTATCGTGCTGGATCGTCGGATTTTAGGTGACGATTATACATGCTTTATTGGTGCAGACAATAAGAGAATTGGAAAGGCGGCAGGTTTATGGTTAAAAAAAGTACTAAAAGGACATGGTAAAATTGTGGAACTCAAAGGCTTGATGACTTCCACACCTGGTCAGGATAGACACAGTGGCTTTATTGAAGGTATCAAGGGTTCTGATATTGAAATTATTTTTGATGCTGATATGAAGTGGCTTGAACCGAATGCCAGAAAAGAAATGGAATCCGCCCTCGCCCGTTTCGGAAAAATCGATGCGGTTTACGCTCATAACGATCCGGGTGCTCATGGTGCGTACCTTGCGGCTAAGGCAGCAGGCAGAGAAAAAGAAATAATATTTGTTGGAATTGATGCACTGCCTCAGGAAGGAGTCATTTATGTAAAACAAGGAATACTTGCGGCAAGTTTTGAATATCCAACAGGCGGTAAAGAAGCAATTGACACCGCTATCGAAATATTAAATGGGAAAAAAGTTCCGAAGGAAATAACACTCAAATCACGTGTTTTCACAAAGGATAATGTTGATAAAGGAGGAGAGTGGCTTGAGGATTAAGAAAACGATTTATATGTTCCAACACCAGTTTTTATTAATGAAGTAAATATGATAATACTGAAAAATCGCTTTTGATCACATTATAATTATTTGTTGTCAAATAAAAATTCAGGAGTTTGCTATGAAAATGTTGAATTTAATATTAGTAGTAGTTTTTATTGGAGTTTTTTTAAATTGTGATTTGTTGTCTCAATCTCACTTCAATGGATTGGGAATGAATCTGGGAAACCTATCTCGCCTCTCCCATGCCAAAACCCGTTCCATAAGTCCGGAAAACTTCACAGGTGAAAAAGGTACCGGGGGAATGGCTACAGAGGGAACCGGAAAAAATGCTTCGAGGGAGTTAGGCCAGGGATGGAAAGTCTCACCATCTATTCGCATAAAACCCTCAGAAAATTTTGTTCTTGCTGAAATTAAAGAATCAGGAGCGATTCAACATATATGGGTTACACCTACCGGACACTGGCGATTCCTGATATTACGGATGTTCTGGGATGGTGAATCTAGTCCGTCGGTTGAAGTGCCACTTGGTGACTTCTTTGCTGCGGGGGCTGGCACTTATGCACAAATCTCTTCATTGCCTGTGTGTGTAAATCCCGGAAGCGCTCTCAATTGCTACTGGGAAATGCCCTTTCGTAAATCCTGTAAAATAACACTTGAAAATATAAGCACTGATACCACCACAGTATATTATCAAATAGATTATACCCTTACAGATGTTCCAGAGGATGTTGGCTATTTTCATGCTCAGTTTAGACGCGTCAATCCATTGCCATATAAGGATGTTTATACAATAGTCGATGGTGTCAAGGGATGGGGACATTATGTAGGAACATATCTACTCTGGCAGGTTAACAGCAGTGGTTGGTGGGGTGAAGGAGAAATAAAGTTTTATATTGATGGAGATAAAGATTTTCCAACAATATGTGGAACGGGAACGGAAGACTATTTTTGTGGTTCATATAATTTTGAAAATCAGCGAACACACCAGTACCAGGAATTTACAACACCTTATGCGGGATTACCATATATTAACAGACCTGATGGTTTATACGATTCACAACAGAGATTTGGTCTGTATCGTTGGCATATTATGGACCCGATCAGATTCGAAAAAGACTTGCGAGTAACAATTCAAGCGTTAGGATGGCGTTCGGTTGGAAGATATTTACCATTGCAAGATGATATCTCATCGGTGGCTTTCTGGTATCAGCGCGAGCCACACGCGAAATTTCCAAAACTGCCGGATAAAGATTATCTGGAAATCCGATAAAAAATGTTCAGGTGTGCTAATTGTTTATTGAAGTAATTTTCGTTTTTTTATTCCATCGTTCGCGAAGTCGTATAGAACCAAAACTAAGGTAGTTGCCCTTTGATAGCGGATTTTTACCAACACAAATCAATATTATCGTATGTTTCCCCCGGAGTGGTGTATTTTATTCTGTCCGCATTCCCATGTCGACTCAAATCCGCAGACGTAACAGCAGATGATTGTAATCCTTTTATTCGAGCCAGTCCTGATAAAATTTGACACCTTACCGTTTGTAAGAATATTAATATAAAAAATATAAACGATAGTATAATTTTTTAGGGCATAAATTTCCCGTTATGTTTGTAAAATTATTTTGTTTATATCATCTTATCTCGATCTTGACTGCCTCTCTGATATTTCGCTTTTCTATTTCTATTTTGATTACTCCTTTATCTTTTATCCATTCCCATTTATTTTTATCAAGAGAAATATTATTTTCTTTCACTGACTTTGGTTCTCTACTTTGCGGAATATTTAAGGTATAACTCCGTTTTAATGGTGGGTTCAAATATTCACCTTTTGTGGGATTTATTTCTAACAATGATGTTCCGTTATTTTGATATTTATAGTGAATAAGTGTTTTTGCATATTTGCATTTCTGATAATCAAGCGTTAACCCATCATCTTCATATAATTCAAAGGAACTTGTAACATTACCATAGACATCAATTATTAAATGATCGAGCGGTTTTTGATCAGTGTAAGCCATGTCAGGTTGCCTGACGATTATTGAGCCGGATTTGATAAAAACCGGCATCTCATCTAATTCATATTTTTTTCTAATTACTTGATTGCCTTTGTAAATTATTCCATTAAAAAAATCTATCCACTCGCCAGGGGGTAAAAATATTTCCTTTGTTCCTGTTGAATCAATAATGGGTGCAACAAGGATTTCCTTCCCGAAGAAATATTGATAAGGATAATCGTATGCCTTTTCAAGATCAGGGTATTCAAGATAAAGCGGGCGGATGATAGGTAATCCGTTTTCATGAGCAATTCTGCAATAAGTATAAATATAGGGGATAAGAGTGTAACGAAGTTTAAAATATTTTTTTACAAGATCAATTCCGTCCTGTCCGTATGTCCATGGCATTCTTGCATTTCCATCTTTAGGGTTTTCATAGGCGCTGTGAAGTCGGACGAACGGACTGAAAACACCAAACTGCACCCATCTTGCGTACAATTCGAAACTTATATCTTTATATATAAATCCTCCGATGTCATGTGTGATGTAAGGAATCAGCACATTCCCGCCGTTTGCGGTGAAAGGTACCTGATATGCAAGAACATCCCAATCGGCATAAGTATCCCCTGTGAAATAAGATGGATAACGATGATTTCCCCATCCGCCGTATCTGCTGAAAATAAATCCTCTCTTTTTTGTTTGCTGTTCAGTATAATGATAAAAAATGTGGTTTGTCCAGAGTTGACTATTCAATCCTTCCATTTCACAGGAGCCTCTTCCCCCATCTACCCACCAGAAGGCAACTCCCTGATCCATTAGCGGTTTATGAAGAACGTCCATAAACACATCGGCCTGTTGTTTTACGGCAAGGTTAAAACGTATTCCTGCCGGTGGAAGTTGGTCGGTTATACTGACAGGACCTGAAACAATTCCACCACCGCCACCCCAGTCGTTTATCCGAAGAACAATAAGATTTTTCACACCATATTTAATATGGGGTGTTATATTTGTCCATGTTAGTGTATTATAAACACTCGCATTCGGAGCGCCATGATGGGCTATCTTATCTCCGTTTATAAATAAATCATATTCATCATCAACTCCACCGAAAATGAGAAATAACGAATCGGATTTTTTATCAGGCTGAATTGTAATCCAGTTTCTGTACCAGGCATAGCCATCATAACCGGGGTGCCCGTGATCTTCCCATAATGCAGGCGTAATAACATTAGACCATGAATTTTCGTCAACTTCTTTCTTATACCAATTTTCTGATAAGCCAATCGTATCGGGATCAATCTTAATCTTCCAGCCGGATGAAATATCTATTTTAATACTGGCTAACTTTGATGGCGGTAGATTTAGCACTTGACGTACCGTATCTGCCCGACTGTCGTCAAAGGAAAGTATTCCTTCCTTCCCATATCCGGGATGGTCATTTAGTGTAACTTTTAATCCGTTGTTTCTGGTCCATTCCATAAATTCATCAGGATTAGGGAATATCGGGCTCCAGTCGTAACTTCCTTTCCATCCCAGATTGTGCCAGGCAAAATCGAGAACAAGTACATCAAGCGGTATATCATAATCACGGAATCTTCTTACAATATTTTTAACATCTTCATCTGTGTATCTGTACTTATCTATTATTTCCGTGCCTGGTAAATATTCATAATTCAAATCAGTGATCCACGTGCCGAGGGTGTAACGGGGAATCATGGGTATTTTACCGCAGAGTTCAGAATATTCTTTTAAAACACTTGTGTAATCATTTCCGTAAACAAAGAAGTACCAATCCTGATTTTCTTTTATATTTCGTGGTTCGATCCATTGGAGATTCTCATTCCATACTGGTGTATTACTATCATCTAATAAAAAATATCCGCTTTTACTCAGAATACCTGGCGGAAAATCGGGAAGTTTTCCTTTCCGCGCTCCGTCCAGAGAATAAGTAATTCCTCCAAGATTATATTTATCAGAATCTCCTGGAGCCCAGATAAATTCTTTCCCATCATGAGTCCATGAAATTTTTAAATTATCTCTATGTAATTTACCCGAATCAATTTTATAGGAAACTGTAATTTTTTTTGTTTTAATGATTAACCAGCCATCCTCTTCACCTGTGTTAAATTCTGTTTCTGGCCAGTCTCTTTTTAGAACAACAACAGTGGGCGCATCTGTGAATCTCCTGTCAGGAGAATATTCCATTCTTATTAAGGAGGGTGTCAAAATCTGAAACCTCACATTATTAATAATTATAGATGATCCAGATTGTGTTACCTGAGATTCACTATGAGTTCCGGTAAAAATTTTAGTATGAAATAATAATATCAAAATTAGAAGCGAAAATGTTATTTTTTTCATTTTATCCTCTCTGGATTTGAGTTGAAATGTAAATTTAATTAAGTGAAATGTCAAGATGATTAGAGGGGACAAGCAGAGGGTGTCGAGGATATGGCATTTCATCTGGTTTATCAATAAATAACGATCAGTTAGTAAAAATTTGTTGTTAATTTCTTTGCACTTCCTGAATACCTGTAATAGTTTGACTATCTTCTTTGAACTGTGTAAATTAAATATGAACTCAGGTGGAGGAATAAGGAGATATCAATATGAAGAATATAATAAGGATATTTTGTGTCGTTTTGGTTGTGTGTTCATGCATGTATGCCTCACACGACAAGAAAAACAAATCGGTTCCTAAAAAAACGGCGAACTTTACGCTTCGTGCATTGCAAGGTTTTAATATGAGGGTGTGGCTGAGTAACAGGATGACCATGGGTTTGCAGGCATGGGATGCAGACAATGGTTCCATGATACCTGTAGAGCCAAAATTTGGGATGGAATATCCAGCCGGTTCAGGTGTAGAGCATATTTACGGCGCGGGTCCGAGAATTGGTGGAAAGGTCGATGGAGTTATTCATGTCGATGAAGGATATAATGGTTCCGACGGCAGATCGGAATTTTATTCAGAGTATAAACATCTTCTTCGTGAACTTTTCTGGCGTACCTCAATAAGAGATACAGCAGGCGTTCCAAATAAACGTAATTGCGATGATGATAATGATGGTCAGTATGATGAAGATGAATTGGACGGTACCGATAATGACGGCGACTGGAATCCCGCCACGGATGACGTTGGTTCAGACGGTCTGGCAGATCCTTTTGAGGCAAGTTGTGACGGGATCCCGTATGATCCGGTTACGAATGCCGATCCTGCAGGTGATAATTATGATCCAGGAGTCAGGGATAAATGTCATCCAAATCCTGATGGGAGTCAGCCATTTAAAAATAATCGTGACAGATGGACGGAGAAGAACGGCTTACCTGATCATGGTGAGCCGCATGTTGATGAAGATTACGCGGCAATTTCTGAAAATGATTTGTATTGTTCGGCAATAGATACCTTCTCCCGACCGGTTTGGCCGGGGCATGTACCGATGGGTATAAAATGCATTCAAAAATCGTATGCATGGGACGGAAAGTTTTATGAAGGTGTCCTTCCATTTGATTATTATTTTATCAACCTTGGCCGTAAAACCGTCACAGATGTTTACGTAGGATTTTTCGCTGATATGGATTTAGGACCAATAAATGTTCCAGGTTACTATTCCAATAATTATGCGGCTTATATGGAATCACTGCGGACGGCATATATACATAATGCAATTGATCGCGGTTCAACCCCCGTTGGTATTACTGCATTAGCCGCACCAAAGCCGCTTGACCAACTTGATTTTATTTTCCAATGGTCGGATTTTTCGGGTACTATCAGACAGGACCCGGGGACGGTAGATTCTGCGATTTATGCCTGGATGAATGGCAGCGCTTTTCCCGGTCAACCGATAGCACCAAATCAGATTCCAACACAACCGACAGATACAAGGTTTTTCTTCTCATTTGGACCATTTGATGAATTTAAGCCGGGTGACACATTAAAAATTTCTATTGCGCTTGTTTCAGGATATGGTGTTGATGAGGGTGAAAATAATCTTCGTGAAAATGCACAAAAAGCAATTAAACTCTATAGCCGAGGATATATTACTCCAACCGTTCCTTCATCTCCTAAGCTGGAATACGATATCGGATTCAAGCGTGTCAATTTGAAATGGTATCCTCATCAAAGTGCGCAGGGTGGAAGTGTTGCACCTTTTGAGATATGGGATGATTCAAATAAACTGGCGGGTTCTTATCCTGATACTCATTGGCGAAGAGTAAACCCCCCTTGTGACATCGGATCTGGAGGTTGTGGCGGGCATAAATGTGACGAGAACGGGAAATTGCCAGGCGGTCGAATTTTCTCGGGTTTCAGATTGTATAGAAGTGAGGATGTTGGTGAAGAGCCACAGGCAAATAGTTTTGTCCTTCTTCATGAATATTCACTCCCGGATGACGCATCGCTTGAAGATTTAAATAAACTTGATTCAACATTTGTTGATTCAAATCTGGTGCGTGGAAAACGGTACTGGTATGCGGTCACATCATTTGGATTGCCGGACATATCTATAGTTCCTATTCCTCAACCTGATCAGACTGTAAGGTATGATACATTATATTCCGATAATAGTGAATCGAGTCTTAGAGAAAATTGGATACGAATTGACGTTCCTTTCTCACCATCTGAAAAATTAGGGGAGGTGCTTGTTGTTCCAAATCCTTATCGGGTAGATGAGGAATATACTTATGAGAGTGGCGGCTGGGAAGGTTTAGCAAGATACTGGGATGAGAATAAACGACTTATAAAATTTATACACTTACCTATGGGTGAATGGACAATAAGAATATTTACACTCGCAGGTGATTTAATAACGACTATTAAAAATACTGTGGATGGTTATACGCAGGGAAACAGATATTTTGGAGAGTACCGTGAAGACAGAGGTGAAATATCCTGGGACTTGCTGAGTGAGAGCAATCGGGCATTAGCGAGTGGGGTATATATCTTTTCTGTCAATTCGAAGTTTGGTGATCAGTATGGTAAATTTGTGTTGATACGGTAAATTGTTGGCACCTCGCTTAAGCGAGGTGCTAATAGGATGTAAATTTAATTGACCCGTGGGGGTGGTGAAGGGGGGTAGTTAAAAATTACCCATTTTATATAATAAAATGTGGGAAATTTGTTCCCCACATATTGATATAGCCGTAGAAATTATTTACCTTCACGTAATCAGGGAATCATTTCAAGCAACCTATTAAAAATATAAGGGGTGGGTTATGAAAGCATATTTACAACAAAATATCCGCATTCTGTTAATCGCAATAGTCTACTGTATTGTCATAATGTTTTTATCGATAGGTACGGTTATAGCACAGGAGGATACTGTAATTGTTGGTACCGGATGGAATATGGTAGGTTCGTTATACAATGGTCCGGCGATTGATATAATAAGAACAGAGCCAGCCGGTATCATAGTCTCAAAATTTTTCGGATATAATCCAGGCGGAGGTTATGAAATAAAAGATACACTGAAGAAGGGAATAGGATATTGGGTAAAGGTCATGGAGGATGGGATAATTATATTTACTGGACCGTATACAAACAATCCACCCAACCAGCCATCGTCACCCTATCCATTGGATTATGCAACAGGAATAGATACAAATATAACATTATCATGGGCATGCAGTGATCCGGAAGATGATCCTCTTGTTTATGATATATATTTCGGCACCGACAATCCGCCTACAACAAAAGTATCCTCGGATCAGAGTGGAACAAGTTTAGCGAGAAGTGGTTTATCGCAAGGGACAACTTATTATTGGAAGGTCGTTGCGAAGGATGATCATAGTAATTCAACAAGCGGTCCAATATGGCGCTTCACCACCACTGCCGGCCAGATGGGCACACCTTGCCCCGGCACACCTACAGTTTATTATGAAGGTAAAACATATAATACAGTACTAATAGGAACCCAATGCTGGCTAAAAGAGAATTTAGATGTAGGAGTAAGAATTTATGGTAGTCAGAACGCAAGCAATAACGGAATAATTGAAAAATACTGTTACAACGATGATCCTGCAAATTGTAATACATACGGTGGTTTGTACCAATGGAATGAGGCAATGCAATATACAACAACACCTGGAACAAGAGGTATCTGTCCAACAGGTTGGCATATACCAACATTAGCAGAATTTCAAACATTAAGCAGCTCGGTAGGCGGTGACGGTAATGCTCTGAAGGCAATTGGACAAGGTACAGGTGGCGGAGCAGGTACAAATACAAGCGGCTTCTCTGCGTTGCTCGCGGGCTTCCGACACTACGATGGTTACTTCTACGATATGTCAGACCTCGCCTACTTTTGGAGTTCCACGGGGTACAATTCTACGAGCGCGTACCTCATGTACCTGTTCTACGATAATAGCGGCATCACCTTTACTACCACCCCCTTCAAGGAGCTCGGGTTTAGTGTGCGCTGCCTCAAGGATTAAGCTATTTGTCTATTTGAATCTACCCCGCGAAGCGGGGCAAAAATAATTTTTTAAATATTTGTATGAGTTTAACTGAAGAATTACCAATATATAAGGCAAGCTATGATATGGTTTTGGTCATTTTCCAGTTAGTGAAAAATTTTAATAAAGAATATAAATATACAATCGGTGAAAGCATTAAGAACGAAACAATAAAATTGATAACAAATATTTACCGTGCAAACTGTAGTAGAAATAAAATCGAATATTTAAATACCGCGAGAGAGAATTTAGAAGTGATCCGTCTTTATATTCGCCTAACAAAAAATCTTCATCAAATAAGCGTAAAACAACTCGCGTATGTAAGTTTGCATATCGAGAATATTTCGAAACAGCTTGCCGGGTGGTATAAATCACAAAATAAAGTAACAAACGAAAGAAAAACTGAACAGCAGTAATACCGTAATGGTGAGAGTCGCTTTATGTCTGAACCTTGCTAACCTTGCGAAGGTTCGGAACCTTCGCAAGGTTCAGGCGGGCAGGCAAAGGCGAGAGGACCTTTTTAATCCCACAATCCGCCCCTGAAAGGGGGCAATGTTAAGTTATACCGCTTTATACCGGTTTAACAAATAAAGTAATTGTTTGTTTTCTCTGCGTTGCTCGCGGGCAACCGAAACAACAATGGTAACTTCAACAATTTGTCAAACAACGCAAACTTTTGGAGTTCCACGGAGAACAATTCAACGAACGCGTACAACATGAACCTGAATTACAATAATAGCAACATCAACTTGAATAACAACACCAACAAGGAAAACGGGTTTAGTGTGCGCTGCCTCCAGGATTAAGAAGAGGTGTGCATAGTAAGAATCTAATTAATACACCGATTCATCGGTATAAGAAGAGGTGTGTATAGTAAAAATCTCATTAATATTAATACACCGATTCATCGGTGTGAAGGGAGGAACATTATGTCTATACATTCATACACACGATGCTGGTTACACCTAGTATGGGGAACACTCCATAGGGAAAAGATACTCACATCTTCTGCACGTTTTAAATTGATGAACTACCTTAAGAAATATGCGGAGGAGAAGAATATCTATATGAAAATAGTCTTTGTAAATCCCGACCATGTGCATGCATTAATTGATTTACCGACGGGTTTGTCGATAGAGGAGGTTGTGCAATTGTTCAAGGGTAGTTCCTCTCACTGGCTAAACCAGAATAACATTGTGGGTCGTAAATTTGCCTGGGGACGGGGATACGGTGCTTTTTCTGTATCTGATTCGGATATAGATAGATTGTGTTTTTATATAGCTAATCAGGAGGAACATCATCGTGCGAAATCGTTTTTGGATGAGTACACCTCGCTGAAGCGAGGTGCTAATCAGATGCAACACTGTGTCATCCGTTGAAGCGAGGTGCTAATCAGATGTAACGCTATGTTATCCGCAGAGTTTCAGGCTTAATTCAACCCTCTCCTCTTCAATAGCGCATCCACCTTCGGCTCAGTGCCTCTGAATTTTTTATAAAGCGTCATAACATCTTCACAACCACCCTTTTCAAGAACATTTTTCCTGAAAGAATCAGCGGTTGATTTGTCAAATAATCCCTTTTCTTTAAAAGCCTCAAACGCATCTGCGTCAAGCACTGCAGCCCAGATGTAACTATAATATCCTGATGCATACCCTCCTGAGAAAATATGAGCAAAATTTGTGCTTTGATATCGCGAGGCAATTTGCGGGATTAATCCGATTTTTGCCATCGAGTTCTTTTCGAAAGTTGACACATCAATATCCTTAACTTCTGAAATTGTATGCCAATCAAGATCCAGAAACGAGGCGGCTAAGTATTCGACAGTCTCAAAACCCTGATTAAAGAGTTTGGAGTTATGAATTTTGTCTATCAGCTCCTGAGGCATCGGTTCGCCCGTTTTGTAATGTTTCGCGTACATTCTGAGAACCTCTGGCTCCATTGCCCAGTTTTCCATTATCTGTGAGGGTAATTCAACAAAATCCACAGGAACAATCTGTGCACTCGGATATTGCGTGTTTGAGAAGAGACTATGAAGTCCATGTCCTAATTCATGATACAATGTCAACACATCATCAACGCTTAATAAAGATGGTTTATCAGACGTAGGTTTTGCAAAATTACCTACATTGAATACAACGGGAGTGATAAAATTATTCTGCATGTTGGATTGGTTTCTAAAATTTCCTGACCACGCTCCGCTTCTTTTGCTGTCACGCGGATAATAATCGGAATAAAAAATACCGATATGCCTTCCATCAGCATCTTTCACTTCATAGACTTTGACATCCGGATGATAGACCTGAATATCGTTTCTTTCAATGAACTTAATTCCGTAAAGTTTGGATGCAACTTGGAAAGCGCCCTGTCTGACTTTTTCCATCTGGAAATAGGGTCTCAACATTTCTTCATCGAGTGCATACTTTTCTTTTTTTACCTTCTCCGCATAATACCACCAATCCCAAGGTTCTAATTTGAAATTTTTACCTTCGTTCTCTATTATTTTCTGCATATCATCAGCCTCTGCCAGTGCTCGTTTAACAGCCGGTTTCCAGAGGTCGTTGAGAAACTTGTAAACATTCTCCGGTTTCTTAGCCATATTTCTTTCGAGTACAAAATCTGCATACGTTTTATATCCGAGCAGGTTTGCTCTTTCAACTCTTAGGGCTACAATTTTTGATATGATATTCTTGTTATCGTATTCGTTATTGTTATTTCCGCGATTAATGTATGCTTTAAAGACTTTTTCACGGAGTTCTCTTTTTTCCGAATACTGTAAGAAGGGAATAAAACTGGGTTTCTGCAGAGTAAAGACCCATTTGCCAGGGTGGCCTTTCGACTCGGCCATTTCGGCAGCAGACTGAATAACATCCGGGGGTAAACCGGCTAAGTCGTCTTTGTTCTCGATGATGAGGCCGATGGCAATTGTTTCTTTTAAAAGATTTTCGCCAAACTTAAGTGTTAATAGACTAAGCTCCTCATTTATTTTTCTGAGTTTTTCTTTTCCTTTTTCGTCAAGATTTGCCCCGCCTCTTACAAAATTTTTGTAATAATTTTCAAGAACTGTATTTTGTTCCGTTGTCAAACCTGATGTATTTTTTTCATTATAGATTTGTTTTATTTTTTCAAAAAGCTTCGGGTTCATTATAATATCGTCATTATGCTTTGAGAGCATTGGGGTTACGGTTTGTGCAATCTTTTGCATCTCATCATTTGTGACGGCCTCATTCAGATTGAAAAAAACGTTACTTACTTTTTCCAGTAATTCACCACTTTTTTCCAGTGGCAGGATTGTATTGTCAAACGATGGTTTTTCTTTATTGTTTATAATATCTTCGATCACGTTTTTCTGTTGTTGCATGCCCATTTCAAATGCTGGCATGTAGTGTTCAAGACCGATATCGTTAAACGGTGGTGTTTTGAAAGGGGTATTCCATTCTTTTAAAAAAGGATTATCCATATTGGTTTCCTGTGAAAGTGCTGAAACGAAAAAAATGATTATATAAATTAACAAAATATTTACGGACTTCATTTTTGCTCCTCAATATGTTGTGGTTTTAATTAAAAAGCGCAAATTTTCGAAATGGATTGGATAGATAATAATGGATTTATAGAGAAAAGTCAAACGGAACAAATTTAACCGAAATGTTAAGTAAGAAAAAAATTCTGGTTGCATCTGGTAGCGCTAACGGGAATCGAACCCGTATTTCCGCCTTGAGAGGGCGGCGTCCTGAACCGTTAGACGATAGCGCCGAAAAGGATGGGAAGTGAGTCTGGAACAGGGACCATCGAGCCAATATATAAAATCGAATAGTATATCCTATCTCCACTTGCTGGCTGAATACCACCACCCCCCTTTGCTGCCCGGCTAGGACTCGAACCTAGACTACCTTGATCCAGAGTCAAGTGTGTTGCCAATTACACCACCGGGCAATTAAGAAATAATTGTTTTTTTTAAAAAATCAAACACTTGAATACATTAAAATATAACAATTTACCGCCGTAATTCCAAGCTTCAATTTTTACTTAATCTTAAATATTGTGAAAATTCCTACTCCAAATAGGCAGACTGATTCTTTGCAAAGATAATAATTTATGTTTAAAATTAAGTGTAAAATATGGCAGGGAAAATCTTACGCTGGAATTAAATTCTTTATTGTATAAAACAAATACTCCAGATCATACGGCTTTCCAATGATTTCATCCGCTCCCATTGACCTGCATTTCTCTGTGTTGGTCATGTCACCGTATGCCGTTAATATTATCACTTTCGTCTGAGGATATGTTGATTTAACAAATTGTAACACCCCAAACCCGTCAATATACGGCATCTTGAGATCTAAAATTATTGCATGATATGATCTTCCGTGAATCAATGGGATCGCTTCGTTACCGTCAGATGCAGTTCTTGTCTCATAACCCTCACTTGCTAAATGCTCGGCAAGATCATCCCTGATCTGTTTGTCGTCTTCTACTATAAGTATATTTATTTTCTCGTTCAACATACGTATCTTTTCTTATACGTGCCAAATATAACAATTATCAATAACTTAGGAAATGGGTTTGTAACGAATATCACAAATGACAGCTGCCACGAAATCCATTTTTTTTTATATATTTAGAGCATTCTGATAAACCCCATTTGAATAACTTGTTTATTTGAAAAATTAATCTTATTTAATGTGCAGTATATAAAATCATTCCCGCTTCTGTTTTATAATGAATTATTTAAAATATCTTAATGATTTCCACTTTTTTAAATAAAACATCCCAATTAATATTACAGGATGGAACCAGATATCGCGGATATAAGTTCGGTGCCGAGTTAAATACAGTTGGAGAAGTCGTTTTTAATACCGGAATGGTCGGCTACCCTGAAACTATGACGGATCCATCATATGAAGGCCAGATTTTAGTCTGTACCTATCCCCTTATTGGAAACTATGGCATTCCTGACTACAAAAAAGAGAATGAACTCCTTGTTAACTTTGAATCTGAAAAAATACATGTGCGGGGTTTAATTATCTCCAACTATTCATTCCAATATTCACACTGGAATGCAATTAAATCACTTCACGATTGGATGTGTGAAAATTCCATTCCAGGTATTTTTGGAATAGATACAAGAGCATTAACAAAAAAATTGAGACAGGAAGGTACAATGCTCGGAAAAATAATTGTCGATAGTTCAAATGATATTTTATTCGAAGATCCAAATCAAACTGACCTTGTATCAAAAGTAACCGTCAAATCTCCCATCAAATATAATAAACCGGGCAAGAGAATTGTCTTGGTTGATTGCGGTGTAAAAAATAGTATTATCCAGGCATTTCTCAGACGCAATATTTCCGTAATCCGCGTACCTTATGATTATGATTTTTTACTTGAAGATGCAGAAGGTATAGTCATCTCAAATGGACCAGGAGATCCGAAAATGTGCGGAGAAACTATCCGTAATGTAAAAAGAGCAATGGACCATAATATCCCGATCCTGGGTATTTGTCTGGGCTGCCAGATTCTTGCACTTGCCGCAGGAGCGGATACTTATAAACTTAAATATGGGCATCGCGGACAAAACCAGCCTTGCGGTGAATCGGGAACGAAACGTTGCTACATTACCTCCCAAAATCATGGATACGCTGTCGCGGCAGATAAATTGCCTGAAGACTGGCGTGAATGGTTCCGGAATGAAAATGATGGAACAAATGAAGGTATCATTCATATATCAAAACCATTCTTCGGTGCGCAGTTCCACCCCGAAGCATCACCAGGTCCTGACGATACTGAATTTATTTTTGATATGTTCGTACGAGCATTAAAATGATAAAAATAACAAAGCCAAAAAAAGTTCTCATACTCGGCTCTGGTGCACTGCAGATCGGACAGGCAGGAGAATTCGATTACTCAGGCAGTCAGGCAATCAAAGCGTTGAAAGAAGATTCAATCTTTACTGTTCTTATTAATCCGAATATCGCAACGATTCAGACATCAGATCATCTTGCGGATAAAGTTTACTTTCTTCCCGTAAATGTTGATTTCGTCGGTAATGTAATTGAAAAAGAAAAGCCAGACGCTTTACTGCTCGGATTCGGCGGTCAGACTGCACTTAATGTTGGAGTAGCACTTTTCAAAAATGGTACACTCGAAAAATATGGTGTAAAGATTCTGGGAACACCGGTTGAGTCAATAATTAACACTGAAGACAGGGAACTATTTAAACGTAAGGTGTCTGAAATTGGTTTAAAGGTCCCGATTAGTAAAACAGCATCATCAGTTGATGAAGCAATAAAAGCCGCGAGTGAAATCGGATATCCTGTAATGTGCCGAATTGCCTATGCACTCGGCGGTCTGGGATCCGGAATTGTAAATAATGAAGAGCAACTGTATGATAAGGCAAGCCGCGCGTTTTCATTTACAAATCAAATACTCATAGAAGAATCACTGCACGGATGGAAAGAGGTTGAATATGAGATAGTCAGAGATATGTATAACAACTGTATTACCGTTTGTTCAATGGAAAATGTTGATCCTATGGGAATCCATACTGGCGACTCGGTTGTTGTTGCGCCTGTACAGACACTCTCTGCCTCTGAAAATTTTAAACTCAGGTCTATCGGCATAAAACTTATACGTTATCTCGGTATTATTGGAGAATGCAACATCCAGTTTGCCCTGGATCCCACTTCAGATGATTACCGGATAATTGAAGTAAATGCACGTTTAAGCAGAAGTTCTGCGCTTGCTTCAAAAGCAACAGGATACCCGCTGGCATTCATTGCTACAAAACTGGCTCTCGGTTATGCGCTTAATGAAGTTGAAAATATGGTTACAGGAGAAACATCATCATGCTTCGAACCTGCGCTGGATTATGTCGCGTTGAAATTCCCAAGATGGGATCTCCAAAAATTCAGTCAGGTAAGTTCACTCCTCGGCTCGGAAATGAAGTCGGTTGGTGAAGTAATGGCAATAGGAAGAAATTTTGAGGAAGTGTTACAGAAAGCAATCCGTATGCTGGATGTCGGACTGAACGGCTTTGTCTGCAATAAAATGTATTTTGAAAATTTAGAAAAGGAACTGCAGGAACCTACCGATCGAAGAATTCTTGCTGTCGGACAGGCGATGCAGGAGGGATTTTCATTAGATCGAATATCTGAATTATCTCGAATTGACAAATTCTTCCTCGGTAAAATGAGAAATATTATAGATGTTGCAAAAGAGATTGAAAAGTATAAAATAGACTCGCTCCCGAAAGAATTACTTCATATAGCAAAAAGATACGGATTCTCTGATCTGCAAATCGGCATACTGACCGGATCTGAAGAATCTCAGGTATGTACAAAAAGGAAAATATTAGACATAATTCCCCGAATAAAACAAATTGACACGATGGCGGCGGAATATCCTGCAAAAACTAATTATTTGTATTCTACACATGATGCAATTGAGAGCGATATTGGTGATGATCAGAATAAAAAGGTGATGGTCCTCGGCTCCGGCGCATACCGCATCGGATCTTCAGTTGAATTTGACTGGTGTTGCGTTAATACAGTTCTGACGCTTAATAAACTTGGATATGAAACTGTAATGGTAAATTGTAATCCTGAAACTGTAAGCACTGATTACGATATTTGCAGCAGACTCTATTTTGAGGAACTGACTTTTGAAAGGGTGATGGATATTTATGAAAAAGAAAAGCCGCTTGGTGTTATTATTTCGGTAGGCGGACAAATTCCAAACAATATTGCTGTGCGGCTTCATCGGGCAGGAGTAAAAATACTCGGTACTTCACCTGATCAAATTGACAATGCTGAAAATAGACATAAGTTTTCAGAAATTTTGGACAGATTAGGGATCGACCAGCCTGAATGGAGGGAGTTGACCAACATTGCTGAAGCAAAGGAATTTGCCGAAAGGGTCGGATACCCGGTTCTCATCAGGCCAAGTTATGTTTTAAGCGGAGCGGCAATGAGTATTGCACTTTCAGGGAGTGAACTGGAACTCTATTTACAAAAAGCATCGGATATAAGTCGAGAACATCCTGTGGTAATAAGTAAATTTATAACCGATGCTCGCGAGATTGAAGTTGACGCAGTTGCAAAAAATGGAGACCTTGCCTGTTATGCAATCTCCGAGCATGTAGAAAATGCCGGCGTCCATTCCGGCGATGCGACGATAGTCTTTCCTCCTCAAAGGACATATCTCGAAACAATCAGACGTGCCAAACTGATTACTAAACAAATTGCTAAAACATTACAAATTACCGGTCCGTTTAACATACAATTTATCGCGAAGGATAATGATGTAAAAGTAATTGAATGTAATCTTCGTGCATCGCGGAGTTTCCCGTTTGTTTCAAAAGTACTGAAAATCAACTTCATTGATATTGCGACAAGATTGATTATGAATGAATCTGTTCCCACATTTAAAAGTTCTGCATTTGAACTAGATTATGTTGGCGTTAAGGCGCCACAATTTTCGTTTACACGCCTCAAAGGCTCGGACCCCGTTCTGGGTGTGGAGATGGCTTCTACCGGCGAGGTTGGATGTCTGGGTGATGATTTTGACGAAGCATTCCTAAAAAGTCTGATATCCACGGGCGTGAACATCAATCCCGCAACCATTCTCCTTCCCGGGAAATCAACTAAAGGTAAAACTTCATTTATAGAAGAAGCAGAAATGCTCAATTCAATAGGGATACAAATCTATACCACCGGACAAACAGCGAGCATGCTGCAAAAAAGGGGTATTAATATCATTAAACTTGAAGAGACTTTATCCGATCATCCCGATAGTGTTTTGAAAAAAATTCAGGAAAGAAAAATCGATGTGGTGGTAAACATTCCAAGCGATAATGAATCTGATAATCTCGAATATGAATACAGGGTCAGAAGAAAAGCAGTTGATCTTAATATTACCCTGATAACCAACACTGAATTTGCGCGTCGATATGTACGTGCAATTTACAAATACAAAGCAGAACAGTTAAAAATTAAAAGCTGGGACGAATACAATTAAAATTTAACAGGTTCCGCTCCCCCGCATTAAAATCCAATTTGACTTCAGAAAAAAATAATAATGGATTTATCTTTTTTCTTACATTTGATAAAACCAGCAGTATCAGAGTACCCTGAAAAGTTTGACTTTAGAATTCAATTTAGTATATTTGAATTAAGATTTGACACAGAATGTGATACGTATGAAACGAAACACGACAATAACAGATGAAAACAATACAGGTTATACCGGGATGAATGGAAAGAAGAATAATCAGCAATACCGGAACGAACAATCATGCAATCCGGCAAACGAATCAGATTTTGAAATAGTGAAATTTGAGTCGATTGATGGGGAAGAAAAAGAAAATTTTGAAAAAATATGCATTCTAAGAAATACAATATCATCGTATCTGTTTGAATATCTTCACGGTTTTCACATACCGACTTATTTTATTTCAAAACGCTCTGGGACAGAAATGAGTGTTAAAAAGACAGAGCGAATTCCCCTGCTTTTTAAGATATTTAATTCTGCAAACGGACAACTTGCCAAGCGATTTGGATTAAAAGAGGGAGTGAATATTGAATTTCCGATTATCGAACATTACTACCTTTTAAATACACGCGGTAATTCGTGGGTTAATGAATATCATGTGTACGGCCTTGGAATTTCGACACCTGAAGAATTCAAGCAGATGAACAGGATTGCAGCTAAAGTTAATGCGGTTTTAAGAGGTTTGTGCGATAGACGTCAACTTCACCTTGGTGAATTGAATCTAATGTTCGGCAGAAGCAAAGGACAGATACTTCTTTGTGGTGAAATTTCGCCGGCGACATGCCAATTTTTTGATGCATCAGGTGAACAAAAACACAAACGTGATAAATATACACTTGAGCAAAACAACGCTGTGGAATCGCTCATAGAATTAGCCGAACGTTTGATGGTAAAAGTATAGCAGGAGACAATACAAATACGTGATTACACCATATGGTAAACGTATTGTTCAAACAACAGTAACTTTGTCGCTACTGATAATCATTCTAAGTATTCTTATCATCGGCGGGGGAGTATATACATTAATTATAGTATTGGTAAGTCTATCAATTTCCGGTCTTGTTCTCAATTTTTTCAGAGACCCTGATAGATATCCTCCGGATGATGATTATGCAATACTCTCGCCTGCCGATGGCAAAGTAGTTTTGATAAAAAAACTTTTTGAGGATGAGTATTTAAAAGAAAACGCAGTACAGGTAAGTATCTTTATGTCTCCTCTGGATGTCCACGTGAATAGAATTCCCATTTCCGGTGTTGTCGGATATTATCGATACATTAAGGGAAAGTATCTGGTGGCATTTAATGAAAAATCATCTGAGAAGAATGAAAGAACACATATAGGAATTGAAGATAACGGATTTAAAATTCTTTTTAAGCAAATTGCGGGAATGGTCGCCCGACGCATTATTGCAGATCTGACTCCTGGTAAAAGGGTTGAGCGTGGTGAACGCTTTGGTATGATACGGTTTGGATCAAGAGTTGACGTTCTTATGCCCTTTACGGTTGAACTCGCAGTCAATATTAATGATAAAGTCCGCGCCGGCGAATCAGTTATAGCGAGACGTAAAATTATAAAAGGAGCAGATTAATGAGAATTACCCGCGCTGTTGTACCGAGTTTATTCACGATACTGAATATTTTCAGCGGTTTTCGCTCTATTATTCATACATCACAGGGGGATTATGTCCTTGCCGCCTGGTTTATAATTCTTGCCGCAATTTTTGACATGCTCGATGGTATCATGGCAAGAGTTACAAAATCATCCAGCGATTTTGGAGTGGAACTGGATTCACTGTCGGATGTTGTGTCTTTCGGCGCTGCACCATCTTTCCTTGTTTATCAAATTTATCTTAGAAATCTGGAAGGATGGGGAATGCTCATAAGTTCATTACCGATGATCTTTGGCGCTCTCCGACTTGCCCGTTTTAATGTTCAATTAATAGGATACGATAAGGATTTCTTCAAAGGTTTACCAATCCCCGCAATGGCAATAACGGTCGCTTCCTTTGTTCTACAGTTTATTGATGATACCGGTCGACTTTCAAAATTGGCAGAATCACTTCTGCCAATAATGATCGTAATTTTATCCTTGCTTATGATAAGCAGTATAAAATATGATACGATTCCGAAATTCTCAAAGCGCGGTATAAAACAGCACCCCCTCCGATTTACAGTCGGAATCATAGGTATAACAGTAATTTTAGCAACCAGAGGAGATGCACTCTTTGCATTTTTTGTGTTTTTTGTTTCAACCGGACCTATAAGATTCATGATTCAATTCTTTCAACAATCCGCTCATCCATCTGATAAAGAGGCAGAAGAAAAGGATAGCGAGATAACTAGTGTGGATATTTAAAAGGATCTGAAAATAATGTACCAGGCAAAAATAATAATAACTTTAAGAAAATCAATACTCGATCCTCAGGGAAAAGCGGTTCACCATGCACTGGAAAGTCTTGGATTGGAACAGGTAAAAGAAGTGCGCATAGGTAAATACGTGGAAGTGACAATCGATGCTGCAACAAGTAAAGAGGCAGATGAAATCACACAAAAAGCATGCAAGAAACTGCTTGCAAACCCGGTTATGGAAGATTATAATTATTCAATTGAAGAATTGAAAGAACAATGAACATCTCTACATCATATATGGATGTTGATTCTGATTTTAAATATCATGATAATCAAATTGTGAAGTTTGGAGTTGTGGTATTTCCTGGTTCAAATTGTGACCATGATGCTTACTATGCGGTCAGACATGTGCTAGGTCAGGATGCAAAGTTTCTCTGGCACAAAGAAACCTCTCTAAATGATGTGGATGTTGTGATTTTGCCGGGCGGATTTTCTTATGGCGACTATTTAAGGTGCGGCGCTATTGCAAGGTTTTCACCAATTATGAAAAAAGTTGTATCTTTTGCACGCGATGGAGGTATCGTAATTGGTATTTGTAATGGTTTTCAAATTCTGTGCGAAGCAGGATTACTGCCCGGAGCACTGCTACGAAATGAATGTCTGACTTTCGTATGCAAGTTTGTAAATCTTCGTGTTGAAAATGATAATACAATTTTTACTTCTGCATGTAAACGCGGAGAAGTTTTGCAAATTCCGATTGCACACGGAGAGGGGAATTATTTTGCCGATGATGAGACACTAAAGAATCTCAAAAAAAATAATCAAATACTTTTTCGTTATTGTGATATACACGGTAATATTACTCAGGAATCAAATCCAAATGGTTCAATTGAAAATATTGCAGGCATTATGAATAAAGAAGGGAATGTTATGGGTATGATGCCGCACCCGGAACGGGCCGCAGACCCGCTTTTCGGCTATACTGATGGCCAGAAAATATTCCAATCAGTGGTGAAATATTTTAAATCTGTATCCAATAGATTATTATCGTATAAGAAAGAAAGGAGTTAGTGTATGTTTGGAAATTTAGGTACAGGCGAAATAATATTAATACTTGTAATAGTTCTGATTTTCTTTGGTGCAAAGAAAATACCTGAACTTGCTCAGGGATTAGGAAAAGGTTTGCGTGAATTCAGAAAAGCGGCACGCGATATTCAGGAAGAGGTAGAAAAACCTGCTGAGGATCAGAAAAAACTGGATACGAAGTAAATATTCCAGGGAGGAGTTTATCATACCTGAATCGATTGGTTAATTGATTCAAAAGGTCTAAATCTGATTTAATATCGTCATTGGCATTTAATAATAAATATTGATAAATTTGTAATTCATTAATTTATTATCCACAATCATAGCAAAAATACAAATATATGAGCATACTTGTCGATAAATCTACACGCCTCGTTGTGCAGGGAATTACAGGCGGTGAAGGAACTTTTCATACTCAACAGATGATAGAATATGGTACCAGGGTAGTTGCGGGCGTTACACCTGGAAAAGGAGGGTTGATATATAAAGGGAGCGACGAATATCAATTCAAAAAGCCGGTACCGGTTTACAATACGGTCGCGGATGCTGTGAAGGAAGAAGGCGCAAATACATCTGTAATATTTGTCCCATCTAATTTTGCCGCTGAGGCAATTCTTGAAGCAGCAGATGCGGGTATTCAATTGATAGTGGCAATAACAGAAGGAATACCTGTACGCGATATGGTCAGGGTTTATGAATATCTTCAAAGAAAAGGTGTCCGACTAATCGGGCCAAATTGCCCTGGAATAATTTCGCCGGGTAAGTGTAAGGTAGGAATAATGCCTGGCTTTATACATAGAGAGGGGAGTGTGGGAATAATTTCACGAAGCGGAACATTAACCTATGAAGCTGTCTGGCAGGTGACTGAACTGGGAATGGGACAATCTACCTGTATAGGAATTGGTGGTGATCCTGTGGTAGGGACAAGATTTGTGGATGCACTTAAACTTTTTAATGAAGATGATGAAACAGAAGCGGTTATAATGATCGGAGAGATTGGCGGAACCGCAGAGGAGGAAGCGGCTGATTATATTAAAAAGAATTTTAAAAAACCGGTAATAGGATTTATAGCGGGTAGAACTGCACCACCGGGCCGACGCATGGGACATGCTGGGGCAATAATTTCAGGAGGGAAAGGAACAGCCGCCGAAAAGATGACTGCTCTGAAAAAAGCAGGAATATATGTTGTAGAAAGTCCGGCTTTGATCGGAAGGATGGTGCATCAGGTTTTAAAAAGGAAGAAGGGGAAAATAGTAACACATACGAAGAAGAGTAAAAAATATTCAAGAAAATCATCTAAGAGGAAATAATTTGATGGAGCGTACACTCGCAATATTAAAACCTGATTGTGTCAGGAAAAATTTGACGGGGGAGGTAATTGCTCGGATAGAAAAAGCAGGTTTTCGTATAGTAGCAATGAAAAAAATCCGTCTTAATAAAGTTACTGCAGGAGGATTTTATGCGGTGCATAAAGGCAAGGGATTTTATGATGAACTGGTCCAGTTTATGAGTTCAGGACCATGCATACCTATGGTGCTTGAAAAGGAAAATGCTGTTTCTGATTTTCGTAAATTAATAGGTGCAACAGACCCCAAGGAAGCAGAAGAAGGAACAATCCGTAAACTTTATGCAGATAATAAGGGTGAGAATATAGTACATGGATCAGATTCTATTGAGAACGGAAAAATAGAAATTTCTTATTTCTTTTCAGAGAAGGAAATTTTAGAACTAATGTAAATCAGAAATTCTGGCTAACGCCGGTCAGTATTCTTTCTGACCGGTTTTTTTATCTCTTACCATGAGTAAATCGTTGTTTCCTCGCTTCATATAAAAATACTGAACTTGCAGATGCAACATTCAGTGAGTCGGTATTATTCATCATTGGTATAGAAATCTTTTCGTCACAAATATTCATTATTTGTTCGGATACACCTGAATCTTCGTTCCCGAAAACTATACAGATGTTTCCTCTTAGATCTGTATCGAAGATTGATGAATTATCATGCGGATCAGTTGCGATTATCCGCGTGTAAAATTTGTCTCGTATTAAGTTTAATGAATCGAATAAACTTTTGGTATGTATGACAGGCATATGAAATACGGCACCCATTGAATTCCTGACAGCGCGTCGGAGGTACGGACTGCTTGATGTTTCTCCCGCCAGTATCAGGTCAACTCCAAATGCTGCGCAGTTGCGAACGATCACTCCAACATTTTCTGAATTAACAAGATTATCCAGAGCAACAATTATCGATTCCGTCTTTATACCAGTCAAGAATTCTTCAAGTTTTGGTTCCTCAGGAATAGAAGCAACGGCTATTATCCCCTGATGAAGTCTGTATCCAACAATTTTTTCCATCATTGCTTTTGATGCAATAAATATTTTGCAATCATTCAGACGATCATCGTATTTAACAGGGGAATTTTCATTCTTCCTATTGATTATAAGATTAAACCATTCTTCTGTAGTTAACATCGTGTGTATTTTTAAAGAAGAATTTAAAAGTCGTAATACCACTTTCCCTCCCTCAGCAATAAAAATACCTTTCTTTCGCTGTTCTTCCGACCGCCGCAAAGTGAGGTATGGTTGTAATTCGGGATTATCAAAATCTTTTATATATATCAAATTCTTTTCCGTCATATATACCATAATTTAACCAAAATCGGCAATTTTAAAAATTATTTAAAAAGTACTTGACATCAGACTAAAAATTCATTATATTTAAATCGTCTAAATCGTATATATCGTATAAATCAAATAATCAGGTTTTTCAAATGAGCACATTACTTTCGACACATGAAGTGGCACTATTACTCAATGTCACAGAAACCACCATAAAAAGGTGGGCAGATGAGGGTCGATTACCATGCTCTAAAACCTTAGGCGGGCACAGGAAGTTTGAAATGGAAAATATTATTAAATTTGCAGAAAAAAACGGCATTCCGCTGAGTGGCGTTCTCCCGCCTCCTATGACAGCATCTCAGGTGGATCAATTACAACTCGGGATCATAACCAGGAACTATAAAAAAATTGCTGATGTTTTATACGAGGAAATCCTTCAATCTGATAGGGAAGGGGTCACAGATTTGTTTTTATATCTTTTTAAACATCACATACCCTTTTATATCATAGCAGACGAAATTGTTCGTCCGGCTCTGGCAAAAATCGGAGATCTCTGGGAAAAAGGTGAAATCAGTGTGCATGAAGAGCATATCGCATCACAAACGGTTACTGAAGCCCTTATAAGAATTGCTCCTGATATTCATAGAAAACCATCAAATGGTTTATCAGCAGTATTTGCATGTTTTGAGGGAGAACTTCATGATATAGGATTAAGGACACTGGCATATGCCTTTGAGAGTGAAGGCTGGAGAATCCATTATTTGGGTCCGAATACCCCGACTGAAAGCATCATTTCATTTGTAAAAATATTGAAACCCGAATTGGTCGCGTTGTCATTTACCATAATTCAAAGTGAAGAGAAAATAATAGAAGAATTAAAAGAAATTGTACGTGAAATTCATGCTCACAAGGGTAAGTTAATAATTGGTGGATACCAAATTCAAGAAAATTCCAAAATTGGTCAATATTGCGATCGGGTGGTTAACTCGACTTCAGATGCATTGGCATTTGCAGCAGATGTGTTCGACCTTAAACGTGGTCCGAAATTGAAGAAAAAACTAAATTGAATTTATATTAATTAAATAAAATAACAATAATCAAATAATTTATATAAGGAACAAGCAATGAAATATAAACTAATTTACTACATTCCGGTAATAATGTTATTGCTCATTACAGCTTCAGCATTTTCGCAGACTGCGCGTTTACAGGTAATACACAACGCAGCAGATCCTGCAGCGGATTCAGTAGATATATATCTGAATGGTACATTGTTACTTGATAACTTCAAGTTTCGAACAGCGACACCATTCATAGATGCGCCTGCGGGAACAATGATCAATGTTGGAGTGGCAGGACCGAATAGTACCTCAGCATCAGATACACTTGTAAACTTTGAACTAACACTTACACCTGATGAGACATACGTAGCGATAGCTAACGGAGTTCTAAATCCAGGTAGCTTTGCTCCCAATCCAGATGGTGTGAGTACCGGGTTCACATTGTTTATAAAATCATCAGCCCGTGAAATAGCTCTTGATACTAGTAATGTGGAATTTATTGGTTTGCACGGTGTGACAGACGCCCCCATTGTTGATATCATAGCACGCGGCGTTGCAACGCTGATCGATGATGTAAAATATAGTGAAATTTCTGATTATGTCGGTGTGCCACCATTAATGTACACAATAGACATAACTCCAGGAAATGATAATAGTACTATAGTTGGTTCATATCAGGTAGATCTTAGCGGTCTGCAGGGCGGTACTGCCGTTGTATTTGCTTCAGGTTTTCTTTTACCAGATTCAAATCAAGGTGGTAAACCGTTCGGGTTATTTGCAGCGCTGGCAAATGGAACCGTTATAGAATTCAGCCCCGTTACAGGTGTGAATGATCAGAAAAACGAAGTTCCATCAGGATACCAGCTTTCTCAAAATTACCCGAATCCCTTCAATCCAGTAACAAAGATCTCATTTGTAATTCCAATTGCTCAGCAGGTTACGATAAAGATATATAATGTGCTGGGTAACGAAGTTGAAACGCTTTTTGAAGGTTTTAAAAATGCGGGGCAACACGATTTCTATTTCTCGGCTGAAAATCTTGCATCGGGTGTTTACTATTACACGATGAAAGCCGGAAATTTCAGTAGTACTAAAAAAATGATGTTAATTCGTTAATTAAAATAAATAATAATATATAATAATAATAAGGAGATATTAAATGAAACGCTTATCAATTCTTGCATTATTTGTGATATTAACAATTTCGCTCTATGCCGGCGATCATAAACCTGGTACATTTGGTCTCGGCTGGTATTCACCTTCAGCACCGGTAGGTGGTCGTGTATGGGTGACGCCCCAGGTGGGCATTGATCTCGGTCTCGGTTTCGCCGATAAGAACTTTTTAGGCGGTGATAAAGATCGTTTTCATGTTAACTTAGGTGTGCCGATCGACGTTGTCCAAACAGAAAAAGTTAATTTTTTTGTCAGACCCGGTTTTGAATATCAAACTGATAACCGTGTTGTCGGCGGTGAATTAAAATCAACAATGATCATCACTGCTGATTTAGGAGCGGAATGGTTCGTTACCGACCAATTTTCACTAAGTGTTGGTCATGGACTTCAGTTTGCTCAGGTTAGTGGAGACGAAGATAACTGGGGAATATCTGCCCTGCGCGCTCTTGGTTTTGAGAGTGTAGGATTCCATTTCTATTTTAAGTAACATAAACCTCACTATGATAAACTCCCGTCGATATATTTATTATCTGACGGGAGTTTTTTCTTATGACCGAAATAAATCAAAATAGAGTTAGAGTACTAAAAACGGGAATTGAGAAAATAGGTCCTGTTGCCTACTGGATGAGTCGTGATCAGCGCGTTGAAGATAATTGGGCATTGCTATTTGCGCAAAATCAAGCCATCCAATTGAAAGTTCCATTTTATGTTATTTTTACACTCGCACCAAAATTCCTGGATGCTACTCTTCGTCAGTATTCATTTATGATCGATGGATTGAAATATGTTGAAACATTGTTAAAACGAAAATCTATCCCCTTTTTTCTGCTTACCGGTAATCCCGGAAATGAAGTAATGAATTTTATAAGTGAGAAGAATATAAGTCGGTTAGTTACAGACTTCTCACCTTTAAAAATTCACAGGGAATGGAAAAATCAGGTTCTTGATAAAATAAAAATTCCGTTTTTGGAAGTCGATGCACACAATATCGTCCCTTGTTGGCTAACCTCCAGTAAACTTGAATACGGCGCCTACACGATCCGTCCAAAAATCAAAAAGTTGCTACCCGATTATCTTGATGAATTTCCTGCTGTTAAAAAGCATCCTTACAATCAAAATATAGATTTTAAAAATATAGTATGGCAGGACGTTATTAAATCACTTAAGGTAAATAACAAAATTAAACCCGTTGAATGGCTTGAAGCGGGTGAAATTGCTGCCAAAAAATTGCTTGATGTTTTTCTTGAAAAAAAAATAAAAAAGTACAATGACTTGCGAAACGATCCCAATGAAGATGCACAGTCAAATCTTTCGCCATATCTTCATTTCGGACAAATTTCTGCGCAACGTGTTGCTCTAGAAATTCTCCGTTTCGGGCGGTTCCATAAATCGGCAGAAACATTCCTCGAAGAACTGATCATACGCCGTGAATTATCCGAGAATTATTGTTTTTATAATCCACATTATGATTCCCTGGAAGGTATACCGAATTGGGCAAAAGAAACTCTTAATTCGCATCGGAAAGATAAGCGGGAATTTATTTATACCTCAGGTCAATTCGAATATGCCCAAACCCATGACCCATTGTGGAATGCTGCACAGCGAGAGATGATTAATAAAGGTAAAATGCATGGATATATGCGTATGTATTGGGCAAAGAAAATTCTTGAATGGAGTAAATCACCGGAGGATGCCATAGAAATTGCAATTTACCTTAATGATAAATATGAACTTGATGGAAGAGATCCAAATGGTTATGCGGGAATAGCATGGAGTATCGGAGGTGTGCATGATCGGCCATGGTTCGAGAGACCCATTTACGGTAAAATTAGGTCAATGACATTTGATGGATGCAAGAGAAAGTTTGATGTTAATAATTATATTAAAAAAATCAGTCAGGAATTATTGTGAAAATTTATTCATTACATACAGAACAGTTAGTAAACGAACCGTTAACAAATGTTTTTGAATTTTTCTCGCGGCCTGAGAATCTTTCAAAAATTACGCCAGCATCTTTAGGGTTCAAAATATTAACACCATCACCAATAGAGATGAATAAAGGGACTTTAATAAATTATACAATCCGATTACTATTTATGAGAGTCAGATGGACAACATTGATAACTGTTTACGATCCCCCTCATAAATTTATTGATGAGCAGTTAAAAGGTCCATATTCGTTCTGGCACCATACACATACATTTAAAGAAACAGAAAGCGGAACGCTGATCATAGATGATGTTCGATATGTTCTACCATTTTCGATTTTAGGTCGAATTGCACATTTTTTATTTGTCAGGAAACAATTAAAGAAAATATTTTCTTATAGATCCACCGTCATAAGTGAAATTTTTAAATCTTATAATCAAAATAAATCTGAATCTGCTATGTCAGAAATTAAAATCGGAGGTCTTGAAGTATGAAAATCGTAATTGCAGGCGGAACGGGATTAATAGGTTCGAAGTTAGTTAAAAGACTTACTGATGACGGAAATTCAGTCATAATTTTAACACGAGGAACTAAGAAATCACCTTTACAAGATAACGACAGAATTAAATATGTACAATGGAATCCAGCAATTGTGGGATCATGGACCGGTCATTTAAGTCATGCTGACGCCGTAATTAATTTATCAGGTGAATCCATAGCAGGTAAAAGGTGGTCAGATAAACAGAAGGAGAAAATAATTCAAAGCAGGATTATACCGACAGGAACGCTGGTATCGGGAATGGAACAGATCAGTCCGAGACCAGGACTGCTTCTCAACGCTTCGGCAGTAGGTTATTACGGAAATGTCGAGGATGGGGAAGTTGATGAATCATATCCTGCAGGTAATGACTTCCTCGCCAAAACCTGTGAGCTATGGGAGAAAGAATCATTAAAGGCATCAGCGCTGGGTGTGCGGGTCGTTAATCTCAGGACAGGTTTGGTGCTCAGCAGGGAAGGGGGTGCTTTGCCTCGACTTCTCCAGCCGTTCAGGTTTTTTGTTGGTGGGCATTTTGGCAGCGGAAATCAATGGGTGCCATGGATCCATATCGACGATCTTGTGTCGGCAATCTGTTTTATTTTAGTAAAATATGAAATATACGGACCGGTCAATGGTGTATCCCCCTCACCCGTTACCATGAAACAATTTTCAAAAATTTTAGGAAAGGTGATGGGAAGACCTTCCGCGATTCCCGTTCCAGCTTTTGTTTTGAAGTTAATGCTTGGAGAGATGGCTGTGATGCTATTGGCAGGTCAGAAAGCAGTCCCAAAAAAATTATTGAATTATGGTTTTCAATTTCAATTCACTCAACTTGATGAAGCACTTAAAAATCTATTGAATGGATAAAATAGTGAACGTTAAAATTATAAAAATAAGTTTACTTCTATTGTTCTTATTTATACACGGCAAGGCGCAAAATCTTGAAGTACCAAAAGGAGTAATCTCGGGTATTGTTGTAAATGCTTCTACCCGTGAGCCATTACCTGGTGTCAATATCACGATCGTTGGAACTTCACTTGGTGCTATTACGGATGTAAACGGAAGGTTTAATATTAAAGATATTAATCCAGGAACTTACAGTATTAGGGCATCACTGCTTGGCTTTTCACCTGTTGTGAAGTCGGATATTATAATTAACCCTGTACGTCCTGCAACTGTAGAATTCGAATTATCTGAAACACCCTTCGAATTTGGCGAGGTAAATATTACAGCCGAATATTTTCAAAAACCTCCCGATGTACCTGTCAGCACACAAGTCCAATCAAATGAAGAAATAAGACGCTTACCTGGAGGTTTTGAGGATGTGGTTAGGGCTATTTCCATTCTTCCAGGCGTTGCACAGGTGCAGGCAGGCCGCAATGATCTGATTGTCAGAGGCGGCGCTCCATCTGAAAATCTTTACACTGTTGACAATATCGAGGTACCCAATATAAATCATTACGGTACGCAGGGTGCAAGCGGAGGACCACTGAGTTACATAAATCTCGATTTTGTAAATGAAGCATCATTCTCAAGTGGCGGATTTGGGGTTAAATACGGCGACAGATTATCATCTGTCTTATCAATTGATTTGCGTGAGGGTAGATCGGATCGCTTTGGTAGTAAACTTACTTTATCCGCGACGCAGTTTGGTTTAAACTTTGAGGGACCTGCAACTGATCGGGGTAAATATTTTTTCTCTGCGCGCAGAAGTTATCTTGATTTAATTTTCAGATTTGCAGGATTTTCGTTTGTACCCGAATACTGGGATTTTCTTGGAAAAGCGGAATATAATCTTAGTGGTTCCGACCAACTCTCGTTAATCGGGTTGGTTGCACTTGATAATGTCAGACTTTTCAATGATACGGAAGAGAAAAAATATGATAATTCAAAAATTCTTTACAGTGACCAGATTCAGATTGTAGGTGGTATAAACTGGAGGCATCTTTTCCGTTCCGGGTACACAAATTTAACTTTCAGTCAGATTTATTCGGGCTGGAATTATCGGCAGGATGACACGCTTCTTCAACCGATATTTAAGAATGATTCATATGAATTTGAGACATCGTTAAGGGGAGATATTGTTTATCAGGTGGCGCATTTTTCTGAAATATCTTTCGGGATTTCCGGAAAACTAATACGATTTAAAAGCGATATATTATTGAAACCTTTTTCAACAAATTTTGGTCAGATTATTTCTATTGATACAGAGTATGATACTTCTGCAATCAAGGCAGGGGCTTATGCACAATTTGTTCAAACAATCCATCCATTTAAATTTACTTTTGGTTTAAGGGGTGATTATTTTAATCTCATAGAAAATGAATTTGCAGTGTCTCCCCGCGTGTCCATTACCTGGTCGCTTCTCGACGATATAACCAGGTTAATTTTGAGTGTCGGACGGTATCATCAGGCACCTTCATATATCTGGCTTGTTGCAAATGAAGCAAACCGGAGATTAAAGCATATCGGTGTAAATCAATATATATTAGGAATTGAACATTTTATAAGATCAGATACACGTGTAAGTCTGGAAGGATATTTTAAAGATTATTTTAATTATCCGGTTAGTATATCAAGACCTTATCTGATAATGGCTAACACTGGGGCAGGTTTTGGTGGTTCGCGTGAAGGGTTTGCTTCGTTTGGGCTGGATCCGCTTTTAAGTAAGGGAAGTGGTAAGGCATATGGTGCAGAGTTATTTCTGCAGAAAAAATTATCTGAGGTTCCATGTTACGGCATTGTGAGCATTAGTTACAATATCTCGAAATTTCGGGCACTTGACGGTGTGTCGCGCCCTAACAGTTTTGACCAGCGGTGGATAATAAATCTGGGTGGAGGATATGTTCTGGATGAAAGGTGGGAGTTTGCGACGAAGTTCCGGTTTGCAACAGGGAGGCCTTATACGCCATTCAATTCTGATGGAAGCCAGTCAGTAGAGCGATACAATTCCGCAAGAATACCGGCAAGTCATAGTTTAGATTTGCGTGTTGATCGAAGGTGGATTTTCCGAAAATGGTCTCTTGTTACATATATTGATATTCAAAATATTTATAATAATAAGATTGAGGATGTGCCCTGGTTTAATGAACGGACGGGGCAGATTGAGAAGAGTAAATCGATCGGGATTTTGCCTTCTATAGGAATCAGTGCAGAATTTTAGGGCGGGATAAAGAATTAATTTTACTGGGGATTAAAAACAGGCCATTCTTCATACCTCTGTGATTTCTCTGTGCCCTCTGTGGTTTATTAGTACCTGGTAATTTTTAGTAATTTAGCTTCATTCTTCTCCACCGGAGGACGGACAGGGACTCCGTCAAGGGTGAAAACCACCGTCATGGTGAGCGGAGGTTCTCCTGAACTTGTTTCAGGATCGAACCATGACGGTGATAATTAACATTTAGCGTCACACTTCGACTCCGCTCAGTGTGACG
>Ga0101944_10001986_pt1 | contig 36426 bp, 31 predicted proteins | sample DewCreD2012metaG_FD_75245 | JGI IMG/M metagenome (GOLD analysis project Ga0101944, IMG submission 75245) | Hot spring sediment bacterial and archeal communities from British Columbia, Canada, to study Microbial Dark Matter (Phase II) - Dewar... ... | reverse complement strand
CCGCCGTCGGCTCCGAGCCCGGCATACAAGGCCATCCAGCGCTGTCCCGGCGCCGGCGGCGGCAGTTCGGCCGCCGGCACCCGGCGCAAACCGCCGGCCGCGGCGCAACGTTCGACCACCCAACGCGAAATCGCGCCCACCTCTCCCAGCGCGCCAAGCCGCTCCGGTTCCACCAGCCTGGCCTGCGCAACCTCTACCCCGTCCGCCTCAAGATCCTCGATCTGCCCCGCCAAACGCACACGATAGACATAATACGCGTTCTGCTGATCGGACATCTGCGCATGCCGCACGGCCAGCAGTTCCGCGGCCGTCACGCGCAACCCGGTCTCTTCCCGGATCTCCCGCACCACGGCGGCGTCCGGAGGCTCGTCCTCCTCGGCATAGCCCCCCGGCAAGGTCCAGCGGCCCCGCCCCGGTTCGTGCGCCCGCTGCACCAGCAACACCCGGCCCTGGTGCACCAACAGCCCTCCGACGCCCACGCTGAAACGGCCGAACGCCACATGGCCGCAGGCCGGGCAGCAGGCCCGTTCCCGGCCGCCCTCGGGCCGTCGGACGGTCGCACCGCCGCAGCGCGGACAAAACCGCGCCGCCGTTTCGCGCTCCGGTGTTCCGCTGGCTGGCGACATGTTCCGGCCTTTCAAAACAGTTCTTCCTTGTCCTCCGCCGGCGCTTCCCCGCCCTGCGCGTCCGGCTCGAAATCCGCGGTCGTCACCTGGCCGTCTTTCTGAACCAGCAGTTCGACCTTCTTCTCGACCTCGTTCAGCCGCCGGGTGCACAACTTGATCAAACCCTGTCCTTCTTCGAAGCGCTGAAGCATCTGTTCCAGGCTCAACGCGCCGCCTTCCATTTCCCGCACGATGGTTTCCAAACGCTCCAGCGCCTTCTCGAAGCTCAGTTCCGGCGCCGCCTCAGCCGCGCCCGTTTTGTCCGCGTTTTGCTTCGTTGCCATGTTCCGGCCCTCCCAGCACTTGCGACTCGAACGCGCCTTCGGCCAGCCGTGTCCGCACCCGTTGCCCCGGCGTCACGTCCGCGGCCCGGCGCAAAATGCGGCCCTGCTCGTCGCTGGTCAAACTGTAACCGCGGCTCAGCACGGCCAGCGGATCGAGCGCCCGAAGTTGCGTCTCCAACCGCGCCGCGGTCTCGCGCAGTCCCCGCACCCGCAATTCCAGACGGTGCGCCAGCCGCAGCCCCAGCTCATCCACTCGCTGCTGCGCCTGGCGCAGCCGGCCTTCGGTCTGCCGCCCCAAGCGGTAGCCCAGCGCGTTCAACCGCTCCCGCCAACGCGCCACGGTCCGCGTCGGCGCCAGCGCGGCCAGGCGGCGCGCCAGCGCCAGCAGGCGGTTGCGCCGCACCAGCGCCGTCTCGCGCAGGGCGCGCCCCAGCCGCCGCCCGGTCTGCGCCAGCTTTTCCGTCAACTCCTCCTTGCTGCGCACCACCAGTTCCGCCGCCGCCGAGGGCGTCGGTGCCCGCAGATCGGCCACGAAGTCGCTGATCGTAAAATCGATCTCGTGCCCCACCGCCGAAATCACCGGAATCCGCGAGCGCGCGACGGCGCGCGCCACCGCCTCCTCGTTGAAGCACCACAAGTCCTCCAGGCTGCCGCCGCCGCGGCCCACGATCAGCACATCCAGTCCGCCGCGCGCGTTCAGCAGGTCAATGGCCGCGGCGATCTCCTCGGCGGCGCCCTCGCCCTGCACCCGCGCCGGCGCCAGCAGCACATGCACGTTCGGAAACCGCCGCCACAGCACGTTCAGGATGTCGCGAATCGCCGCGCCGCTGGGCGAGGTGACCACGCCGATATGCCGCGCCAGCAGCGGCAACGGCTTCTTGCGCGACGGATCGAACAACCCCTCCTGCTGCAGCTTGGCCTTGAGCGCCTCGAACCGCGCCTGCAGCGCGCCGCGGCCCGCTTCTTCCAGCCGCCGCACGACGATCTGGTAGTTGCCGCCGCGCTCGTACACCGTCACCCGCCCGAAGACCCGCACCTGCAGGCCGTCGCGCAGGGCCAGGCGCCGCCCGCGCTGATCGCCGCGGAACCATACGGCCGCCAACTGCGCCGTCTCGTCTTTGAGGGTGAAGTACAGGTGCCCCGAGGCGGGTTGGCGCAGGTTGGAAACCTCGCCCTCCACCCACACCTCGCCGATGTCCTCTTCCAGCAGGTCCTTGATCCGGCGCGTCAACTCCGCCACGCCGTACACCTTCCGCGCCGGCGCCAGATCGACCTCGCCCGCTCCTCCGTTCATGGCGTCGCCACCGGCTCCCGCAGCCGCTTGACGGCGCGCGCCCGGCCCGTCCGCTCGTCCACGTCGAGCAACACGCCCTCCAGCGCCGGGTCGCCCCGCCCCACCTCGAACTTGGCCGGCATGCCGGTCAAGAGCATCTGCACCACGCTCTGCAAGTCCCGGCCGATGGCCGTGCCCTGCGGCCCGGTCATGCCCAGGTCCGTGATGTACGCCGTTCCGCCGGGCAGCACCGTTTCGTCGCTGGTCTGCACATGGGTGTGTGTGCCGACCACCGCGCTGACCCGTCCGTCGAGGTAGCGGCCCATCACGATTTTTTCCGAGGTAGCCTCGGCGTGCAGGTCAACCAGGATCACGCGGCCCAGGTTCGTCTCGCGGCGCAACAGCGCATCCACCGTCCGAAAGGGACAGTCGTAGTTGTTCATGAACACGCGGCCCACCAGGTTGATCACCGTCACCGGCTCGCCTCCGGGACCCGTCACCGTCGTCAGCCCGCGGCCCGGACAGCCCGGCGCAAAGTTCGCCGGCCGCACCACCCGCGGCTCCCGCTCCAGGTAGGCCGCCAGTTCCTTCTGGTCCCAGGCGTGATCCCCCAGCGTCAACACGTCGGCGCCCGCCGCAAACAACTCCTCGGCCAGCGGACCGGTCAGGCCTTTGCCGCCCGCCGCGTTTTCCGCGTTGGCCACCACGAAGTCCACCCGCCCGGCCGCCTTGAGGCGGGCCACCGTCAGCGCCAGGGCCCGCCGCCCCGGCGCGCCCACAATGTCTCCCGCCATCAGGATTTTCATGCCGCCGTCCTTCAGCGCGCGAACTCCACGCAGCGCGTTTCGCGGATCACCAGCACGCGAATCTGCCCCGGATACTGCAAGTCGCTTTCGATCTTCTTGCTGATGTTGCGCGCCAGCACCATCGCGCCGTTGTCGTCGATCTTCGTCGGCTCCACCAGCACGCGAACTTCCCGGCCGGCCTGAATGGCGTAGCTCTTCACCACGCCTTCGAAACTGTTGGCGATGCCTTCCAGTTTTTCGAGCCGCTTGACGTAGATTTCCGAGGTTTCCGACCGCGCCCCCGGCCGCGAACTGGAAATGGCGTCCGCCGCCGAGGCCAGCAGAGCATAGACGCTCTCGGCCCCCACCTCCTCGTGGTGCGCGGCGACGGCGTTGACCAGCGTCGGCGGCTCGGCATAACGTTTGAGCAAATCGGCCCCGATCACGGCATGGCCCCCTTCCACCTCGTGGTCCAGAGCCTTGCCGATGTCGTGGAACAAGCCGATCCGCCGCGCCAGCGTCACGTCCAGTCCCAGTTCGCCGGCCATGACCCCCATCAGTTGCGCCACTTCCAGCGAATGCTGCAACACGTTCTGGCTGTAGCTGGTGCGGTACTTCAAGCGCCCGAGCCGCCGGGTCAATTCCGGATCGACCTGCTGCAGGCCCGCCGCAAACACCGCTTCCTCGCCGGCTTTGCGAATGGATTCCTCCATGTTTTCCTGCAGGTGCGCCACCACCTCCTCGATGCGCGCCGGGTGGATGCGCCCGTCGGCAATGAGCTGTTCCAAGGCCCGCTTCGCGATTTCCCGGCGCACCGGATCGAAGCCCGAAATCACGATCGCCTCGGGCGTGTCGTCGATCAGGATGTTGACGCCCGTCGCCGCCTCCAGCGCCCGGATGTTGCGGCCTTCCCTGCCGATCACCCGCCCTTTCATGTCGTCGCTGGGCAGCGCCACCGTGCTGGTCATCATTTCGCTGGCGTGCGAGGCGGCGTACCGCTGGATCGCCTGCGCCACGATCTTCTGCGCCTCGCGTTCGGCCGTCTCCTTGGCCTGCTCCTGCAGCCGCCGGATCAGCCCGCCGACTTCGCCGTGCACCTCTTTTTCCATCCGGCTGAGCAGCAGTTTGCGCGCCTCTTCCTGGGTCATGCCCGCCACGCGCTGCAGGCGCTCCTGCTCCTCGGCGGCCAGTTTCTGGACCCGTTCCTTCTCCCGCTGCGCCTCCGCGATTTGCCGCTCCAGCTCCGCCGCCCGCTCTTCCGTCGCCCGTTCCTTCTTGTCGATCAGCGCCACCTTGCGGTCCAGATTCGTCTCGCGCTGGCTGATGCGCTCCTCCAGCGCCGCCAGTTCCTGCCGCCGCGTCTTGGTGCTCTTTTCGAATTCCTCGCGCGCGCGCAACACTTCCGCCTTGGCCTGCACCTCGGCGTCCTTGCGGATCACGGCCGCCTCGCGCTGCGCGTCGCTCAACAATTTGGCCGCCTGCCGGCTCGCGGAATCCGCTTCGCGCGCCGACAACACCTGCCGCCACCAGTAGCCCAGGCCCGCGCCCAGCGCCCCGGCCGCCAATGCCGCCACCACCGCTCCAATGATCAGCCCCATGGCTGTGCCTCCTTCCTTCGGCGCTCCGCCGCGCCGCACACGATGATTCGTTCGTCCGTCGCCACCGCATCCACCGCCACATCCGCCGCCGTGGCCGGCACCCGCTCCACGATCTGGAACTCGTAGGCCAGTCCCACCAGCCACGGCCTCCGCTCGGCCGCCTCGAGCCACGCGGACAGCAGCCGGTCGTAATGGCCGCCGCCCCGTCCCAAACGCCGGCCCGCCGTGTCGAAGGCCACGCCGGGCGTCACCACCACGTCCACCTCGCCGGGAGCCGCCGGCCGCCGCTGCGCCGGCTCCGCCACGCCCAGCGGCCCGCGCGCCAGCGCCTCGCCGGCCTCCAGCCAGCACAGCGCGTAGCGCCCGTCCGGCCCCCGCGCCGGCACGCACACGCGCCGGCCGCGCTCGCGGCAGGCGCGCAGAATCGCGTCCGTCCCCACTTCGCGGCCCAGCGCCAGATAACACCCCACCGCCGCCGCGCGCGCGAACTCGGCCGTGGCCAGCAGCCGCTCCTGCGCCGCCCGGCCGTGCGCCTCGGCCCAGGCCGGCGCCAACGCCGCCCGCTGCGCCAGCAGCGCGCGCCTCAGCCGCGCTTTTTCCTCGGCCAGTTCCATCATCCCGCGCTCCGCGCCTTGTCCGCGGCCTCCGCCGCGGCCCGCGCCGCCCAATACTCCAACCGCCGCCGAATCGTCTCTTCGTAGCCCTCGCCGCTCGGCTCGTAATAGCGCGTCGCGGTCGGCACGTATTCCTGGGCCGTAAAGTGGCCCGCGTAATCGTGCGGATAGCGGTAACGCTCCTCGGACTCCGCTTCCTCGGGCCGATCCGCCGTCCGCAGCTTCACGTTGCGCAGCCGCCGGGGCACCTCCAGCGTCCGCCCCGCGGCCACGTCGCTCATGGCCTTCTCGATCGCCAGATACGCGGCGTTGCTCTTGGGCGCCGTCGCCAGGTAGGTCGTCGCCTGCGCCAAAATGATCCGCGCTTCGGGCATGCCGACGAAATCCGCCGCCTCCAGCGCGGCGGTCGCCACCGTCAACCCCCGCGGGTCCGCGTTGCCGATATCCTCCGCCGCCAGAATCACCAGCCGGCGCGCGATGAACCGCGGATCTTCCCCCGCGCTCAACATCTTCGCCAGCCAGTACACCGCCGCGTGGGGATCGGAACCGCGCACGCTCTTGATGAACGCCGAAATCGTGTCGTAGTGCCCTTCCTCGTCGCGGTCGTAGAGCACGGCCTTCTTCTGGATCGAATCCTCGGCCGCGGCCCGCGTCACCCGCACCCGCCCCGCGGCGTCCGGCGGCGTCGTCAACACCGCCACTTCCAGCGCGTTGAGCGCGCGGCGGGCGTCGCCCTCGCACATCCGCGCCAGATGCGCCAGCGCCTCCTCCTCCGCTTCGGCCCGCTGCGCCGCCAGCCCGCGTTCATCCGTCAGCGCCCGCCGCAGCAGCCGCACGATGGCCTCCTCGGACAGGGCCTTGAGTTCGAACACCAGCGAGCGCGAGACCAGCGGCGCATTGATGAAGAAGGCCGGATGATGCGTGGTCGCCCCGATCAGCGTGATCACGCCTTGCTCGACGTGCGGCAACAGCACGTCCTGCTGGGACTTGCTGAAGCGGTGGATTTCGTCGATAAACAGAATCGTTTCGACCTGTTCCCGCCGGCGGCGTTGCGCCGCGGCGGCGATCAACTCGCGCAGCACCGCCACGTTCGCCAGCACGCCGCTGGTGCGCTCGAAACGCCGGCGCGTCGCGCCGGCGATCACCTCGGCCAGGGACGTCTTGCCGCAACCCGGCGGCCCGTAGAGAATCAGACTGCTCAGCCGGTCGGCCTCGATGGCCCGGCGCAACAGCTTGCCGGGTCCCAGAATCTCCTCCTGGCCGAGCACCTCGTCCAGCGTGCGCGGCCGCATGCGCGCCGCCAAAGGCTGGCGTCCGCCGCCTTCCTCCGCCGGCTGCTCGAAGAGATCTGTCGTGTCCGCCATCAAAAAAAAGCCCCGCCATCAGCCGCTCAGACACAGATCTCGAACCCTCGTTACCGAGGTGGGTGCGCTCTATCCGCCGGTCACTGAGTCCCCGGTAACGGGGCGTTCAGATTCCGCCGTATTCACGCTCCCAAAGAGCAATCAATGGGCAAGAGATATTGTGCCTTGGTGCGAACCAGGCAGGGCTTTTCTTCTCAACAGAAGAATGGCGTCCCTAACCGCTGTGAAAGAACACTTCGGACCCGTCCCGTCCCCGCGGGTCCAACCGCTTTCTGCCCCATCCCCAACGGGATTCAAACACGCAACGCCCGCTCCTAGTATCGCAACGCCGCGCCGCAGCGCCGCGCTGCCTATCGCCAGAAGCAAATCCATCAACCGGACAAACATGGATGTGTAGCCCTGTATTAGCCCGACCGCACCGACTGCTCCGCTCTTACCCATCTCGAATCTGTGCGTGCAACTCTCTCTTCAGCGCCTCGCCGACCTGCTCGTGGAAGCGATTGGCTTCCTCGTCGGTCAGCGTCCGCTCCGAAGACCGATACACCAGGGAATAGGCCAGACTCTTCTTGCCTGCTCCTATTCCTCGGCCTCTGAAAATATCAAAGAGTTCGACGCTCGTCAACTCCGGCGGCGCAACTTTTCGAATCCAGGCCACAATCTCCTCGTGCCGCACCCCTTCGTCCACGATCAACGCGATGTCCCGCACGATCCCCGGATAGGCCGGCGTCGGCTGCGCCGCGCGCGCGGCGCCGTAGCGCCCGATCAACGCCTCCGTTTCCAACTCGGCCAGCGCCAACGGCTCCGGAATGCGCCATTCCCGGCGCAACGCTTCCCGCGCCAGCGCCAGCACCCCGCAGCGGCGTCCGTCCGCCCACACCGCCGCCGACCAGCCCGCCTCGGCATAGGAAACGTCTTCCGCCCGCAATTCCACCGCGCCCAGCCCCTGCGCCGCGCACAAGGCCTCCACGAGGCCCTTGGCCCACAAAAACATCTCCTCCGCGCCGACCGGCCGGCGCCCGTCCAGCGGCAGCCGCCCGGCCTTGCCCAGCAACCCCAGCGCCACCCGCTCCTCCTCCCGGATGCGGCCGTCGGCTTCCTTCAGAAAAACGCGGCCCAGCTCGAAAAACGCCGCCGCCGTGGTCTGACGCGCCTGGTTGCGCCCCAGCGCCTCCACGAGCTGCGGAATCAACGAATCGCGCAACGCCGCGTAGTCGGCGCTGACGGGATTCGGCAACACCACCCGCCGGGCCGCCGCATCCGGCGAAAACAGGTTCAGGGCCGCCTCCGAGACGAAGCTGTAACTCAGAATCTCGTTCAACCCCAGCGCCGCCAGGTTCGACCGCAGAGCCTCCCGCGCCCGGTACGCCGAGTCGTCCGCCTGCGCCCCCAGTCCGCCCGCCGGCTTGCCGGCCGGCACGCCGTCCAGACCGTGCAGCCGCGCCACTTCCTCGATCAGATCGGCCTCGATCTCCAGATCGGGCCGGAACGATGGCGCCCGCACCGTGCAGCTTTCGGCGTCCCGCGCCACGATCGGCAATTCCAGGGCTTCCAGGCGCTGGGTGATCTCCGCCTCGCTCAGCTCGATGCCCAGCAGCCGGCGCGCGCGGGCATAACGGCAGCGAATCTCCCGCGGCGGCCGCCGGCCGGGATAGACGTCGAGCACGCCCTGCGCCACCGCCGCGCCGCTCAGTTCCGCCATCAACCGCGCCGCCCGCCGGCTGGCCCACTCCGCCCCCTCGGGATCCACGCCGCGCTCGTAGCGGTACGACGACTCCGTCGTCAGCCCCACCGCCACGGCCGTGGCGCGGATCAGCGGCGCCGCGAAGCAGGCGCTCTCCAGCAGCACCCTGGTCGTGCCCTCCCCGATCTCGCTGCCGGCGCCGCCCATGATCCCCGCCAGGGCCACCGGCCGCGCGGCGTCCGCGATCACCAGCATCTGCGGCGTGATCGGCCGCTCCAGCCCGTCCAGGGTGGCCAATCGTTCGCCGGGCCGCGCCCGCCGCACCACGATGCGCCGTCCCTCCAGCCGCTCGTAATCGAACGCATGCAGCGGTTGCCCGCACTCAAGCATCACGTAGTTCGTCACGTCCACGAGATTGCTGATCGGCCGCACGCCGCACAGCCTCAGACGCTGCCGCAGCCAGAAGGGACTCGGCCCCAGCCGCGCGCCGGTCAAGACCCGCGCCGTGTAGCGGGGACAACCCGCCGGATCCTCCACCGCCACCGCCGCCAGCGTCTCCACCGGCGGGGGCCCCTCGGCAACCTGCGCCGGCGGCCGCCGCAGCCGGCCGCCGGTCAGCGCCGCCACTTCCCGCGCCATCCCCAACACACACAGGCAATCGGGGCGGTTCCAGGTCACCTCCAACTCCAACACCGTCTCCGGCAGCCCCAGCGCCTCGGCCAGCGGCATGCCGATCGGCGCCGCCGTGTCGAGCAGCAGGATGCCGCTGTGGTCTTCGGACAAACCCAGCTCGTCCTCGGCGCACAGCATGCCCTCGGACAGTTGGCCGCGAATCTCGCTGCGCTCGATGCGCTGCCCGTTGGGCAGGACGGTCCCCGGCCGCGCCAGCGCCGCGCGCCGGCCCGCGGCCGCGTTGGGCGCGCCGCAGACCACCTGCAGCGTGCCGCGCCCGTCCGCCACCCGGCACAGGCGCAGCCGCTCGGCCCGCGGATGCGGCTCCACCGCCAGAATCTCGGCCACCACCACGCCCGGCAGCGCGGACCCCACCCGCTCGATGCTCTCCACCTCCGTGCCGGAAAACGTCAGCTTCTCGGCCAGGGCTTCGGCCGACAGCTCGAACTCCACGCACTCCCGCAGCCAACTGAGTGGTACTTTCATCCTCGCCCATCCCGCGGCGAACGCCGCCCCCCGCTCACGCAAACTGCCGCAAGAACCGCGCGTCGCTCTCGTAAAACGCCCGAATGTCGCCCACGCCGTACTTGATCATCGCGATGCGCTCCACCCCCATCCCGAACGCATAGCCCGTCACCGCCTCCGGATCGTAGCCCACCTTGGCGAACACCCGCGGGTCCACCATCCCCGCCCCGGCAATCTCGATCCAGCCGCTGTTCTTGCACACCCGGCACCCCTTGCCGCCGCAGACGTGGCAGGAAAAATCGCACTCCACGCTCGGCTCCGTGAACGGAAAGAAATGCGGCCGGAACCGCACCCCGACCCCCGGGCCCATCATCTCGCGCGCAAAGTAGGCCAGCACGCCCTTCAGATCGGCCATGCTCACGTCGCGGTCCACGTACAGCCCTTCCACCTGATGAAAGTTGGCGCTGTGCGTCGCGTCCGTCTTGTCGCGCCGGTAACAGCGGCCGGGCGTGATGATCCGCACCGGCGGCGGCTGCCGTTCCATGACCCGGATTTGCACCGGCGAGGTCTGCGTGCGCAGGCACTCCCCCGTTTCCAGCCAGAAAGTGTCCTGCGCGCTCAGGGAAGGATGGTGCTCGGGCGTGTTGAGGGCCTCGAAGTTGTGGTAGCGCGTTTCCACGTCCGGCCCGTCCGCCACCGTGAAGCCCAGCCGGCCGAAAATCCGCGCCACTTCCCGGATCACCTGCGAGATCGGATGGATCGAGCCCAGCCCGCGCCAGCGGCCCGGCAGGCTGAAGTCGAAGGCCGGGGCCGCGGCGGGCGCCGCCGCGCCGAGCGCGGCCTTGCGGCGCTCCAGCGCCGCCGTCAGTTCCTGCTTGAGGGCATTCGCCCCCTGGCCCACCGCGGCGCGCTCGGCGGCCGGAACATCCCGCAGTCCCTTCATGATCTGCGGCAACAAACCGTGCCGGCCCAGATAGCGAATCCGCACCGCCTCCAGTGCCGCCGCGTCCGCCGCCGTCTGCGCCTCCGCCAGCGCCGTCTCCTTCAACCGCGCCATCTCCGCCGCCGTCATGGTCTCGCTCCTCGGCGCCCCGTCCGCCCGCCCGTCGGTCTTCGGACCGTCCAAAAAAAAAGGCCATCCCAAGGATGGCCGTTGGAACCGCCGCTCGTGGATCAAAGGTCGGCCCGGACCCGATCCACGAGCGCCCGAAAGCCGGCCGGATCCGCGATCGCGATCTCGGACAACATCTTCCGGTTCAACCCGATCTTCGCCTTGGCCAGCCCAGCCACCAGCCGGCTGTACCGCACGCCCTGCGCACGGCAGGCCGCCGTCAAACGCGCCACCCACAGCGAGCGGTATTCCCGCTTTTTGAACCGGCGGTGCTGAGTCGCCAGCCGTCCGGCGCGATCCACCGCTTCCGTGGCCATGCGAAACAACTTGCTGCGGTTGCCCCGAAACCCCTTGGCCAGCGCCAAGCGGCGTTTTCTCCTGCGCCGCGATGCGGGCGCGTTGGTTGCTCTCGGCATGTCGCTCCTCCCAACCCCTCCACGTTAAATCGTTTTGCCACCCTTGGGGCGCGCCGGGCGCCCGGCCGCCGGTTAGGCCAACATTCCGGAGATGCGCTTGCGCTCCGGAGCGCTCAACAAGCCCGGCTTCCGCAGCCGCCGCTTGTGCTTGCGCGTCTTGCCCGCCAGCAAATGACCGCGTCCGGGGTGCGCAAACTTGATCTTGCCCCCCGCCGTCTTCCAGCAGCGCTTGGCTGCGGCCTTGTTCGTCTTCTTTTTCAACATGGCTGACTCGCTCCCGGATTCTCGACGCCCGCCCCCGCCGGCACGGCCGCCGGCGCCGCGGCCGGCGCTCCCGCCGCCGTCTCGGACGGCGCCGCGCCCGGCCCTCCCACCTGCACCCCGGCGGACGTTCCGGCCGGCGTTCCGGCCGCTGCCCCGGTTTTGGAGGCAAGCGTAGGGGCGGGACTGTAGCCTACCGGCCGCGGGGTGTCCAGCTTTTTAGGCTGCGATTTTCCGCTGCGCACGCCCAGCAGCGCCACCAGCATCCGGCCGATCATCCGCGGCTCCATCTCCACCACCCCGACGTCTTCGCAATCCTTCAGCACCCGCTTGACCACCTCCAGCCCCAACTCGCGGTGCGCGTTCTCCCGCCCCCGGAACTGCAACGTCACCTTGACCTTGTGGCCATCCTGGAGAAACTCGCGCATGTGCCGCACCTTGGTCTGGTAGTCGTGCTCCTCGACGTTGGCGTGGAACTTCATCTCCTTGACCGGCTTGTTGTGCGCCATAGCCTGCGCCCGCGCCCGCCGCTTCTTCAGACTCTCTTCGTAGCGGTACTTGCCGAAATCCATGATCCGGCAAACCGGCGGCTCGGCCGTCGGCGCGATTTCGACCAGATCCAGCCCGTGCTCCTGCGCCAGCCGCAGAGCCTCGCGCGTCGGCATCACCCCCAGCATCTCCCCGTTGGCGCCCACGCAGCGCACGGTCACGGCGCGAATTCGATGGTTGGCTCTGGCCAGCGGCTGGCGGTTGTCCGGTCTCCTGGCATGCGGATGCATAACTATGCGCACTCTCCCTGGTTTGGCTGTTCGACGCCCTCGGGCCGGTTTTCCCGGCCCAACTGCGCCATGACTTCGTCCACGGTCCGCGCCCCCAGATCGCCCCCCGTCCGGCTGCGCAGCGCCACCGTGCCGCGCTCGGCCTCCCGGGCGCCGGCAATCAACATGTAAGGAATCTTCTCCTCCTGCGCGCGGCGGATTTTGGCGCCGAGCTTGTCGGACTTGCCGTCCACCGTCGCGCGCAGATCGGCGGCCGTCAGGCGCTGCGCCACAGCCGCGGCATACGCTTCCTGCCGCTCCGTCACCGGAATCACCCGCGCCTGCTCCGGCGCCAGCCACAGCGGAAAGGCCCCGCCGTAGTGCTCGATCAGGATGCCGAAGAAACGCTCCAGACTGCCCAGCAACGCGCGGTGCACCATGTAGGGCTGATGCTCCTGGCCGTCTTCCCCGACGTAGGCCAGCCCGAAGCGCTGGGGAATGTTGAAATCGAACTGAATCGTGCTGAGTTGCCATTCGCGCCCCAGCGCGTCGTGGATCTTGATGTCGATCTTCGGCCCGTAAAACGCCCCGCCGCCCTCGTCGCGCTCGTAGGCCAGCCCCGCCGCCCGCAGCGCGTTCTCCAGCGACGCCGTCGCCTGCTGCCAGCGCGCCGCCTCGCCCACCGCCTTGGCCGGCCGCGTGGACAGGTAGGCCTTGAATTCCCGAAAGCCGAAACAGCGCAGCATCTTCAGGGCAAACTGCACCGTCCGCGCCACCTCCTCCTCGATCTGCTCCGGCGTGCAGAAAATGTGCGCGTCGTCCTGCGTGAAACCGCGCACCCGCAGCAGTCCCTGCACCACCCCGCTCTTCTCGTAGCGGTACACCGTGCCCAGCTCCGCCCAGCGCAACGGCAAATCCCGATACGAGCGCTTGTGCGCCCGGTACACCTGAATGTGGAACGGACAGTTCATCGGCTTGACGAAATAATCCTGCCCGTCAATGTCCATGGGCGCGTACATGTTCTCGCGGTAGAACTCCAGGTGGCCCGAGGTTTCCCACAGCAGCGCCCGCCCCAGATGCGGCGTGTAAAGCAACTCGTAGCCCCCCCGGAAATGCTCTCGCCTCCAGAAGTCCTCGATCGTCGCCCGGATGCGCGCCCCTTTCGGATGCCAGTGGATCAAGCCGGGCCCCACGTCCTCCTGAATACTGAACAGGTCCAACTCCCGGCCCAGCTTGCGATGATCCCGCCGGCGCGCCTCTTCGAGCCGCTGCAAAAGCGCGGCCAGCGCCTCCGGCGACTCCGCGGCCACGCCGTACAAGCGCTGCAGCATCGGATTGGTTTCCAGCCCGTGAAAATAGGAGCCCGCCACCGACGTGAGCTTGAAGGCGCGAAGCTCGCTCGTCCGCGCCACATGCGGCCCGCGGCACAAATCCACGAACTCCCCGCAGCGGTAGAGCGTGATCGACTCGCCTTCCGGAATGTCGGCCAGCCGCTGCAACTTGTACGTCTGCCCCGCCTGCTCGAAGAGCGCCTGGGCCGCCGCGCGCGAGACCTCCTGGCGTTCGAACGGCAGATCGGCCGCGACGATGCGGGCCATCTCCTTCTCGATCGCGGGAAAATCTTCGGGAGTAAGCCGTTGCGGCAAGTCGAAGTCGTAGTAGAAACCGTCCGCGGTCGCCGGCCCGATGTCGAGCTTGACGTCCTCGAACAACCGGCAAACCGCCGCCGCCATCACGTGCGCCGTGCTATGGCGCAACCGTTCCAGGTCCAATGAAAAAACCTCCGCGCGTTCACGTTGGCGCGCCGATGCCCACCGCCCCCGGCGCGCCCGCTGCCGGGTCAGAAACGGAACCCGCCGCAACGTCCCAATTTGAGGCCACTCTAGCCGCCCGGCCGCCGCGCCGTCAATCGCAAATCTCGCCGCTCCAACGGCCGCGCCGCCGCGCGGCAGCCTCATTTTTCCGGCCGCCAGCGCGCCACCTCCTCGAGCAACGCCGCCAACGCTTCGCCCTCGCTCACCGTCCGCCGCAGCGCGCCTCCCACGTACAACGCGAATTTGCCCCGCCCGCCCGCCAACGCAATGTCCGCCTCCCGCGCCTCGCCCGGGCCGTTGACCAGGCAGCCCATCACCGCCACCAGCGGCCGCGCCGCGTCCGGCTGCCCCCCATAGCGCGCCTCCAGCGCCGCCTCCGCCTCCCGCGCCAGCCGCGCCACGTCCACCTCCGCCCGGCCGCAGGTCGGACACGACACCACTGCCGCTCCCGGAGCGCGCAAACCCAGCGCCCGCAGAATCTCCAGCCCCACCCGCACTTCCGCCGCCGGCGTGTCGGTCAGCGAAACCCGAATCGTATCCCCAATGCCTTCGGCCAGCAGAATGCCCAGCGCCACGGACGAGCGCACCGTCCCCGCCAGAAAGGTGCCGGCCTCGGTCACGCCCAGATGCAGCGGATAGTCCGTCTGCCGCGCCAGCAGCCGATAGGCCTCCACCGTGCGCCGCGCGTCGGAGGCCTTGACCGAAAGCTTGATCTCGCGGTAGTCGAGTTCCTCCAGCAACCGCGCGTGCCGCAGCGCGCTCTCCACCAGCGCCGCCGCCGTGGCCCCGCCGTGCTTGACCAGCAGGTCGCGCTCCAGCGATCCGCTGTTGACGCCAATCCGGATCGGCACGCGCCGTTCCCGCGCCGCTTCCACCACCGCGCGAATCCGCTCCGCGCCGCCGATGTTGCCGGGATTGATCCGCAGTCCGTCCACCCCGGCCGCCAGGGCCCGCAGCGCCAGCCGATGATCGAAATGAATGTCCGCGATCAGCGGCACCCGCGCCTCGGCCTTGATCGCCGCCAGGGCCGCCGCCGCCGCCTCGTCCGGCACGGCCAGCCGCACCAGGTCCGCGCCCAGCGTCTCCAGTTCGCGAATCTGCCGCACGGTCGCCGCCACATCGCGCGTGTCGGTCTTGGTCATGGTCTGCACGCTGATCGGCGCCCCGCCGCCCACCGTCACCGACCCGACCCGCACCGCCCGCGTGTTCCGGCGCTCGCCCGTCATCAAGGCCCCTCCGCCGCCGCGGCGTTGGTCGCCCCCGCGGCCGCCGGCGCCTCCGCCGCCGGCCGCGGCCCGACCAGGCGCCGCACCAGGCGGCCCACCGGCGTCATGCGGTCCATGTCGCGCCCGCTCAGGAGCACCAGCAGTCCGATCAACAGCACGGCGCACACGTTCACCAGCGCATGGGCCAAGCGCGCCGGCACCGGCCGCCGCGCCGCCAGCTCCCAGAGGGCAAAGAGGATATGCCCGCCGTCCAGCACCGGGATGGGCAGCAGATTCAAGATCGCCAGATTGACGTTGAGAAAAGCGGTGAAGGAAATGGCCAGAATCAGGCTCGTTTTGACGATCAGCCAGTAGCTGGCCACAATGGCCACCGGCCCGCCCAGCGCCTGGGATGCCGCCCGCGCCTGCCTGGGCGTGCCCAGCGCTCGCAACACCCGCAAGATGGCGCCGGCATGGTTGCGCAACTGCTCCCACGGCCGCGGCCGGCTCACGGTGTCGAACTCCACGGCCTCCGGATTGAACCGAATGCCGATGCGCACCTGCCGCGCGCGTTCGTCGTAAGCCGGCGTCACGCGCAGCGTCACCTTCTCCGTCCGCCCGCCGGCGGCCGGCCGCCGCACGGTCAGCGCGGTTTCCCGGTCCCGGTATTCCTCCACCAACTGAATCAGATGGCCGATGCTGAAGACCTCCCGCCCCGCGAACTCGACCACCACGTCGCCCGGCCGCACGCCGGCCCGCTCCGCGCTCAGGCCGGGCTCCACGCTCAAGACGCTGCACAGGTTGCGCCCCTCCACGCCCCGCAGCCCGCGCTCCCCCAGCAGCCCCTTTTCGGTGGGCACGCGCAGTTCCCGCACCGCGCCGGAGGCGTCGCGCACCCGCAGCGTCACCTCCTCGTGCAGCGCGGCCTCCATGCGCACCTCGCTCCACTTGCCGACCTTCACGCCGTTGACCGCCAGCACCTCGTCGCCGATGCGCAATCCGGCCGCATAGGCCCGGCTGTCCCGATCCACGAAGCCCACCGTCGAGCTGCGCTCGGCCGGCCCGGCCGGAATCCCGACCGCATAGACCACCCACACCAGCGCCACCGCCAGCAGCACGTTGCCGGCGGCGCCGGCCAGCGCCACCAGCACTTTGCGCCAGGGCGCCACCGGCGGCAGCGTGCGGGCCGCGGCGTCGGCGCCTTCCGCGTTCTGCAAGGCGTTCATCCCCGCCGGATCGAGCTGCGGCAGCGCCACGTAGCCCCCGATCGGAATGCAGCCGATGCGGTACGTCACGCCCCCCCGCTTGCGCTTCCAGAGCGCCGGACCGAAGCCGATCGAAAACACGTCGATCGTCAGCCCGCACCAGCGCGCCGCCAGATAGTGCCCCAGTTCGTGCACGAAGATCGTCACGCCGAACAGCAGCACCAGCACCGCCGCCGCCCATCCGTTGCCCAGCCAGGTCTCCCACATGCCTTTGCTTCGTCCTTTCAGCGCGGCCGTGCGCCGGCTTCCCAGCGCGCCGCTTCCTCCCGCGCCCAGGCGTCGGCGGCCAGAATGTCCGCCAGCGCCGGCGCCTCGACCACCCGGTGGCGCTCCATCACCCCTTCCACGAGGCGCCATATTCCCGCAAAGCCGATCCGTTCCTCAAGGAACTTCTGCACCGCCACCTCGTTGGCCGCGTTCAACACCACCGGCAGCGTGCCGCCCCGCGCCGCGGCCTGCTGCGCCAGGCGCAGGCACGGAAAACGCCCCGGGTCGGGTTCCGCGAAGTGCAGCGTCCCCAACGCGGCCACGTCCAGACCGGGCAGCGCCCCGTCCACCCGCTCCGGATACGTCAGCGCATACTGGATGGCAAAGCGCATGTCCGTCGGGCTCATCTGCGCCAGCAGACTGCCGTCCACGAATTCGACCAGCGAATGCACGATGCTCTCGGGATGGATCACCACCCGAATGCGCTCGGCGGGCATGTCGAACAGCCAGCGCGCTTCCATGATCTCCAGGCCCTTGTTCATCAGCGTGGCCGAATCCACGGTCACCTTGCGGCCCATCTTCCAGCGCGGATGCGCCAGGGCCTGCGCGACGGTCACGCGCTCCAGGTCCACCTCGCGCCGGGCTCCGAACGGGCCGCCCGAGGCCGTCAACCACAGCCGCCGCACGTCCGGCCGCGGCGCGGGCGGACCGCGGCGCGTCTCACCGCGTTCGGCCAGGCATTGGAAGATCGCGCTGTGCTCGCTGTCCACCGGCAGCAGCCGCGCGCCATGCCGGCGGCAGGCCGCCAGCACCACGGGTCCGCCGGCCACCAGCACCTCCTTGGTGGCCAGCGCCACGTCATGGCCGGCGCGAATGGCGGCCAGGACCGGCGCCAGGCCGGCCATGCCCACCACCGCGCACAACACCAGGTCCGCGTCCGGCAGCGCGGCCAGTTCCTCCAGCCCTTCCGCCCCGGCGAGCACCCGCACGCCGGGCGGCGCCGCCTGCGCGCACTGCCGCGCCGCCGCCGCGTCGGCCACCGCCACGTGCCGCGCCCCGAACTCCTGCGCCTGCTCCAGCGCCTGGCGGTAGCCCCGGCCCACCCCCACCCCCGCCACCTCGAACCGCGGCGCCATAGCCTTGATCACCCGCAGCGCGGCGCGGCCGATCGAGCCCGTGCTGCCCAGAATCACCACCCGCTTCATGAAAGGAACACTTTCGCGTAGGCGTAGAGCACCGGCGCGCCGAACAACAGGCTGTCGAGCACGTCCAGCAGGCCGCCCATCCCCGGAATCGCGGCGCTGGAATCCTTGGCCCCCGCCGCCCGCTTGAGCAGCGACTCGAACAGATCGCCCGCCACCCCGCTGAGCGTCAGCAACGCGCCCAACACCACCGCCTGCCCAGCGCCGAATTCCAGCGCGCCCAGCCGCCCGCCCCCCAGCCGCTGGAACAGCCAGCTTCCCAGCACCGCCAGCGCCAGGCCGCCCCCCAGACCTTCCCAGGTCTTAGCCGGCGAAATGCGCGGAAACAGTTTGTGCCGGCCGAACAAAGTGCCCGCGAAGTAGGCCCCGATATCCCCCAGTTTCACCACCACCACCAGATACAACGTCAGCATGCGCCCGCTGGGGCTGACCATCAGGCCCCCGCTCGCGCCGTTGCCCGCAAAGGCCAGCCGCGTGAAGAAGTTGAACAGATACGGCACGTACCAGATGCCGAACAGCGTGCCGCCGAGCGTCTCCAGCGGCCGGTCGTTGTGCTTTTGCGGAAACTGCCGCACAAACACCGCGATCAGCGACGCCAGCATCACCAGCAGTTCCCATTGGTACGCCGCCGCCGCCCGGGCCCCGACCCCGCCGCCGTTGAAGAAGGTGGCGGCGATCAACGCCGCGCCGCAGACCACGCCCACATACCGGAAACAGGGAATGCCCGCCCGGCGCAGCATGGCGTAGAACTCGAGCTGGGCCAACGACGAAATGGCCACCAGCAGCAACAAAATGCCGAAGGCGGGCAGGTAATTGGCGCACAGCACGTACGCCGCTCCGATCAGGCACCCGCTGATGATTCGATACTGCAACATCGCTCTGCGCCCTTCTTGCGGCACCGCCGCCCGGCCGCCCCGTCAGCCGAGGCCGCCAAAGCGCCGCCGCCGCCGGCCATACTCCGCCAGCGCCGCCGCAAACTCCGGCTCGCGGAAATCCGGCCAAAGCACCGGCGTGACATACAACTCGCTGTAAGAAATCTGCCACAACAGAAAGTTGCTGACGCGCATCTCGCCGCTGGTGCGGATCACCAGGTCGGGGTCCGGCACGTCCGGCGCGTACAGCCGCGCCGCCACCGTCTCCGGCCCCACCGTCTCGGGATCCAGCGTTCCCGCCCGCGCCTCCCGCGCAATCTGCCGCGCCGCGTCCGCAATCTCCGTGCGTCCGCCGTAACTCAGCGCCAGAATGAGCTGGCCGGCCCGGTGCGCGCGCGTCGCCTCCATCACCCGCGCCAGTTCTCGGCGCACCCCCCGGGGCAGGTCCTCCAGCCGCCCGATCACGCGCAGCCGCACCTTGTGCTCGTGCAACTCGCGTTCGTTCTCCCGCAAGAATTTTTTCAGCAGGTTCATCAACCCGTAGATTTCCGCCCGCGGCCGGACCCAGTTCTCGACGCTGAAGGCATAGAGCGTCAGGTACTTCACCCCCGCCTGGCGGCAGGCGCGAATGACCGCGCGCACCGATTCCGCGCCGGCTTTGTGCCCTTCGAGGCGCGGCAGGTTCCGGGCCTGCGCCCAGCGCCCGTTGCCGTCCATGATGATCGCCACATGCCGCGGTATGCCGCTCGCCGTTTTGTTCATCTGCCGCCCGCCTCCGCCGCCAACGTTTCCACGCCCTAGATCGCCAGGCGGATCGTGTTCTCCCGGCCGGGGCCGACGGAGAGCAGGCCCAGCGGCACGCCGGTCAACTCGCACAACCGCCGCACGTAGGTCTGCGCCGCGGCGGGCAAGTCTTCGAAGCGCCGCGCCTCGCGCGTGCTGGCGCGCCAGCCCGGCAGTTCTTCGTAGATCGGCCGGCATTGCGCCAGCCGCCGGGCGTCCGCCGGCACGGTTTCCAGCCGCCGGCCCGCGCATTCGTAAGCCACGGCGATCCGCACGCGCTCCTCGCCGTCCAGCACGTCCAGCTTGGTCAGCGCCCAGTAGTCGATGCCGTTGAGCGCCGCCGCGTAGCGCGCCACGACGGCGTCGAACCACCCGCAGCGGCGCGGCCGGCCGGTCGTCGCCCCGTATTCCCCGCCGGCGCGGCGCAGCCGCTCCCCCGTCTCGTCCGTCAACTCCGTGGGCAACGGCCCCTCGCCCACCCGCGTCGTATAGGCCTTCAGCACCCCCACCACCCGGTCAATGCGCCGCGGCGGCAGGCCCGTGCCCGTCACCGCCCCGCCCGCGGTCGTGTTCGAGGAGGTCACGAACGGATAGCTGCCGAAATCGATGTCCAGCATCGTGCCCTGCGCGCCCTCGAACAGCAACGCCCGCCCCTCGGCCGCCGCGCGCTGGATCAGCGCGGCCGTGTCGGCCACGAACGGCGCCAGCCGCGCCGCCGCCCCGGCGCAACGGGCCGCGGCCTCGGCCGCGTCGATCGGCGCGCCGCCCAGCGCGGCCAACACCCGATTGGCCTCCTCCAGCCGCGGCGCCAGCCGCTCGGCAAACGCCGGATCGACCAAGTCCGCCATCCGCAGTCCGATCCGCAGCGCCTTGTCGCCATACGCCGGCCCGATGCCGCGCCGGGTCGTGCCGATCCGCTCCGCGCGGCCGCCGCGGTTCTCCCGCCCCTCGTCGAGCGCGCGATGATAGGGCAACACCAGGTGCGCCCGATCGCTCACGAACAGCCGGCCCGCGGTGCGGATTCCGCGCTGCTCCAGCTCCTCGATCTCCGCCACCAGCGCCACGGGATCCACCACCATCCCGTTGCCCAGCACGCAGACCTTGCCCGGGTGCAGAATCCCCGAGGGGAGCAAATGCAAGACGTACTGCGCTTCGCCCACCTTGACGGTGTGCCCCGCGTTGTTTCCGCCCTGATAGCGCACCACCCAGTCCGCTTCGCGGGTCAGCACGTCGATGACTTTCCCTTTGCCTTCGTCGCCCCATTGGGCCCCGACCAGCACCGTATTCGGCATCGTCCCGCACCCTTCCGTTTGGCCGCGCCGCCGCGGCCGCGTTATTCCCGGGGCTTGGCCTCGCCCAGCGGATCCCGCGCCCCGCACTCGCGAAACGCCCCGGCCCGCTCCACGCAACTCGGACACCGCCCGCAAGGCCGCTCGCCGCCGCGGTAGCAGGTCCACGTCTGCCCGAAGTCCACCCCCAGTTCCAACCCCAACCGCAACACCTCGGCCTTGCGCCAACCGACAAACGGCGCCCGCAGCGCCACCGGCCGCACCCGATTCAGCGCCAGAAGATCGTTCATTCGCCGGACAAAATCAACCGTGCAGTCCCAGTAGCCGTACTCGTCCTGCGCCTGGGCGCCGTAGAACACCTCCGCCGCCCCCCGCGCTTCGGCATACGCCGCCGCCACCGCCAGCAGCACCATGTTGCGATTCGGCACGTAGGTCGGCGGCTGGCGCCGCTGCGCCGCGCTCAGGGCCTCCAGAGCGGGCGGCTCCGCCCCGCCGCCCACCAGCGCCGAGGCGCCGCCGATCAAGGCTCCGAACCAGGCCGCGTCCACGACCCGATGCTCCGCCGCCCCCGCCGCCGCCGCCTGCCAGCGCGCCGCCTGCAGCTCCCGCGCGTGCTTCTGGCCGTAGTCGAACGACAAGGCGTACACCCGCTCCCGCCCCAGCCGCCGGCGCACGTAATGCAGCAACGTGCTGGAGTCCAGCCCGCCGGACAACAAGACCACCGCCGGTTCCATGGCGCTCAACGCATGCCGATCAACCGGTGGAGCTGCACCTGCAGCCGCACCGGCAGACCGTCCTCCACAATCCACGCCGCCAGCTCGGCCGGCGCCAGCCCGCTGCCCGCCGCCGGACTGAACAACACCGCCCGACACCGGCGCGCCAACTCGTGCGCGGCGCTGAAGGCCCGCGCCCATTCGTAGTCCGCGCGATCGGCGATCACGAACTTGACCTCATCGGCCGGCCGCAGCCGCCCCAGGTTGCCCGCCGCGAACGAGCCGCCGGCTCCGCTGCCCGGACACTTCACGTCCACGATCGCCATCACGCCCTCGGGAATCCGCGCCAGGTCCTGGCTGCCGTTGGTCTCCACCAGCACCGGCCGCGGTCCGGCGTCGCGCAAGGCCGCGGCGAGGGCGGGAAACCCGGGCTGCAGCAGCGGCTCGCCGCCCGTGATCTCCGCCAGCGCGGCCCGGCTCTCCCGCCATTGCGCGGCCAGCTCCGCAATGCGCGCCGTCCGCCCCCGGCCTCGCGCTTGCGGAGTGTCGCAATACCCGCAGCGCAGATTGCAGCCGGCCAGCCGGACAAAGAAACATGGATAGCCTGCCCAGCTCGATTCGCCTTGAATCGCCGTGAAAACCTCGCTGACCTCCACGCTCTCGCCGTGCATCGTGCCTGCCGCCGCCGCGGCCGGGCCGCGCTTACGCGGCCTCCCGCCGCATCTCGACGTTGCAACAGCGCGGACAAAACCGGCCGTCGCCCTGATGCAGCACCGCCACTTCGGAACCGCACACCGGACAAACGTAGAAGACCAGCCGCCGCCGCTGCGGCTGCATCCGCACCCCGCAGCACACCGGATCGAAAACGCCGTGCCGCCGCGCCAGCACCGCAATCTCCGCCCCGCAGATCGGGCAGCGATAGACCGTCCCGCGCGTCCGGCGGCTCATGACGCGCCTCCGGCCGCGCCGCCGCCCTCGGCCCGCACCCGTTCCATGGGCTGGCCGCAGCAGACCAAATCCAAAATGCCCTGTCCGCCCTTGGTCACCATCACCAAGTTCCCGCACTGGCGGCAGACGTAGCCCGTCCCCACGTTGATCGTCAGCGCCTTTTCCCATTCGCCCAGGTCCCACTCCGGGCCCGGCGTCTCCAGGTCGTTGTCCATCCGCCCCTCCCCTGCGCCGTGTGCCGTGCCAATGGCACATCACGTTCCCAGTGTCACAAACCGCCGCCCGCGCGTCAACCCTCTCCGCTGCCCTCGGCAACGCCCCGACGGAGGCCGGCGGGATGCGCGAAATCGGCATCGACGGCCCGCCGCCAACAGGCTACAGTGATCCTCGGCGGAATCGTCCGCCCTTCAAGACACAACTTCGGGACATCTTAAACATGACGACACGCCACGAGACCCGCAACCTGGCCGTTTTCTGCGACTTCGAAAACATCGCCCTGGGCGTCCAGGAAACCCGCTACCCGCGCTTCGACATCAAGAAGGTCATCGAGAAACTCCTGCTCAAGGGCAACATCATCGTCAAAAAGGCCTACTGCGACTGGAACCGTTACAAAGAGTTCAAGCCCGTCATGCACGAGGCGGCGTTCGAATTGATCGAAATCCCCCACGTCCGCCAGTCCGGCAAGAACTCGGCGGATATCCGCATGGTCGTGGACGCCCTCGACCTGTGCTACACCAAGGCGCACGTGGACACCTTCGTAATCGTCAGCGGCGACTCCGACTTTTCCCCGCTGGTCAGCAAGCTGCGCGAAAACAACAAGACCGTCATCGGCGTGGGCGTCAAGAATTCCTCCTCGGATCTGCTCATCGGCAATTGCGACGAATTCATCTACTACGACGATCTGGTGCGCCCCCAGCCGGTCCGCGCGCCCGCGGCCCGGCGGCCGGCTGCGGGCCGCAAGAGCGCGGCGGGGACGGAACCGGCGGCGCCCCAGGCGCCTCCGGGGGACAAGCAGCAGGAGGCGTTCGACCTGATCGCCGAAACCTACGAGGCGCTGGTCGAAGAACGCGGCGAGGGCGAGAAGATTTGGGGCTCCATGATCAAGCAAACCCTCAAACGGCGCAAACCGGGCTTCAACGAGTCCTATTACGGCTTCCGCTCCTTCAACGACCTGTTGCAGCAGGCCGAAGCGCGCGGCATCCTCAAACTCGAGCGCGACGAGAAATCCGGCGGGTTCGTTATCCGCGGCTGCGGCCCGTCCTAGCCCGCATATTTCACACCCCGAGGAAGCCTTGGACTGGCAGGCCTACCGCCTGCTCCGGCGCCCCGCAGTGCGATTCCCCAGCCAGAGGTGAAACCCCTGGCATACCCTGACGTTCGATGTTCGGCGTTTGATGTTGGATGTTCATTCGGTTTGTCCGAATCGAAGGCCCGTCAAACCGCGCAAGCACGGCTGGACTGCCCAATTCTATATTTGTGCCGCTTGCGCCGGGTTCTATGTACAGACAACCGGCCGGAAGATCGCGTTGCGCATTACGCATTCATCGCGTAAATTACATCGTCATGAGTGCACCTGCAGCGAGCAAAGAGGAAGTGATCGAGCGCCTTCAGAGCGCCAGCAAACGCCTCTTGTCGCTGGACGTCAAGGGAATCGGCTTGTTCGGCTCTTTCGTCACTGGCCGACAAACCTCGGCAAGTGACGTGGACCTACTCGTCGAGTTCGTGCCGGAGCGACACTCTTTTGACAGTTTCATGGACCTGTCGTTCTTTGCTTGAGGAACTTCTGGGGCGCCGGGTCGAGGTTCTGACACCCGAGAGCCTTAGCCCTCACATCGGACCTCATATCCTGCGGGAGGTGGAACGTGTCCGGCTCGCCGTGTGAGTACATCCGGCACATTCTGGATGAAATTGGTGGACTACACCATCGTGTGGGATGTCGCCACCGCGAAGCTCGGACCCCTGCGCCAGCAATTTCGATCCCTCCTCGATTCCTGCGAGGAGGGCCAACAATGAAATCTATGCGTCTCTGTCTTTCGCCGGAGACGTTTCCAAAATCGGACACTGGGACGTCGGCGACGTTGAGCTTGCCGTCAACAGTCTGGATCGCCTTCGGGAGGCCGAGGCTTTCGTCCGCAAGTCCTTTGAGAATGCGATTCGGAAGTAGAGACACAGGGCCTACACAACGGCGCGGACCCTATTCGGCGAACCCGCGGCGGGTTCACCTCAAGGGTCGCGCCGGGCGTTGTCGGGAGGAGCGCTGAGTATTTAGGTCTTTCACGTTGCCATGAACGGTCCTCGTACCGGAGACTTGCACTCCCTTGCCAACGCGCCCATGCTGGACGCACACCAGAGTGTGCAGGCAACTCGCCGTAGCTCGCGCCTGGACGCTCTGCGCCGTTTGAGGCGCATGCCGGATGGAGCAACTCGTTTAGTTTGCGTTCTCTGGCGACGTCCTGACTGTCGGATTCTGAAATGAGCCTGATTCTCGATACCGCCGCGGCCGTCGGCGTGCTCTTTGTGCTGGCCGCCGTCGGCTGGCTGCTGGCCTGGCGCCGCCAGCTCGTCGCCGCCTCGCTGCCGCTGCTGTCCCTCTTGGCCCTGGACGTCGCGCTCGCCTGCTCCGTGTTCGCTTCCATCCTGGAGCGCTTCGATCCCGCCGCTCGGCCCGACTGGTGGACCCTGCCGCTGTGGTGGCTCGGGTTCACCGCCCTCAGCGGCCTGGCCACCCTGCCCGCGGCCTGGCTGGCCGGCGGCCGCCTGTGGCGCGAATTCGCCGTCTGCCTCTTCTACCCCAACGCCGTGTTCGTGCCGCTGGCGATCCTGACGCAAACCCAGGGCCCCGACTCGCCGCTGCTCCCCGATCTGTTCCTGCTGACCCTCTTCTTCCCCGCCTTCTTCTTCGGCACCGCCCCGCTCTGGTTCCGGCCGGTGCGCATCCGGGCCGCGGCCGCGAAATTCCGCCACCCCGTCACCCTGGCCACGGTCGCCGCCCTGGTCTTGAAACTCGCCGGCGCCGCCCCCGCCGTCCCGCGCGTGCTCATCGGCGCCACGCGGCAACTCGGCCTGATGAGCGTGCCCCTGCTGATGATCGTCATCGGGGCCAAACTGCGCCTGGATGCCCAGAGCGCCGCGCGCCGTCCGCCGCCCTGGAAGCAGATCGCTGCGTTCGTGCTGGTCAAGAACGTTTTGTTCCCCGCCGCCGCCCTGCTGCTGCTGCGCCGGCTGCAGCTCGATTCCGGCCTGGCGCTGCTACTCTACCTGCAAGCCGCGGCGCCGCCCATCACCTCGGCCCCCGTCATCGTCGAACGCGCGGGCGGCGACTCCGCCGCCGCCAATCAACTGCTCGTGGCCAGCTTCCTGGCCTCCGGCCTCACGCTGCCCCTCGGCTTGTGGCTGCTGTGAAAAATCGCCCGCAAAAAACCTTGCGTCGCTCCGCGTCCTCCGCTACCTTGGGCCCCGTTCTTTGGCTATTCGAGTTTCGGTGTGCGGGAAAACAAACGGAAGTCCGTGCGAATCGGACGCGGCCGCGCCGCTGTATTCCTTGACCCGGCGAACCGACCGGGACCCCGACCGGCGCATTCAGCCACTGCCCTAGCGGGTGGGAAGGCTGCCGGACGGGCAGGGTAAGCCAGAAGACGTGTTTTCCCGCGCCGAATCCTCTTTCGCGAAGAAAGGGAGCGGCCCGGGCCCCAGTGCGGTTGCGCCGCGGAAAGCCTCCGGCCTTCGCGAAAAAAGCCGGAGGCTTTTTTGCGTTCGCGCACAACCCAAAGGAGCCCGATGAAAAAAACCGTCTGCTGCTCGACTCTGCTGTTTTCCCTGCTCGTTCGCTCCGGCTTGGCCCTCCACAGCGCGGGTTTCGACGAGCTGCCCCTGGCCCCCGGCGCCTTCTGGAACGGCGCCTCCCGCGCCGGCGGTTTCCTCGACCAAGGCGTGTTCTTCCGCAACGACTACAACCCCGACTGGGCCATCTGGAGCGGCTTCGCCTACTCCCGAGTCCGCGACACCACGACGCCCGGCTACGGCAACCAGTACGCCGTCAGCAGCGGAACCGACGTCTCCGGCGACGGCGCCTACGCCGTCGTGTACGACGACCCCTGGACCGAGGCCGATGTGATCGCCTTTCCCGCGCCCTGCGCCGTCCGCGGCTGCTTCGTCAACAACACCACCTACGCCGCCCTGGCCATGCGGGACGGCGACCTGTTCTCCAAAAAATTCGGCGGCGCCGGCGGCGACGACCCCGACTGGTTCAAACTGACCATCACCGGCCGCGACGCCACCGGCGCCCCGCTGGGCAGCGTGGAGTTCTACCTCGCCGATTACCGCGCCGCGAATCCGGCCGACGATTACATCGTCACCAACTGGACCTGGGTTGATCTCTCCGCGCTGGGCGCCGAGGTCCAAACCCTGCACTTCTCCCTCTCCTCCAGCGACACCGGCGCCTGGGGCATGAACACGCCCGCCTACTTCGCGCTCGACGACTTGCGCTTCGCGCACCCGCGGCAGGCGGTCCGCGCCGGCATGGAGGAGCCGGCCCTGCCGCCCGCCGGCTATTGGAACGGCAGCGCCGGCGGCGGCGGCTTCGCCAGCGGCGGTCTGCACTTCCGTAACGACTATAACCCCGCGTTCGGGAGCTGGAGCGGCTTCGCCCTCTCCCGCGTCAACGACACCAACACGCCCGGCTTCGGCAACCAGTACGCCGTCAGCAGCGGCACGGGCGCGGGCGGAACCGGAACCTGGGCCGTAGGCTTCGACGATGCCTGGAACGAAGCCGACGTCATCGCCTTTCCCGCCCCCAGCCTGGTGTACGAACTATGGGTCAACAACACCACCTACGCCGCCCTGGCCATGCGGGATGGCGACCTGTTTTCCAAGAAATTCGGCGGCGTCAGCGGCGACGATCCCGACTGGTTTAAACTGACCATCGCCGGCCGCGACGCGCAGGGCGTTGAGGTGGGAACAGTCGAGGTTTACCTCGCGGATTTCCGCTCGCCCACCAACAGCCAGGATTACATCCTCACCGCCTGGCAACGGGTCGATCTCACACCCCTGGGGCCCGCCGTCAAGACGCTGCATTTCACCCTCTCCTCCAGCGACAACGGCCCGTGGGGCATGAATACGCCCGCCTACTTCGCGCTCGACGACCTGCGCTACACAACCGCCTGGTCCGGCCCCGAGGCCGATCCCCACGCCCCGGACGGCGGCGTGCCCGGCTACCTCGGTCCCGACGGCCCCGGCCGCGCCAACAGCGCGTCCAACTGGCTCAACCCCGCGTTTTGCGGCTGGGCCGAAACCGTCCTCGCCTACGCTCCCGCACCCGACGTGGACGCGGACTGGACGAACACCCAGGCCGCCCTGGGCCCGGCGACCGGCGACCACTTCGACATCGTCTCCCTCGGCGACCTCACCGCCGAACAACTGGCCTCCAACCTCCCGCCCGGCGGCATCACCCTGCGCCTGAGCACGCCGGCGGCCGATAAGACCGGTCCCGACCTGGCGGTCTTCGAGAACGGCCTGCTGCAGGCCGGCGCGCTGTTCGCCGAACTGGCGTTCGTCGAGGTCTCCAGCGACGGCACCAACTTCGCCCGCTTCCCCGCCGTCTCGCTCGGCAACCGGGCCGTGGGCGCTTACGGCACGCAGGACGCCCGACGGATCGGCAACCTGGCCGGAAAGCACGCCAATTCCGCCGACCGCTGCTGGGGCACGCCCTTCGACCTCGGCGACCTGGCCGCCGATCCGTTGGTGGCGGCGGGCCGGCTGGACTTGCAGAACGTCCGCTATCTGCGTCTGCTCGACATTCCCGGCAGCGGCGCGTTTCAAGACCAGTTCACGCCGCCCCACCCGATCTACGATTCCTGGCCCACCTACGGCTCCGGCGGTTTCGATCTGGAAGCCGTGGGCGTGATCAACTCGCCGGAGTACGTCCGCGTCGAAACCGCGGCCGATCCCCGCGGCGGCGTTCTGCCCTACGGCGCGCCGCGCGGGCTGGTCTCCGTGCCCCGGGGCAGCAACGCCGTCTTCTCCATCGTGCCCGCAGCCGGCTACCGCATCCTCGACGTGCAGGTGAACGGCCGCTCGGTGGGACCCGTGGAGACCTGGACCTTCCCCGCCATCGCCGCCGACCAGCGCATCCGCGCCTCCTTCGGCAGCGCCCTGACCATCGCCTCGCCCCACGGCGTCTGCTCTCCCACCGCCGGCCTCCACGTGGCCTGGGGCCCCGTCACGGCCCGCGTGGACACGACACCCCTCGTCCTGGACGGCACGCAACTGGTCTGCGTGGGCTGGACCGGAACCGGCAGCGCGCCGTCCAACGGCTTCGGCGCGTCCGTCAGCTTCGAGGTGCGCGAAGACTCCGCCCTGGTCTGGAACTGGGCCACGAACCACTGGCTGCGGCTGACCGCCGGCCCCGGCGGCCGCATTGACCAGCCCTCCGGCTGGTACGCGCGCCATGCCGCCGTGACCTGCACCGCAATCCCCGACCCGTACTTCGAGTTCCGCGGCTGGTCCGGGGACGTCGCCGGCGACACCAACGCTCCCACGCAAGTCGTCACCCTCGACGGCCTGCGCTCGCTGACCGCCCGCTTCGGCGCCGAACTGGCGCCCCAGGGCGTGCCCCTGGCCTGGTTGAGCCATTTCGGCCTGACCAACGACCCCGCCGCCGAGGTGCAACGCGACGGCGACGGCGACGGCCTGCCCGCCTGGCAAGAGTGGCTGGCCGGATCCGACCCCACCGACCCCGACTCCCAATTCCGCCTGCGACAGGTCGCGGCGCTGCCCGACCGCCTGCGCTTGGTCTGGGAAGGCGGCACCAACGGGTCGCGCCTGCCGTTCGGACTGCGCATGGCCACCAACGGGTCCGGCGCTTGGCAAACCCTCGCCGCGGACCTGGCGCGTTCGCCCGACGGCACCAACGTCTGGGAGGGCGCCGCTCCGTCGGCGCCGAACGCCTTCTACCGCGTGTTCGTCCGCGGCGCGGAGTGATCCGCGGGGCGCGGGAGTCGGCTCGCAGCGGAAAACGGCGGCGCGGCGCGGGCAGCGCGTCTCAACCTAAACGCGGCTGTTGGTTCACCACGAAGGACACGAAGAGCCACGAAGGCATCGGAAAAGATGGCCGTTTCGCGGTGTTGACCAACCAGTCCGTGTGCCGCAATGTTTCACCCATGAGGTGAAAGCCGTTCTTCGCGTCATTGATCTCTCCATAGCCTCGACGGCAAGGTCTTGCTTCTTGTTCTTCGTGCTCTTCGTGCTCTTCGTGGTGCCTACTGCTCCTTGCAGGCTTAACCGTAACGGCAGTACTCCTGAATCGCGGCCATCAGCAGCCGCAGGCCGCTCAGGCGCGAACCGTTGTTGACGCTGCCCGCCGTGGCGAACACCACCCCTTTGCGTTCCCGCGCCATTTCGAAGTCGCGCAGACACTCGGCCACCATGTTGACCTCTTCGTGGCGGCTGAAGGTGAACGGCGCCAGTTGCCCGGAAATCACCGCTCGCGGCAGGTGTTCGCGAATCTGCGCGATGGTCAGATTCGGCCCGAAGTTGACCGCGTTGAGTCCCAACCGGCCCAGCGCCGGCAGGTGCTGCGCCATATCGGAATCCGAATGCTGGCCGCGCAAATCCTGCGGTTCGGGGCTGTAGCGCTCGAACACGGCCTGCAGGATCGGCGCGCCGAAAAACTCGTACATCTCGGCGTTGAGCAGGGCGCAGTTGTCGTCCAACCAGTACCAGCCCCGCGGCGCCGTGGCCGGCGTGAAGCCCGCCTCCTCGTCCAGGATGCGCGCCCGCTCCAGAATGGCGCGCAGAATCAGGTCGCGGAACCGCGCGGCCAGGTCCGGGCGGTCCAGGATCAGGAAGATCAACGCCTCCGGGCCGAAGACGGACATGGCGAACGTCACCGGCCCGCGCTGGCTGCGATAGGGCGGCACATGGCCGCCCGCGGCCAGCACGCGCGCTTGCTGCTCGGCCCAGTCCGCCGGCAACAGGAACTCCCGCAGGTTTTCCAGTCTCCGTTCCACCCGGTCGAGCAGGGCCTCCAGTTCCTCCGCGTTGGCGGCGGCGGATTGCAGCCAGTAAGAGGTGTTCTGCCAGACGTTGCGCGCCTCGAAAATGTCGTGCAACTGCCGGATGCCCGTCCAGGCCGGCGGTCCGGCCAGCGCAAACTCGTGCAACAAGCGCCGGCCGACGATGCGCTCGGCACGGTCGTTGTAGCGCCGCCGCAGCTCCAGGTTCCAGGCCCGATCCTGCTCCAGACGCCGCCAGTCCTCGGGCACGCCCAGTTCGGCAAAGACGCACTCGTCGGACATCCCGATGCCCAGCGGCAATTGCGGACAATCCGCGGCCCAGGGGTCGCGCAGGGCCTGCCGGTTCTCCGCCCAGAACCGCTCGAAATCCAGCGGCGCCAGTCCGTCGTGGGCCCGCGCCCGCGCCACCAGCTCCTCCGCCTGCTTTACGTGCCGTTCTGCGAGATGTACGCTGATGTGCCCCTCACAGCCGCGGCACGGTCAAGCCGCCGTCCACCACGATCGCCTGGCCGGTGGAATACGCCATGTCGCCGCGCGCCAGCATGGCCACGGCCCGGCCCACGTCCTCCGGCAGACCCCACCGCGCCTGCAACAGCAGCCCGGCGCCGATGAGCCGGTCGTATTTCTCCCGCACCGCCGCCGTCATGTCGGTGCGGATGATGCCCGGCCGCACCTCATACACCGGAATGTCGAACTCGCCCAGCCGCGCGGCCCACAGCCGCGTCGCCATGCTCACGCCGGCTTTCGAGATGCAATACTCCCCCCGGCTGGGCGAAGCCACCGTGGCCGAAATGGACGAGATGTTGACGATGCAGCCGCGGAAGGCGGCGTCGGCCTGTTTCTGGGCGATCAGCCAGCGGGCCGCGGCCTGCGTCAGGAAGTACGGACCCTGCAGGTTGATCCGCATCACCCGCTCGTAGCTCTCCTCCGTGGCCTCCAGGATGTCGGCGCGCACCTGGGGCGCCACGCCGGCGTTGTTCACCAGCACGTTGAGCCGCCCGAACCGGCTCCGAATCTCGTCGAGCATCCGTTCCCGCGCCGCGCGGTCGGTGACGTCCGCGCGGCAGTAGAGCGCGTCCGCCCCCAAGCCGCGCAGCTCCTCCAACGCCGCCTGCACGGCGGCCGCTTCGTGCATGTCGCCGATTGCGATCTCGTAACCTTCCCGCGCCAGGCAGCGGGCGATGCCCAGGCCGATGCCCCGCCCGCCGCCGGTAATCAACGCCACTGGCTTCATGTCCGCCCTTCCCCTCCCCCTTCCCGCGCCCGCGCGGCGGCGTCAGCCGGCCCGCGCGCCGCTCAAGAGCCGGTCGATTTCCTCCGCCGCCTGCATCCCTTCCGCGATCGCCTGCACGGCCGTCGTGCCGCCGTTCACCAGGTCGCCCGCCGCGAAGACCCGCGGCTCGGAAGTGGCGAACGACCCCGCGGCGGCAAGGGCCAGGCGGCCGTCCGGCGTTCGCGCCAAGCCGCTCAAAGCCCGCGCCAGTTCCGGCGGCAGGCGCTGGCCCAGCGCCTCGATGGCCAGTTCCACCGCCAGCACCGACTCGCTGTTCGGCACCGGCACCGGCCGCCGCCGGCCCGAGGCGTCGGGTTCGCCCAGTTCCGTGCGCGCGATGCGGATGCCCTTCAGCCGGTCGCGCTCGTCCAGCACGTATCCCAGCGGCTGCGTCAGGATCAGGGCGTGCCCGCCGCTGCGCAGGAACCGCTCCCGTTCGGCCGGCCAGGCAGGCATTTCGGCGAACGAGCGCCGGTAAATCAAATACACGTCCCGCGCGCCCAGCTCGCGCGCCGTCACGGCCGCGTCCATGGCCGTGTTCCCGCCGCCGAGCACCGCCACGCGCGCCGGCAGCGCGCCCAACGTCCCCTGCTTGGCCCGGCGCAGGAACGTCAGCGCGTCGAGCACGCCGTTGCCCTCCCCCAGGCTCACGCTGCCGCTCAATCCCAGCGCCAGCAGCACGGCATCGAACCCGGCCCGCAGTTCGTCGAGCTGCAGCGTGCGGCCCAGCTCCTGCCCGAAGCGGATTTCGACGCGGCCCGCCGCGTGCGCCGGCGCCAGAATGGCGTCCACTTCGGCCTGCGCCGTGGCGTAGCGCTCGGCGGGCACGATCGTGTCCGGCGTGCCGCCCAGGCGGTCGCCGCGCTCGAAGAGCGTGACGCGGTGTCCGCGTTCCAGCAGCCGGATGGCCGCGGCCAGCCCGGCCGGGCCCGCGCCCACCACGGCCACGCGCCGCCCGCTCGTCTCCGCGGGCAGCCGCACGCCGGCGTAGCCCGCCCGCCGCGCCATGCGGCAGACGGCCAACTGGATGTCGCGGATGGCCACCGGATGCCGGCAGAAAATCTCTTCGAGGCAGCCGCCTTCGCACTGCACCTCGGACGGGCAGACGTAGGCGCACATCTCGGGCAGCGCGTTGGAGGCCCGCAACACGTCGTAGGCCCGCCGGATGTCGCCCTCGGCAAAGGCCTTGATGAAGGCCGGCACGTTGACCCGCGCCGGACAACCCGCCGCGCAGGTGGGCGTCTCGCAGTCGCGGCAGCGGCGCGCTTCCTCCAGCAGCCGGTCGGGCGCAAAGCGCCGCGCCAACCGGTACTGCGGCCCGTAAACCTCGCTGTCCCGCACCACGCAGCCGGTTTGGCCGCCGTCGCGCATGATCTGCGTGCAGGCCGAGCAGGCCACGCAACACTTGGCGGGGTCCATGCCCCGGCCGGCCAGCACGTCGCGCGGCGTGTCGGGGTAGGCGAACGCGCCGCGGCCGATCCCCACCAGCGCCGCGCCGCCCGTCTCCAGCGCGCCCGCCGCGGCGTAGGGCAGGAATTGCCGCAGCCAGGAATAGCCCGAGGCCACCACCGGCAGGTCGGGATACGCGCGTTGAAACGCGGCCGTGATCCCCGCAAAGCGCGCCACCCCGGCCAGGGGATGCTCGTCAGGCAACGGCATGCCGCGGATCGGAAAGTCGTAGGGCCGGCCATAGTGCGGGTTGTAGTAGGGATTGCCGATGGAAATGTTCAATAGCGCCAGGCCCAGTTCCTTGAGCAGCCCCGCCAACCGCAGCGGCTCCTCCAGGTCCGGCGTCCGCTCGTCCTCGCGGTGGACGCCGAAGCCGTACGGAAAGGGAATGGCGTCGAAGGCGTTCAGGCGCGTGGCGAGGAAGAGTTGCGGCACGGCGCCGCGGATGCGCCCCAGCGTTTCGCGCAAGAGCCGGGTGCGGTTGTCGAACGACCCGCCGTAGCGCCCCGGCCGCGTGAAGGACGCCAGCAATTCCGAGACCAGGTAGCGGTGGCAGCTCTTGACGTCCACGCCGTCGAAACCGGCCAGCGCGGCCAGCCGCGCGGCCTCGACGTAGCGCTCCTGCAAGCCGTCCAGTTCCTCGTCGCGAATGAGCGGATAATCCGCCGGCAGGTTGTGCAGCGGATCGAGGATCGGACTGCGATGCGCGATGATCGGCTGCGGGAAGCCCGCCGGTTTGCTGTAGCGCCCGGAATGCGTGAGCTGCAGAATCAGGACGATGTCGCGCCCCACCCCGTCCTGCGCGGCCTCGCGCACGGCTTTGACCAGCTCCGCGAAGCGTCCCACGTTGCCCTTGTGGAGGTAGAGCTGACCGGGATTCGAGCGGCCCTCGGCCGCGACGGCCGTGGCTTCGAACCAGATCGCCGCAAACCCGCCCCGGGCATAGCGGCGATAGCGCCGGAAGGTCAGCTCGCCCGGACCGCCGCCGCCGTCGGCGTCGAAGCCTTCCATGGGCTGCACCAGAAACCGGTTGGCCAGCTTGCGGCCGCCCAGCGCCAGCGGCTGCGCCAGAGGCGCCAGCCGCTCGCTCAGCGGCAGCGTCGCGCCCAACCGCTGCAACTCCTGCCGCAAATGCTCGAGGTCCCGAATGTGAAAGCGTTCGTGTTGTCCCACGCTCATGCCGCGCCTCGCCTCCGCAGAAAAGGAAAGGCATCATAACCGCAAGCGCGCGCGAACGAAAAGCGAATTCATGCCCCGCGCGCCAAACAACGCCGCTGGCCGTCCCGGCTTCAGCCCCCGTCCGCCAGCCTCCGGCACGGGGCGGGACGCTCCGGACCCGCGGCCGCCCTGCGGCGGCCGAAATGCGGCGTGACGCGCGCGCCGCCGACATGCTAATCTGACGGCGTATGAAGACCAAGAATCCGCCGCCATCCCGACGCGGTCTGACCCTGCTGGGCGCGGGGCGCGTTCCCCTGCCCCGCTCGCCGTCCGCCGCGCGGCTGGAGGCGTTCCCCAACGCCTATCCCGGCCGCGAGTACTGGGTGACCTTCGACTGTCCGGAATTCACGGCCCTCTGCCCCATCACCGGCCAGCCCGATTTCGGGCACATCGTCATCCGCTACGTTCCGCGGCGGCGGTGCCTGGAAAGCAAGTCGCTCAAACTCTATCTGGCCTCGTTCCGCAACGAGGGCGCGTTCCACGAAGAAGTCGTCAATCGCATTCGCGACGATATTGTCCGGGCCGTCCGCCCGCGCCAATTGCGCGTCCGCGGGGAGTTCAACCGCCGCGGCGGCATTGCCATCGCCGTGGAGGCCGCCTACCCCTGATGCAAAAGCCGTTCAGTCTGCTCGTTAAACCGGCCTCGGCCGACTGCAACCTGAACTGCCAGTACTGCTTCTACCTCGACAAAGCGGCGTTGTATCCCGAAACCCCGCGCCACCGCATGAGCGAACCGGTGCTGGAGGCGATGGTGCGTTCCTACCTCGCCACCACACAGCCCGTGTACAGCTTCGGCTGGCAGGGCGGGGAGCCGACGCTGCTGGGGCTGGACTTCTTCCGCCGCGTCACCGACCTGCAGCAGCGCTACGGCCGCCCCGGCGCCGCGGTGGCCAACGGAGTGCAGACCAATGCCACGCTGCTCGACGATCCGCTGGCCGAACACTTCGCCCGCTACCGCTTCCTGGTCGGCTGCAGCCTGGACGGCCCTGCGCCGCTGCACGACCGTTACCGCTGCGCCCGCGGCGGGGAACCGACCCACGCCCGCGTCCTGGCCGGCATCCGCACCCTGCAACGGCATGGCGTGGACTTCAACATCCTGACGCTCGTCAGCCAGGCCAACGTCGCCGCCGCGCGCGAGGTTTACCGCTATCTCGTCGAGCTGGGCTTTCTTTATCAGCAGTATATTCCCTGCGTCGAATTCGACGCCGCGGGCGCCCTCCAGCCCTACGCCATCGACGGCCCGGCCTGGGGCCGGTTCCTCTGCGAACTGTTCGAGGAGTGGCGCGCCCGCGACACGTACCGCGTTTCCATTCGCCATTTCGACGCCCTGCTGGCCCGCCTGGTGGACGGCGAGACCACCGTCTGCACGCTCGCCCGGGACTGCCGCCACTACTTCGTGGTCGAGTACAACGGCGACATCTATCCCTGCGACTTCTTCGTGCTGCCCGAATGGCGGCTCGGCAACGTGCTCGAAAGCTCGTGGGAAGCCTTGGCGCAGTCCGAGCTGTACCGGCGCTTCGGCGCGCGCAAGTCCTGCTGGAACGCGCGCTGCGCCGCGTGCCGCCACCTGGACCTGTGCGCCGGCGATTGCCTGAAACACCGCCTGGCCCCCGGCTGCCCGCCCGAAACCCTGAGCCCGCTTTGCGAGGGTTGGTCTATGTTTCTCGATCGGACGCGCTCCGATTTCGAGGCCCTGGCGCGCGAGGTGCGCGCACGCCGCCGCGTGGACGCCGAGCGCTGGCAGGCCGCGGCCCGGAGCGGGCCGCCGCCGGGCCGCAACGCTCCCTGCCCCTGCGGCAGCGGCCGCAAATACAAGAAATGCTGCGGAGCCGCATAGTTTCGCTCGCCCCCTGCCTGGCCCTGGCGGGACGGCTCTCGGCCGGCGCCGCGGCGGCCGACGCGCCCGCGCCGCCGGCCGACTTGCAACCGGTCACCGTCGAGTTCTTCTTCGAGCCCGGCTGCCACGAGTGCGAGCAAGTCCGCGCCCAGGTGCTGCCGGACCTCGACGCCCGCTTCGGTTCCCTGTGCCGAATCGAGGAACGCGATCTGGGCATCGAGACCAACTACCTGCGGCTGGCCGCCTGGCTGGAAGCCGCGGGCGCCGCCGAAAACGAGCGCGTGTACCTGCTGATCGCCGGCACGCGGCTGCTCGCCGGCTTGCCCGCCAGCGTGACCGGCGCGGCCGCAGCCGTGGAACAGGCGCTCGCGGCTCAGGTGGCCGAGCCGCTC
>Ga0101944_10001982_pt1 | contig 36503 bp, 37 predicted proteins | sample DewCreD2012metaG_FD_75245 | JGI IMG/M metagenome (GOLD analysis project Ga0101944, IMG submission 75245) | Hot spring sediment bacterial and archeal communities from British Columbia, Canada, to study Microbial Dark Matter (Phase II) - Dewar... ... | reverse complement strand
GGTTGCAAGACTTTGACCTCGCCGTCTCCTGGGTGCGCTCCCCGCAACTGGCCGCCAAGTTAAAAGACCTTGGACTCGACGCACACTTTCATCCCGGTCCCTTCCCTCCTCCCGCCGGCGGTCCGCACGTGACCGACCACCAGATGCTCGCCCTCCGCGGCCTCGGCATCAATGACGAGGCCGGACCGCCCCGGCTCCCGGCCCCTACCGGAGGCTGGCCCGGGCCAAGATTCCCCGGGATCATCGTCCACCCTGGATCGGGTTCGGCTCGCAAGAACTGGCCGGCCGAGCGTTTTGCCACGGCAGCGAAAACCCTGGCAAGCAGGTCCAGGTTGCCGCTCGGAGTGCTTTCCGGCCCGGCCGATGAGGGTGTCGTCGAACATACTCTGCGCCTGTTGCGCTCCGGAGGCTTGTCATCTCCCGAGATCAGGGCTGAAGTTTTCTCCGACCTGAACCTGCCCGAGCTTGCCGGACTGTTGTCGTCGGCACGGCTTCTTTTGACCAACGACTCGGGGGTGGCCCACTTGGCGGGAGCGGTCGGGACCCCGGTGGTCGCGGTCTTCGGTCCGAGCGACCCTGCGCTCTGGGGAGTGCGCCAGGACCGGGCGGTCAACCTCCGCCGGAGTGATTGCCCGCCCTGCTTTGGCGACCATCTTCGAAAGTGCGAGGGGAGGGATTGTTTGCATGGACTAGGGGAGACGGAAACCGTGGCGGCAGCCCTTAGACTGCTGCGAAAAGTCTGGGGAGGGTCCGAAGTCGGTTGACGCCGGACTCACCGCTTGAGGGCGTCCCAGACGCTGCCGGCCCAGAGGGCGATGATGGCGACGAGGAAGGGCCAGTTCTCGACGTAGGCGCGGCGGTGGATGGCGGAGATCGCCGCCGGGGTGATGCGCAGGTTGATGAGCTCACCGTCGGGGACCAGGCCGTGGTAGACGACGAGGAAGACCCGGACGCTCATCAGAGCCAGCAATAACAGCGCCGCCGCGGCGATGGCCGCTCCGGCCTTGCGCCGGCCCAGGCTCCACTGACCCGCGCCCGGCATCACCAGGCCCGAGAGCAGCGCCGCCCGGCGCCGGGCCTTCCTTTCGCTGTCGCTAATTTCCGGCATCGTCATCAAGGATACTGCAAGGCCGAAAAAATGAAAGCCGTTGTTCTCGCCTGCTCCGACTCCATCTCTTCAATAATTTTTGGCCTTACGTGGCGGCGCCGCTTGCGGATGAACCGGATGGCGGGCGCCGCTTTTCAAGACGAGATCGACCGAGATGAATTCCGATCAACCCCAGGACCATTCCGAGAAGCGTCGCTGCCAGTCCGGGCCGGAGCAGGGGCGGACGGTAAAAGAACTCGACCCGCCTCGGACCCGCTGGGACCCGCACCGCGCGAACCAGTCGGTCGAGACGGGCGATCGGCCCAGCATCGCACGTCCAGCCCGGACCGTAAGCGTCGTTGAGCGCCAGCCAGCCGGGAGTGGGCGCGTTGACCTCGATGGTGACGCGGTCGGGAGTGTAGTCGATGACCCTTGCCTCTGGGGGCGGGGCGTCCGGTGTTGTAGCCCACCCAGCCTCAGCCGAGGGCGCGCTCGGCGATGATTCCTCCGGCCGGGCCATGATGGCTTCAAACGGGACGAAGTACGCCCGCGGCCAGACCCTTTCGAGTTCAACCAAGCTTGCCCCGCCCAGACGGTCAAGGACGCGGTAACCAGCGTCCTGCTGCTCAGCCTCAGTCGGAATGACCGCATACTTGACGTTGTAGCGCGGGAGTTGGTCCAGGGTCAGCTCACGCATCCGGGCGTCAAACGCGGCGCCAGATGCCACGTTCATGCCGGCGAATTCCTCGATCCCGTCCATCACCGCCAAGTTGGGCTTGAGGGTTTCGCGCTCCCAGCGGCGGAGTTGGACCTGGTTGACCGCCATGATGCCGTTGAAGTAGCTTACCGTGTTGAGCGGCGGCGGTATCGAGTTGTCGCGGAAGACCCGGAAGCGTCCGGGCTGGAGGCAGGGCCGGCCCTCGGCGAACCGGCAGGGGCCGTCGTGGGAAGACGACTTTTCCCGTTCGGCGATGACGTCGGCAAAGCGGGAAGGCGATTGGTAAAAACCTGGTTCGGCCATGAGCAGTGGCCGGCCGGTGGCAAAAAGGTCGGAGAAGAGGAACAGGGCGGGCACGATCCACAGCCTCCGGTCTTGGGCCGCGACCCAGACCACCGCGGCGCACAGGCCGAAGGTGGCGCCGGAGTGGGCCAGGGCCGAGACGATCATTTCGACCGCGGCAGAGGCGTTCGGCCCGACCGTCTCGGTCAGCATGGGAGCCAGCATTGCGGTCAGTTTCAACCGCGCCGCCCAAGCCAAGACCGCAGCCAGCGCCAGCGCGACCGCCACCGCCGAGGTCACCCAGAAGGCGGCCCGCCGTGACCGGGCATCTTCAAGGGCCGCGTCCGTACCCAAGCCTGCCAGAGCAGCAGCGCAGAGGGTAAACCAGAAAAGATACTTTTCCGGGTAGCGAAATATTCCGAAGCCCGGGATGTGGGCGAGGAGGAACGGGTACAAGGGAGTGTGACCGCCGAATGCAAGGAGTAGGGCGATAACGGCTCCCACACCGAAGACCAAAGTCGGACGGGCCAGTGGACGCGACGCGATCATCGCGGCGGCCGCGGCGATGGTCCACGCCCCGAGGTAGCACGAGAGCGCCATCGGCAGGGCAAAGCCCGCTCCCGCGGTGAAGCCGCCCCAGTAGGCGTTGAAGGGCCAGGCTGAACCGAAAAATCCGGCGGAGAAGAACTCGACCATCCGCGCCGGGTGGAACGACCAGGCCAGGGCTTGCCCGCCGAAGCCGCCGCTCCGGCCGAGCCCGGCGAAGTTGGCCAGCGCGGGCAGAAGCTCGGCGGCGGCGGTGAGAAGCGCGGCAAGCCAGAAAACCGCCGGGACCGCCACGGCGCGCAGGGGAGATGCCTGCCGGGTCCATCGACCCGGGACCAGGAGCGGCGCGGCCGCCGGCCCGGCGACGAAAGTTACCACGAAAGCCTGCGGGTCTCCGCCCAGCAGGACGAGTCCCAGACACATCCCCGCGGACGCGGCCAAGGACAGGCGGTTGTTCCTCCGGGCGACAATAAGCAGCGCCAGCGCAAGCGGGACCAACCCGAACCCGGGCAGCAGGTTCCGGGCGTAACTCATGCTGACGAGGTAGCCGCCGAAGCCATAGCCGACCGCGCCGGCGACCGGCCCGGCCGCGCGTCCACCCACCGCGCGCAACAGCGCCCACATGCCCATCGCCGCCAACCAATAGTGGAGATAGATGAAGAGGTTCATCACCAGTAAAGGCGACAGCCGGAGCGCTCCGAGCAACACCAACTGCACCGGATAAAACGCCGCCTGCACCACCGATCCCGCCAGCGGCGCCCCCAGGTTGACGTACGGGTTCCACGACGGCGGCAAGCCCCGCGACCAGCCCCACATCAGCATCATTGGATAAAACTCGTGATAGGAGTCGCGGAAAATAAAGTCGCGGCCGAAGGCAGATAGGAAAAAGACCGCGGTCAGGGCCGAGAAAAAAAAACCCGCAGCCGTGGTCGGCCGGCGCGCGCCGCAGCTTTCCAACCTTCCGAGGATCAGACCGGGCAATTGAGCGTTAAAACCCACTCGTCTATAATACCAGAGAGGCCCGGGAGCCATGAACCGAGCCGTTGCCCATGCCAAACCCCGGGACCACAGCCATCTCGCCCCGCCGGCGCCGCCTGTTCCGCGCGGCCTTAATCCTGGCCGCGCCGGCCGCGCTGGTCATGTTCGAGCTTTTCCTCCGGCTCACTGGCATCGGTTTGCCCAGCGCCTTCGAGCTGAAAAATATGAACGCGACCGGCCTGCCCCTGTTCGAATGCCGGACCGATGAGACCGGACGTGAGTGCGTCACCTCCCGCTTCTTCAACGGCATCGTCGCCCCGCAAAAATTCCACCTGCCCAAGCCCGCGGGCGTCACTCGGGTCTTCGTCCTCGGCGAATCCGTCGCCGCCGGCTACCCCTACAACCTGCCCGGCTCCTTCTCCAAGTTCATGGAGGTGATGCTGGCCGAGACCGGCGACCGCTACGAGTTCATCAACGTCGCCGTGCCCGGCATCCGCGGCGGCGACATCCGCCGGATCGCCATCGAGGTCACTCAATACCAGCCCGACTGGCTCATCCTCTACCTGGGCAACAACGTCTTCCTCGACCTCGACCCCGCGGCGGAGACGGGGCCGATGGGGACCGTCCGCTACTTTCTCCGTCGCTACCTGCAGGGACTCCGGCTCTACCCGTTCTTCGTGGCGCTCCGCATCCGTCTCGCCGGAGACCAGGTGGACCGCGAGCCGGACTTCGTCCGCGAGTCTTTGGCCACCCGCCAAAAAATTCTCGCCCGGCCCTGGAGCCAACGCGCCAACGACGTCATGCTCGAACGCTTCCGGCGCGACCTGTTTCCGGATGCGCTCGCCGCCTATCCGAACGTGGACGGTGTGGTGGCGCTGACGCACGGCACCGGCTGCGGCATGGACACCGAGGGACCCGGCATGCGCGTGCTGCAGTTTGCGTTCGGCGGCGCGACCGAGGATCGTTTCCTGCCGCACAACTACGAGCGCAACACCGTCGTCTACACCGGCACGCATGACAACGACACGACGCTGGGCTGGTACCGGAGCATCAGCGAGCGCGAGCGGGACTTCGTCCGCCGCTACCTGGGCCGCGACGGGCACGATATCGCCTGGGATCTGATCCGGCTGGCCTGGTCGTCGGTGGCCGATTACGCCATCACGCCGCTCCAGGACGTCCTCAGCCTGGGCGGCGAGGCGCGCATGAACCTGCCGGGCACCTCGTCCGGCAACTGGACCTGGCGCCTGGTGGAGGGCCAGCTCACGCCGGCCGTCCTCGACCGCCTGGGCGAGTTAACCGAGTTGTACGCCCGCTGACCCGGGCCGGGTCGCCGGCGCCTGGGCGCGGCCGGACGGGGCGGGCTCGCTCGAGGTGTATATGCCTGACCACTTCTTCTGCGTACACTGCAACTTCTACCAATCGCCGCGCGGCAACCCGTTTCGCAACGATGAGCTCGGGGTCGAAGCCGGCGCCGAGCCTTACCGCAACTTCAACGAGAAGGCCACCGCGCTGTGCTACACGCCGAACGCCGAGCTGGGCAACTTCGAGAAAATGTCCTTCAACATCGGCAACAGCCTGATGCGCTGGCTCGAGCCGAACGCGCCCGCCACCTACCGGCGGATCATCGAGGCCGACCGCCGGCACCGTGAACGGTGGGGCGTGGGCAACGCCCTGACCCAGCCCATGCACCACGCGATCCTGCCACTTTGTCTGCCGCGCGACCAGGAGCTGCTGGTGCGCTGGGCCCTGATCGCCCACGAGCACCGCTTCGGCCACCGCCCGGAAGGCCTCTGGCTCCCCAACCTGGGCGTCACCCTGGACGTGCTGCAGGTCCTGCACAACAACGGCGTGAAGTTCACGGTGCTCGGCCAGGCCCAGGTGGAGGGCGCGCTGGAGGGCGCCGGGCCGTACTGGGTGCGCTTGCCGAACGGCGGCCGGATCGCCGTCTACGTGCGCGATGACGACCTCTCCAACACGGTGGCGTTCGCCGTCCGCTCGCTGGGCGGGGCCGGCCGCTGGGCGCGCAACGCCCTGATGCCGCTCAAGAAGAACGCCGGCCGCCTGATCCTGCTGGCGCTGGAAGGCGAAACCTTCGGCTATCACCATCCGGGGGAGGAGAATTTCCTGCACTGGCTGCTGGAGCACGAGGCGACCGCCGTCGGCTTCTCGGTCACCACGCTGGCGCGCGACCTGCGCGATCACCCGCCGCAGACCGAGATCACGGTCCGCGAATACACGGCCTGGAACAGCGCCCGCGAACTGGCGCGCTGGCGCGGGACGCTGCGCGACGCCTTCGACCACCTGGCCAAGCGCCTGGACGACCTGTACGTCGGTTGCGCGCAGGGCGCCGGCGCCGACCCGTGGCGTCTGCGGGAGGAGTACATCCGCGTCCGGCTGGGCCAGATCAACGAGGCCCAGTTGCTGCAGCAGTTCGGCCCCAAGAAGGTCACCATCCAGCAGGCCCAGGTCCTGACCACGCTGCTCCAGTCCCAGTTCCATCGTCAGCGCATGTACACCAGCAACGCCTTTTTCTATGACGACCTGGACCGGGCCGAGACCCGCCTGGCGATTGCCGACGCCGTGCGCGCCGTGCAGCTGGCGTCCATCGCCACGCGCACCGATCTGACCGCCGACTTCCGGGCGGAGCTGGAGCAGGCCGTCTCCACTCAGAACGGGCGGACCGGCGCGCAGATCCTGGATGAGGTGCTGGAATGGGCGCGCGAATCGTCCGGGCGCGAACCGGCCGCGGCGCCGGCGGAGGCGCCGCGGGCATGAGCGCGCCGGGCCTGGGCGCCCCCGGCATGGTCGAGCGGCTGCCCCTGGACCGTTATCACTCCGGCGTGCGGTTCACGCTGCTCGTCGGCTGGGCGCTCACGTCGGCCGTGCTGTATTTTGGCGGACTGGCGCTATGGGCGTTGATCTTCGGGGAATCGGCCGGCTGGCTCTGGCTCCCCTGGATGATCGCCGTCCTGTTCCTCTCGCAGTTCCTCGGGCGGTGGGGCGAGCGCTTGCTGATCGAGCGCTGGCCCAGCGGCCGCGTGCTGGAATTGTCCGGCCCGCGCCTCACCCTGCACGAACGCGGCGGGCCGCTCACTTTTGACCTGCACGGCAAAGTGAACTACTGGCGCTGGCGTTTCCGCATCCGCGGGCGGCGCAGTACGCGCGTGCCGGACGGCCATTACTGCTGCGCCATTCAGCTCGTGCAGTCCGGCGGAAAGCCGGAGCAGGCGGGCCTGGCCAGCCTGTATGCTTTCCTGCCCCCGCAGCAGGCCGAGGCCCTCCAGGCGCGCCTCCCCTTCCACGAGATGCGCCGACCCGACGAGAAGGTCCGGGACAAGACGGGCCAGCGGGCGGCGGCGCCGGCCCTGAGCGGCCGCGATGCGGCGTTCATGGCCGCTGAACGGGCGCGCTGGGAGCAGGGCGCCGAACTGGACCCCGCCGATTTTGAGAAATTGCTCCGGCACCTGGACGCGCACCTGGCCGGCTTCGCGGCGACGACCTCCTAGCCGGGCCGCTGCCCGTGCGCCGGGCGGCCCGGCCGGACGCGCAGACTTATGGCCGGGTGCGGCGCGGCGACGTCGGCCCGGCGCCGCTTCATGCGGTCAGTTCGCCAAACCAGCCGCGCCGCTCCATCCACTTGGCCAGCTCCAGCACCGGCGAGACCGTGACGGACAGGAGCACAACGATCACCCAGTCCCCGAGCGTCAGGCTGAAGGTGCCAAAGGGCTCGTGCAGAAACGGCACGTAGACGATCAGGACCAGCAGGACCAGCTCCCAGACGATGGCCAGGTTCAGCCATTGGTTCGCCCAGGGCCGCTTCAGCACGGAATGGCGATCGGAGCGGAAGTTGTAGGCCTTGAAGAATTGAATCAGCACCAGCGAGACAAACGTCATCGTCATCGCCTCGGTCAGGCTGCGCCCGGAGCCGAGCGCCCAGGCGAAGAGGCCCAGGTTGACCAGGGCGGACCACAGCCCGCCGACGGTCATGAGCGTCACGACCGGCCGGGTGAAGATGCCGGTGCGCGGGTCGCGCGGCTTGCGCCGCATCAGGTCGGGCTCAGGGGGGTCGACCGCCAGGGCCAGGGCCGGTAAGCCATCGGTCGCCAGGTTGACGTACAGGATCTGCACGGCCGAGAGCGGCAGGGGCAGCCCCAGCAGCGAGGCGCCGGCCATCAGCCCGATTTCGCCGATGTTGGAGGAGAGCAGGTACATCAGGTATTTCTTGATGTTGCCGAAGATGCCGCGCCCTTCTTCGACGGCCGCCACAATCGAGGCGAAGTTGTCGTCGGTGAGCGTCATGGCGGCCGCTTCCTTGGTGACATCCGTGCCCGTGATGCCCATGGCAATGCCGATGTCGGCCTTCTTCAGCGCCGGGGCGTCGTTGACCCCGTCGCCGGTCATGGCGACGATGTGGCCCTGTTTCTGCAGGGCGGTGACCACGCGCAGCTTGTGCGCCGGAGAGACGCGGGCGTAAACTTCGATCGCCGCCGCCTGTCGCTCGAACTCGGCCTCGCTCATGCCCTCCAGTTCCGCGCCCGTCACCACCCGGCCGGTCTTCAGCAGGCCCAGCTCCCCGGCCACGGCCTGCGCCGTCAGGGGATGGTCGCCGGTGATCATCACCGGTTTGATCCCGGCCTGCTCGCAGGTCTGGATCGCGGCCTTCGCCTCCGGCCGGGGCGGGTCGATCATGCCGATCAGGCCCAGGAACGTCATGTCCCGCTCCGCGTCCGCCAGGGTGGCGCCGGGTTTGGCCGCCACCGCCAGGACCCGTAAGGCGCTGCCGGCCATCTGACGGGCCGTTTCCAGGAGTCGCTCACGGTCTTCGGGCGTCAGCTCGGTCTCGCCCGCGGCGCCGCGTTGCCGCGCGCAGGCTTCCAGGATGACCTCCGGGGCGCCCTTGGAGTAAGCCCACGCCCCCTCCGGCCCGTGATGGAGCGTGGTCATCCGTTTGGTCTCGGACGTGAACGGGATCTCGTTCACCCGGGGGAATTGCGCCTCGAGGTCGGCCTTGTCCAGTCCGGCCTTGGCGGCGGCCACGACCAGCGCGCCCTCGGTTGGATCGCCCTTGACGTGCCAGCGGTTCTCAGCGGGGTCGTGAACGAGGCGGGCGTCGGAGGCCAGGACGGCGGCGCGCAACAGTTGTTTCAGCGGGCTGGTCGGTTCAGCTGCGCGGCCGTCGCTTGAGAATTGGCCGTGCGGTTCATAGCCCGTCCCGGAGACCGTGAGCCTCTGCCCGGCGACGAAGATCTCGCGGACCGTCATCTCGTCCTTCGTCAGGGTCCCGGTCTTGTCGGAGCAGATCACCGAAGTGCTGCCGAGCGTTTCCACCGCCGGCAGGCGGCGCACCAGCGCGTGGCGTTTGGCCATCCGCTGCACGCCGATGGCGAGCGAGATCGTGACCACCGCCGGCAGGGCTTCGGGGACGACGGCCACCGCCAGCGCGATGCCGAAGATCAGCATCTCGATAAAGGGCTGGCCGCGCAACAGGCCCAGGGCCACGATGATCGCCACCACCACCAGGGCCGCCCGCGCCAGGGCGTGGCCGACCTTGTCCAGGTTCTCCTGCAGCGGGGTTTTGCCGGCTTCGACGGTCTGCAGCATCTGGGCGATCTTGCCGAACTCGGTCTGCATGCCTGTCGCCACGACCACGCCGCGCCCGCGTCCGTAGGTGGCGGCCGTTCCGGCGTACGCCATGTTCTTGCGGTCCCCAATCGCCAGGGCCGCGTCGGGGAGCGGGGCTGTATGCTTTTCGACCGGGACGGACTCGCCGGTGAGCGCGGCCTCGTCAACCTGCAGGTTGACCGCCTCAATCAGCCGGACGTCGGCCGGGACCTTATCGCCCGCGCGCAGCAAGACGACATCCCCGGGCACCAGGTCGCGCGCCGGGGCTTCAACCTCCTGCCCGTCGCGCAGGACCGTGGCCGTGGGCGCAGCCATCTGGCGCAGCGCCTCAATCGCCCGCTCGGCGCGGTATTCCTGCACGAAACCCAGCAGCACCGCGAACAGCACGATGACCGCAATGGCCGTGGCTTCAACGCCGTGCCCCAGGAAGGCCGACAGGGCCGTGGCGATCAGCAAGATCACAATCAGGACATTCTTGAACTGCCCGGCCAGCAGGACCCATGGCGAGATGCGGCGGGTCGCCTGCAGTTCATTCGGGCCGTGCTCGCCCAGGCGGCGAGCCGCTTCGGCGCCGGCCAGACCTGTGGCCGTGGAGCGCAGAGCGGCGAACACCTGCTCAAGCGGCAGGCTGTGCCAGAGGGCGACCGGCCGGCCCGCGCCGGCCGGCGGCGGCGCGGCGTTTGTCGCGCGGGCCGGGGCGCCCGCGGTCAGATCCTCCGGGCGCGGCGCGGCGGCGTTGAAGACCCAGCGATTGAACCAGTAAAGCAGCCCGGCCATGCCCGGCAGGGCCGCGATGAACGCGCAGCTGCCGAGGGCCAGCGCCTCCGCCTCGAGCCAGAGCGTCAGGGCTAATCCGCCTCCGCTGAGCGTCAGCGTGGGCCAGAACAGCCACTGCCAGCGCGGCGGGAGCGCGAAGTAGCGGCCGGGACGACGGCGATGGGGACTGGGACGCATGGCAACCTCCGTGGCATCAGTCGCGGCGCAATACCGGGTGTGACGGGACGAGGCTGGCCTGGCGGTTTCAAGATGCTCCCGTGGGCCTGGAGCCGGCGCTGCCGCCGCGCCGGTCAGCAGGCCGGGGCGCGAGGCCGGGGCGCCCACGCCGCGCAAGCGCGGCCAGCCGCCGGGCCATCATCGTGAGGGCCAGCCGGAGAGGGGCAGGCTAAATTTGCGGAGGGTGAAGGAAACGAGGCGGGCTGGAGGGGCGCCCGAAGAGGCCGGGCTGGACGCCTGTCAGGCCATGCGCCTGGCTGAGGCCGGAGGGGGTCGCGCTCAGCGCGTCATCATCGGACTCGCTGTCCTCAAGGAGCCCCGCAAGGCCAGCCTCGGGCTCCCGGGCCTGTCCCTCGGCGGTTGCGTGGGCGTGCGGGCTCAGGTCCGCCTGTGCGCTGTGCGGCAACAGGCCCAGGGCCAGGCTGATCAGAATCAGGACCGCCAGCAGTGGTCGCATCAGTCGCTCAGCGGCGCCGAATTGGGCTCACCACCCGCCCGAACTTGGAGGACGAAGGAAAGAGCCCACACCCGGCCCGAAACCTCCGGGCCTGAGTGCGGGGGCGATATCGAAGTGCCCCTGCCGTGACTCGAACACGGGCATCCACCTCCGGAGGGTGGCGCTCTATCCACTGAGCTACAGGGGCGTCGGACGGGATTTTACCACAACCACCCGGTGCCTGAACGGGGTGCCTTCGCCGCTGGTGGTCAATCGCCCGGCCGCCGCGCCTGGGCGCACCCATTTCCACCGTCGCCCCGGCGAAGGCCGGGGCCCGGAAGCTCCCGCTCTTCTGCGCGCGTCTTCTTCTGGATGCCGGCTTTCGCCGGCGTGACGTGGGGGAGGGGTATCTGCCAGGCGGACGGGTCAGCCCAAAAGCCCGAAGGCGCCCCCTGAACGGCGCGCCCGGCCCTACGCCACCCCGCTCCGGCCCAGCGCCGCGATCTCCGTGCGCAGCCGCGCGATGGCGGCCGGCGCGTTCGGCTCCTTGTGCGCGCCGCGCCGCGCCAGTTGATACTTCTTGAAGGCCAGTTCGCCGAGCAGGTCATAGAACCGCCCGGAGCGCCGCCAGCTGCCGCCGAACAACGCGCCCCAGCGCGCCGCGAACTGCCCGAACAGCGAGCCGGCGGCGCGGTAATGCTCCGGCGTGATGACGCCCAGCGCCACCTCCTCGCTCAGGTAGTCGCGCATCACGCGGCCCTCGTGCCAGACCAGGAACAGGATGAAGGCGAACAGGCCCAGGAACCCGATCCAGTCCAGGGCCAGGCCCAGCAGGCAAAACAGCTCCCCCAGGGTGGCCATGAGGTTGTGCGCGGCGTGGAAGAAGACTGCCGCGCCGTAGCCGATCAGCGGCGCCGCGAAGCGCAGCGCGCCGCTGTTCAGGCGCATCACTGCGAACCCCAGGCCGGTGCAGGCGGTGAGCGTGGCGTGCAGGAAGGCGATGCCGATGGCGCGGATGGCGGTCACCAGCAGGGCCGTCTCCAGGCCCCCGGCGCTGAAGCCGGAGAAGATGTAGTTCACGTTCTCGGTGGCCGCGAAGCCGAAACCCACCAGGCTGCCGTACAGGACGCCGTCCAGCAGCGAGTCGAACTCGTGGCGGACGTACAGGTACACGGCCAGCACCGCCGCGCCTTTCACGGTTTCCTCGACGACCGGGGCCGAGATCACGGCCGCGCCGACGTTGGCGGCCGTCTCGCTCCCGGTGAACGCGAAGACGCTGATGCCGAACAGGGTGTTGAGGATGAAGGCCGACCCGGCGGCCACGATGGCGCCCCAGCCGAAGACCGCCAGCATCAGCCAGAGGGGTTCTTTTTCGTAGGGGTCAAACCAGGTGAAGACCGCCGCGTACAGCGCCATCGGGACGATGCCCAGGAAGGCGGCCAGCAAGATGCCGATGAGCAGGTCCATGTCTTATCCCCGCCAGCGCCGCGACCTGTCGCGGCTTGACCTCACCGCCGCCCCGTCAACCGTTTCCAGGTTTTCGCCCAGCGCGAAGTCAGATGGATGGCCGGCGATGAGAGCCGCGTCACCGCCCGCCCCTGGCGCAGCCCGGCCAGCAGATCGGACGGCGTGTCCGCGCATTCCACCTCCAGCTGCGCGCGGCCCAGCTCGCGCAGCGAGTGCGCGTCCGAGCCGACCGTGCCCAGTGTAGCGTGTTCGCGCGCAAAGGCAACCGCCCGCGCGTTATCGTCCGGATAGACGCAGCGCGCGTTGAAGACCTCGATCGCATCGACGTGCGGCAGGATGGCGGCCAGGTCGGCCTCGCGCCAGGCGCCCTTCCGCAGCCGGTCGAAGGGGTGCGAGACGCTGATCACGGCGCCCTGGGCGCGCAGCCGGGCGATGGTTTCGGCCGGCGACAGGCCCGGCGGCACCTCCGCCTGGACGAAGTACGCCAGCAGCTCGCCCTGGGTCGTCATGATCTCCTCGCCCAGGATGATCAGCTCCGGGTCCAGGTCGCGCGCTTCCAGCGCCCCGCGCACGGTGTTGTGGTCGGTGACCGCGATGCGCCCCAGGCCGCGCGCGCGGCCGACGCGCGCCAGGTCGCGCGGGCGCACCAGGCAATCCTCGGAGGCGTGGGTGTGGGCGTGCAGCTCGACGGCGAGCATATCGGGCCGGCGCCAGCCGGCGGCGCCTATCCCACCGGGACGGGGGTCTCGCGCTCCTGCACGCGCATGGCCTGGAAGGCGGCGATGGCGACCTCCAGCATGGCCTCGTCCGGCTCGCGCGTGGTCAGGCGCTGCAGGGCCATGCCCGGCGCGGCCAGCGCGCGCACCAGCGGGTGGCCGATGTGGCGGGCCGTGAAGCGCTGGTATTCGTAGGCGATGGAGGCGACGACGGGGATGAGCAGGAGCCGGGAGGCCAGCCGCTCCAGCAGGGGCAGCGGGCCGAGGAGCGCGAACAGGAAGATGGAGAAGACGGCCACGGTGAGCAGGAAGGCCGTGCCGCAGCGCGGGTGCTGGAGCGAGAAGCGCGCCACCGACGCCGGCGTCAGCTCGGCGCCGGCCTCGAAGGCGTTGATGGTCTTGTGCTCGGCGCCGTGATAGCCGAACACGCGCCGGATGTCCGGCATCCGGCCGATGACGGCCAGATAGCCGATGAGCAGGCCGAGCTGGAGGCCGCCCTCGATCAGCGCGGCGGCCCAGTGCGGCAGCCCCAGGGCCGTCTCCAGCCAGTAGGCGGCCGCCGCCGGGCCGGCCGAGAAGAGCGCCAGGGCCAGGACCAGGGTCAGCCCGATGGCGGCCCAGGCGGCCGGGCCTTCGATCTTGCCCTCGTCGCCGCCGGCGATATTGGCCGAGTGGTTGAGGGCCTGCCAGCCCAGGCCGAGCGCGTCCCACAGGCCGAGCAGGCCGCGCAGGAAAGGCGTGCGACTGAACCGGCCGCGGTAGATCGGGTTGAGGGGCTGGGTGTGCAGGACCACCTGGCCGTCCGGGGCGCGCACGGCGACGGCCATCGCGTTCCGGCCGCGCATCATCACGCCCTCGATGACGGCCTGGCCGCCGTAGAAGGGGAGCGCCTCGGTCGACATCGGGTTCAGGCGGACGCCCCGCCGCCGAGCAGGGCGGTGTGCCCCTGGCGCACGAGCGCGTCGTGGACCTGCCGGCGTTCGCCCACTTCGGCCATCACCTCGGACCGGATGTGCGCCCATTCCTCGGGCGTGATGGACAGGAACGCCTCGACGACGGCCGGGTCGAAGTGCCGGCCGGCCTCCTTGGCGATAATGTCGCGGGCCGCCTCGTACGACATCTGCTTGCGGTATGGCCGGTCGGAGGTCAGCGCGTCGAAGACGTCGGCGATGGCGAACAGGCGCGCGCCCAGCGGGATCGCGTCGCCCTTCAGGTTGAGCGGATAGCCGGTGCCGTCCCATTTCTCGTGGTGGGCGAGGACCACCTGGACCGGCGCCGCCAGATGCGGGATGCCGAGCAGCATCTCGTAGCCTTTTTGCGGGTGTTTCTGGATCTCCAGGCGCTCGTCCGGGTCCAGCGGGCCGGGCTTGAGCAGGATGCGGTCCGGCACGCCGATTTTGCCGACGTCGTGGAGCAGGGCGCCGCGCCGGATATCGGTCAGCGCGGCGTTGTCCACGCCCAGCGCTTGCGCCAGGCGCAGGGTGTAGGCCACCACGCGCCGGGAATGGCCCTCCGTCTCCCGGTCGCGCAGGTCCAGCGCCGCCGTCAGGGCGTCCAGGGTCATGTCGTAACTGGCCTGGAGCTCCTCGAACAGCCGGGCGTTCTCAACCGCCAGCGCCGCGCTGCTGGCGATGCTGGTGAAGAGCGACAGGTCATCCTGGTTGAAGAGCGCGCCGCCGCGTTTGTTGATGGCCTGCAGGGCGCCGATGGAGCGCCCCTCGCGCACCATCGGGACCGACATCAGCGTGCGCGTGATCAGGCCGGTCTTGGCGTCCGCGCGCCGGTTCAGGCGCGGGTCCTGCTGGGCGTCGGCGATCAGCAGCGGCTGCTGGGTGAGGATCGTGTTGCCGACGATGCTCTTGTCCACCGGCACCGTCAGGTTGATGACGTTGTGGGCGCCCAGGCCGGTGGCGTACAGGCAGGTGGCGCGCTGCCCGTCCGCCTCCAGCAGCCAGATGGACTGGCCTTCAGCCTGGAGGGCCTGATTGACTTCCCTGAAGATGCGCTTGATCAGGGCGTCCAGGTCCAGCGTCTCCTGGAAGTAGACGCTGATCCGGTCCAGCATCTGCTGGCGCTCCACGCTGCGGGCCTGGCGCTCGTAGAGCTGGGCGTTCTGGATGGCGATGGCGGCGTGGCCGGAGAGCGCGTGCAACAGCTCGGCCTCGTCCTCCTGGAAGGAGGCGCGCCGATCTTGTTCACCATCGCCACGGCGCCGAGCAGGTCGCCGCGCGCCACCAGCGGCGCGATCAGCAGGCTGCGCGTGCTCGGTCGCACCCAGCCGGCCAGCCGGTCCGGCACCTGGCCGCGGTCCAGCCGCAGCGCCCGGCCCTGGTTGGACTGGTAGAACCGGGACAACTCCGCGGCCGGCATCACCTCGCCCAACAGGTCCTTCTCGTCCTGGCCGATGGCGTGGGTGCATGTCAGGCGGGTGCGCTCGTCGCTCAGCAACCACAGCGAGCCGCCCTCGCACTGGACGGCGCTTTGCATGGTCTTCAGGATGGAGACCAGCAGCGGGTCGAGCTCCAGCGTGGAATGGAAGGCCTGGCCCAGTTCGAGCAGCAGGGTCAACGGATTGTTGGTGTCGGCGAACGTAGGCATGCGCGATAGACCCGGCCGCGTGATGGACAAACCTGGTTGAGACGGTCCAATTATACCTCCCAACCCCGTTAAAAAAACACGGCGCGAGCCAGGATGGGAAAGCCTGCTCGCGCCGCGCGTCACAACCGGCGGGGCCGGGCGCACGCCGGGCGCCGGTTCAGTAGACGGGCAGCCGGGGATCGACCTCCCGCGCCCAGGCGTTGATGCCGCCCTTGAGGTTCTTGAGCTTGCGGAAACCGGCGGCGTAGAGCAGTTCCAGCGCTTTCATCGAGCGCGCGCCGGACTTGCATTGCAGCACGATCTCCTCGGCCGAATCGAGCTCGTGCAGGTGCGCGGCCAGCTGGCCGAGCGGGATGAGCGTGGCGCCGTCGATGTGCGAGATCTCCCATTCGTGCGGCTCGCGCACATCCACGATCTTGAGGTGGTTGCCCTGCTTCAGCCGCGCCTCCAGCTCCCGGGGCGTGATGTCCCACTGGCTGGGCGTGAGGGCGTCCTCGCGGTCGTGGCCCGGCACGCCGCAGAACTGCTCGTAGTCGATGAGCTGCGTCACGGTCGGGTTGGGGCCGCAGACCGCGCAGTTCGGGTTCTTGCGCAGTTTGACCTCTTCGATGGACATCGAGAGCGCATCGTACAGCAGCAACCGGCCGATGAGCGGCTGGCCGATGCCCAGGATGAGCTTGATGGTCTCGGTGGCCTGGATCGTGCCGATGGTGCCGGGCAGGATGCCGAGCACGCCCCCCTCGGCGCAGGAGGGCACCAGGCCGGGCGGCGGCGGCTCCGGGAAGAGGCAGCGGTAGCACGGCCCCTCCCTGGCGTAAAACACCGACGCCTGGCCCTCGAAGCGGAAGATGCTGCCGTAAACGTTGGGCTTGCCCAGCAGCACGCAGACGTCGTTGGTCAGGTAGCGGGTGGGGAAGTTGTCCGTCCCGTCCACGAGGATGTCGTAGTCCCGGGCGATGGCCAGGGCGTTCTCGGACGTGAACGGCTCGTTGTAAGGGACGATCTCGATGTCGGGGTTGATGTCCTGCATGCGCCGCCGGGCGGACTCGACCTTGAGCAGGCCGACGCTGGACGAGCCGTGGATCACCTGGCGATGCAGGTTGGTGCGGTCCACCACATCGTAATCCACGATGCCGATCCGGCCGATGCCGGCCGCCGCCAGGTACAGCCCGAGCGGCGAGCCGAGCCCGCCGGTGCCGATCATCAGCACGCTGGCGGCTTTGAGTTTCTTCTGCCCGGCCAGCCCCACCTCGGGCATGATCAGGTGGCGGCTGTAGCGCAGGATTTCTTCGTGTGAGAGTTCGACGGCGCTCGGATCGACGCGCCCTAACGGAATGCCCATGCTGGCCTCCAGGTGGGAAGCGAAGGACAAAGGACGAAGGTCACAGGTCCAGGGCCATTTCCCTGGCCCTCGGCCCATTATCCCCCGATCCGCCGGCCCGCGCGCTTTGCAGCTGCTGCCGCAATTTCTCGGCGCGGGCGACGCCGTGGTTGACGTGCCGCGGCGCGCCGCCGGCGTCCAGAACGAACGTCGTCGGCACCGAGAGCACGCCCCAGTGATCGGCCACGCCGGTGCGGGCGCTGGCGTCGATCTCGATGATTTGCACGGCCTCGCCCAGCTCGGCGCGCAGTTGCGCCAGGGCCGGGCGCTGGACGGTGCGGCAGGGGGCGCAGTCCGGCGACGTGAAATACAGGATGCCGGGCCGGCCAGCCTGCCAGCCCTCGAGGCCCGGCCGGGCCGGGGTCCGGCGCAGGCGGCGCAGTTGCCAGCCGCTCCAGGCCTGGTAGAGCAGGACGCCCAGGCCGATGAGGGCCAGGGCGATGACGAAACGCACGAGCGTGTCCATCAGACCCGCGGCCTCATCCCCGGAAAGGCGCCGGGCGGCGGCGTTTTGACGAAGCCCGGCACGTTGAGCCGGTTCAGCCAGTAATAGACCGCGCAACCGGCGCAGAAACCGCCGAACAGGTTGAGCGCCGCCAGGCCCGTCACCAGCCAGACCAGGCCCCAGCCGAGGGCGGCCGGTCCTGTGACCAGGGCGACGACCCCGGCCCATAGCACAACCGCCCCGAACCCCTGGGCGAAGACGTGCGGCTCCGGGTTGTCGTTGAGCACGTCCGGCTTCACCCAGCCGCGCGGCTTGAGCAGTCCCGTGTACAGGGGCCGGAAGCCGGGCTGGCGCGTCAGCGCGCCGACCGTCATCACCGCGGCCACCAGCGCGGCCAGCCACGCCGCGTTGGCGATGAAGCTCACCAGGAGCAGCGCGATGATCACGGCCTGGTTCACGCGCAAGGCGCTGTGATCGACTTTCTGCAAACTTGCGTCCATCGTCAACTCTCCTTTTATTAGCCGCCCGGTCACCCTCTCGCCCTGTCTCCTTCTCATCTTGCCCCGCCCGCAATGCTCGGCACGATCATCAACCGGTCGCCGTCTTTCACGGGCGTGTTCTCGCCCTGCAGATGCCGGACGTCCTCATCGTTGAGGAAGATGTTCACAAAGGCGCGCAGTTGGCCCGTCTCGGTGTACAGATGCGGCCTGAGGGCCGGATGCCGGCCGGTCAGGTCGGCCAGCACGTCGCCGACGGTCGCGCCGGCCACCGGCACCTCGGGCTGGCTCCCGGTGTACGGGCGCAGCGGGGTGGGGATGCGAATAGTTGTCATGCCTTCTCCAATGGGGCGTGGTCTGTGCTCGGGGGTCTCTGCTCGGTAATCTGCACGGCTTCCTCGTCGTAGCCGGAGCGATCGTCCTTCAAGAGCCAGGAGCGCGAGCGGGTCGCCCGGCCCTGGGCGACGGTGGTGATGAGGTACGAATACCAGGGCAGGGCCCATTCGCGGTCGAAGCCGGACGGCTCCGCCGGGTGGTCGGGGTGGGAGTGAAAAATGCCGATCACGTCCAGCCCGCGCCGGGCGGCCTCCTGCTCGCCGCGCAGCATGTCCTGCGGCGTCAGCAGAAAACGGTGATATTGTTCGGCGCCGTCCCAGCGGTTCTCCAGCGTCAGGATCGCGCTGACGCGTTTCCCGCCGTCCCCGACGACGCCCAACAGCAGGCCGGCGCCCTCGTTCGGGTACGCGGCCTCCAGGTGGGCCTCCAGAGCGCGGAGCAAATCGGTGTAGATGGTCAGCATGGTTTAGAACCTGTCTCTAAACCTCAGCAGAGGCGTCGCCGACGGCACTGCCGTCGGCTATCGGGCGGGTTTAGAGATAAGCTCTTAGGCGGCGGACTGAAGACGAAGGACGCCAGCGGGCCGTCTTTCGCCCTTCGTCCGCCGTCATTCATTCCAAAACCGCTCGCTCACATACTTGTGCCCGGAGTCCGGGAACAGCGTGACGACGACGCCGGCGGTCAGCTGCTCGGCCACCCGGAGCGCGGCCACGGCCGCCGCCGCCGCCGAGACGCCCACGAAGAGGCCCTCCTCGCGCGCCAGCCGGCGCGCCATGGCGTGGGCGGCCTCGGTGGTTACCGTCAACTGCTCGTCCGGCAGCGCCGGGTCGTAAATGCCGGGCCGCAGCGCCGTCTCCATGTGCTTGAGACCCTCCAGGCCGTGGAAGGGCGAGTCCGGCTGGAAGGCGATCAGGCGGATATGGGCGTTGTAGACCTTCAGCGCGCGGCCGGTGCCGGTCAGGGTGCCGCTGGTGCCCAGCCCGGCGACGAAGTGCGTCACGCGGCCCTCGGTCTGCTCGATGATCTCGGGGCCGGTGCCGTAGTAGTGCGCCTGCCAGTTGGCGGGATTGTCGTATTGGTTGGCGTAGTAATACCGGTCCGGCTGCCCGGCCGCCAGCTCGCGGGCCAGGCGGATGGCGCCGTCCGAGCCTTCCAGCGGCGAGGACTGGACCAGGTCCGCGCCCAGCGCGCGCAGGATGGCCAGCCGCTCCGGGCTGGCGTTGGCCGGGATGACGAGCCTGACGCGATAGCCCAGCGCCCGCCCGAGCGTGGCATAGGCGATGCCCATGTTGCCCGAGGTCGAGTCGAGCAGGACTTTCTCAGGCGTCAGGCGGCCCTCGGCCTCGGCCGTGCGCAGGATGTTGAGCGCCGGACGGTCCTTCACCGAGCCGCTCGGGTTGAACCACTCCGCCTTGGCATACACCTCGACCGACGCGGGCAGGTGGGCGGTGACGCGCCGCAGCCGGAGCAGAGGCGTGTTCCCGACCCGATCGGCGAGCGCCAGACCCGCCGCCGGGGCCGCCGGGCGCGCCGCCCGGATTTTCGGCAAAGTCAACATGGTTTCACTCGTGTGCCCGCAAATAAAGCGCCAGCAAAACAAAACGGCAACCGCTGGTCCTGAACTTCGGAGGCGGTTGCCGCGTCTGCTGGCGTGAACGTCAACGCTGATGTCGGGCGTGACTAGACGACGGTGGACAAACGCCTCCGCCTTCTACACATGCAAACCTCAGCCATCAACTTGACAGAATTCATCATAATTCTCTCATTGATTATATCGCCTGGACTCCGGATGTCAACGGCGCGTTGCACGACGGGGCGACCGGGTTTTTGGAGGGGCGGCCGGGCGGTCGGGCGAGGCCGGCCCCGTGATGGGCGCGCCCAGGCGGGCCAGGATCTCGGCCTGGGCCGTCCACATCCGGGCCCGGTCGCGCGGGCGGGCGTGGTCGTGGCCGAGCAGATGCAGGACGCCGTGGACGACGAGCAGTTGCAGCTCGGCTTTCAAAGGGTGGCCGCCTGTCCGCGCCTGGGCCGCGGCCCGCGGCAGCGCGATCGCCACGTCGCCCAGGTAGCGGGCCCCGGCCTCCACCTCGTCCGAGGGGAACGCGAGCACGTCGGTGACGTCATCGTGGCCCAGGAAATCCCGGTTGAGCTGGCGCAGCGCCGCGTCGTCCGTGATCCGCAGCGTGAGCGCGCTTGGCGCTGGGGCGTCCTGCTGGGCCAGCGCCGCCCGGGCGGCCGCGCGCAGCGCCTGCGCCGTGATCCGGTTTTTGAAGCGCGGCTCGATCTGGACGTGGACGGTGCGGCGCGCGGCGCGGGCCATGCTCAGGCGCCTCCGGCCGGCGGCAGCTCGCGGGCCGGCGTCAACTCCGGGTACTGCACACGCGGGTGGAAGACGCCGCGCAGCGTGTTGACGAACGACTCGCGGATCATCAGCAGGTCGTGGAGGGTCAGGTCGGTGTCGTCGAGCTGCCCCTTGGCCAGCCGGTCGTCGATCAGGCTTTTGACGATCCGGTCGATGTCTTCCTCGGTCTTGGGCCGGTCGGAGCGCGTCTTGGCTTCGCAGCCGTCGGCCAGCATCAGCAGCGCCGTCTCGCGCGACTGGGGCCGCGGGCCGGGGTACGTGAAGCGGCTCTCGTCGACTTTGCTCGCGTCCCCGCCGGCCGCCTGCAGCGCGCGCTTGTACTGGTACATGGTCCGCAGCGTGCCGTGGTGCTCGGCGATGAAGTCGCGCATCCGGGTCGGCAGGCGGTACTTGCGCGCCAGCTCCAGGCCGTCGGTGACGTGCCGGATGATGACCATGGCGCTGGTGTCCGGGTCGAGCGAATCGTGGATGTTGATGTTGTCGAGCTGGTTCTCGACGAAGTATTGCGGGTGCAGGGCCTTGCCGGCGTCGTGGTAGAGCGCGCCGACGCGGATGAGCATGGCGTTGGCGCCGATGCGCTCGGCGGCCTGTTCGGCCAGGTTGGCCACCTGCAGGCTGTGCTGGTAGGTGCCGGGCGCGTTGCGCAGGATGAAGCGCAGCAGCGGGTGGTCCGGGCGCGCCAGCTCCACCAGTTGCAGGCTGGTGGTGACGTCGAACAGGCCGCCGATGGCGAAGAACACCATCAGCGTCAGCGCCGCCGAGATGCCGCCGTTGACCAGGCTGGCGGCCGCCAGCTGGGCCAGCCCCACCAGGTCGGTGGACGGGTTGGGCAGGCGGAAGACCAGGATGATGCCGATGCCGGCCAGCGCGCTCGCCAGGCTGGCCCAGAAGAACAGGTCGACGCGCTCGCCGCGGCCCAGGGTGACGGCGGCCACCAGTCCGCCCATGGCGACGTAGATAGTCAGCTCCAGGTTGCCGCCGCCGATATAGCCGACCAGCGCCGCGATGCCGACCGCCACGGTCATCGCCAGGTTCGGGCCGACCAGCACCGTCAGGAGCATGGCCAGCGCCGCCGCCGGGAAGAAATACGGCTGGACGGTCCGGCCCGGCACGAGCAGTTGGGCCGCCAGCAGGAAACCGTTGAACAGCAGGCCGATCAGCAGGACCAGCTTCGGGCTGCGGGCGATCTCCGGGTTGAAGCGCCGGACGTAGACGATGAGCAGGACCCCGGTGATCAGGGCGGCCAGCGCCGCGCTGAGGGTGTTCAGCCAGTTGAACTCGGGCTGCAACAGGCCCAGGGCGCGCAGCGCCTCCAGGTCTTCCTCGGTGACCACGCGCCCGCGCGTCACCACCGCCTGGCCGCGCACGATCTGTTTGACGACCGGCTCCACGGCCTGCGCCGCCGCGTCGCGGGCGGCCTGCGTGGCGGCCTCGTTGTAGAAACTGTTGGGCACCACCAGCGGGCTGACCAGCGCAACGATGACGGCGTTGTGGGCGTCGCTCAGCTCGACGCTCAGGCGCAGCGGCAGCGAGCGCCGCACCTCGTCGAGCTGATCGGCGCGCACCGAGCTGCGCATCACCTGTTCCAGCACGGCCAGGGCCTCGGTCCGGATCACGGCCCAGGCGCTGCTGTCGAGCGCCAGGATGGTGTCGGCCAGCTCGGGGGTGAGCGGCGTGTCGCGGATGGCCATCAGGTCGGCGCGTTTCTGCGCCGCGTCGGCCAGCGTATCGGCCTGGACGGTCTCGATGTAGGCGAGCACATCGCGCAGGCGCAGAAGCTGCTGGCGGACGATCCGGTTGTCCGGCGGGTTGTAGACCTCCGGCACGGCGTCGGCCGCCGCCTGGCGCGCCGCCCGGGTCAGGATGTCGCTGGTGTAACTGGTGGAGCGCGGGGCGAGCAGGTCCTGGCTGGCCGGCTCGCCGGGCCGCAGCGTGATGGTGCCAAGCGTATTGAAGGGCAGGGCCAGGAGGAGGGCGGCCGTCACGACCGAAGCGACGGCGATAGACCAGACGAGGACCTGTCGTCCGGTGCTGGTTGAGCGCGAGGCGGCGCGGGCGTCCATGCGATTGCTGATTGGGGATTGCGGCTTGGTGATAAACGCGCCTCGATCCGCATTCACCAATCCGCAAGGGCCAATCAACCGAGCAGTTCGCGGACGATCTCGTTGACCACTTGGCCGTCGGCGCGGCCCCGGGTGCGCGGGGCCAGGAGTTTCATCACGGCCCCGAGCTGTTTGAGGTCGGTGGCGCCGGCCTCGGCCACGGCGGCCTGCGCCAGCGCTACCAGTTCCTCCCGGCTGAGCGCCTGGGGGAGATAGCTTTCGATCACGGCCAGCTCGGCCTGGTAATCGGCCACCAGGTCCGGGCGGCCGGCCGTCTGCGCGTCGGCGATGGACTCGCGCCGGGACTTGGCTTCCTTTTGGATCACGGCCGTCACATCGTCGTCGGTCAGCTCGATCTGCCGGTCGACCTCGGCCTGTTTGATGGCGGCCTGCAGCGCGCGCACGGTGGCCTTGCGCGTCTCGTCGCCGGCCTTCAGGGCCGCTTTGAGATCGGCGGTAAGTTGGTCTTTCAGGCGCATAGCCTTTTCAGTATATCACGCCCCGAGGGCCGCCGGGCTAACCGGGCGGCCAGGTCATCTGCCGTCCGCCGAGCAGGTGGAGGTGCAGATGCGGCACGGTCTGGCCGCCGTGACGACCGGTGTTCACCACCAGCCGGTAGCCGTGGCGGGTCAGCCCCTCCTGCTCGGCCACGCGCCGGGCGGCCAACAACAGGGCGCCCAGCAGGGACTCGTCGTCCGGCCCCGCCTCCGCCAGGCTCGGCAGCGGCTTGACCGGGATGATCAGGATATGGGTCGGCGCCTGGGGGTTGATGTCGCGGATGGCGATCAGGCGCTCATCGCGATACACCACCTGGGCCGGGATCTCGCCCTTGATGATCTTGGTGAAGAGGGTGTCGTGGGGCATAGGCTTCAGGCTCAGGGTTGTCGCACGGTGACATTGTCAAACGCGATCTGCACGCCGCCTTCGTTGAACGTCCCGGCGATCAGGCCGACGTCGCCGTGGCGCAGCGTCGCATCCCGGAACTCGCCGACCGCGACGCCGTTGACCGTCAGACTCAGGGTCTCGCCCCGGCAGACGGCCTGCAGCCGGTTGACGGCGCCCGGCCCGGTCTGCACCGCAGCGAGCGGCTCAAAGTCGCCGGCCGGGTTCAGGTAAGTGTACTCGTCTTTCACGACCTTGCCGGCGCTGTAATAGCCGTCGCTGCTCACCAGGAAAAAGTAGAAGTTGTTCTGGTCCCCGGTCCGGGTGTAGCGGCACAGCACGCCAAAGGCGTTGTCCAGCGGGCCGGCGAGGTGGCGGGCCTCGGCCTCAATCTGCGCGTCGTCCAGGTCCAGCCCGGCCAGCCCCCAGGCGTCCAGGTTGCCGGCCGCGACCGCGATCAGATACGCGCCGTCGACGTAGTCGGTCGTAATGTCCAGCCCGGTGTGCCGGTCCCAGCCGCTCTGGGGATCGGAGAAATCATCCTGCAGGATGACGTCGCCCGGCCGGGCCGCGGGCAGGGAGGCGCAGGCGGCCAGCGCGATCAGCGCGCACCAGCCGAGGACACAGGCTCTTGTGTGGGCCATCAGGACGCGGACCATGCGGGCATTCTATCACGCGCGGGGGCTGCGGCTGGAAGCCGTCCGTTGCGAATCGCGGCTAAAGCGCGGCTGCCAGCGGCGCTGACAACTTGTCGCGGCGGGAAGCCGCTCTTACGGGGGGAGGGAGGCGAGGGCGCGCAGGGCGAGGTTGCCGTACGGGCCGTCCGGGTCGAGGGTCACCGCCTGTTCGAGGGCGGCGCGCGCCTCGGCGGTCTTGTCCTGCTGCAGATAGAGCCGGCCGAGGTGGTAATAGGCGCTGGCCAGCTCGGGATCAAGCTGAAGCGCGCGCTTCAGGCTTTCCTCGCCGTTGAGCAGGTCGCCGGTCAGGACCAGGGCGAAGCCCAGCGTGTCGTGGGCGGCGGCGCTCTCGGCGTCCAGGCCCACCGCCTGGCGCGCCGCCGGCAGGCCGAGCTCAGGCACCTTCCAGTCGTAGTCCAGGTGGAAGCGGGCCAGCAGCAGCCAGAACTGCGCGTCGCGTGGGGCCAGGCGCACGGCTTCGCTGAACCAGTGCTCGGCCTGCGGGAGGTCGTTCAGCGCCGCATAGGCCCCGCCCATCTCGGCCGCGATGGCGGGGTTGGCGGGGTCGAGCTTTTGGGCGGCCTCGAGATACGGCAGCGCCTGGGCCGCTTGCCCGAGTCGGCGGTAGTGCAGGCCGAACAGGAACTGCGTCAGGGGCGACTCGGGCGCCAGCTCGACGGCCCGGCGATATGAGGCCGCGCCATCTTGGCCCTGCATATCCAGCGCCAGCCCGAGATAAGCGTGAGCATCGGCGTAGGCCGGGTTCAGGGCCACGGCTTGCGTCAGGGCCAGCCCGGCCAGCGCCCATTCCTGCATCTGGATCAGCTCATAACCGGCGCGCCCGTACAGGTAGGCCTCATCCTCCTGGGCCTGGGCGGCCGCAATGGCGCGGCGCAGCCGTTCCGCCTGGGGCGCGAACTCGGACGACAGGCTGGCGGCCTGCGTCAGCCAGCCCGACGCCTCCGCCGGCGCCGTGGCCGTGGTCAGCAGCGCCAGCCGGTAGATGAGCGCCGGATCGATCGCGCCGGCCTGCACGCGCCGGGTCAGCATCGCGATGGCGTCCGGATACCGCCCGGCCGCCTCGTAGCTGGCCGCCAGCCGGGACAGGATGGCGTCGTTGTCCGGCAGCTCGTTGAGCGCCTGCTCCCATTGCTCGGTCGCGGCCGCCGGGTCGCCCAGGCCCTGGTAGGCGTCGCCCAGCCGCACGCGCCGGGCCGGCGTCCAGCCGCCCAGGTCGCCGGCGCGCTGCAGGCGCCGGACAGCCGACTCGAACCGGCCCGCCGCCAGGTCCGCGGCGCCGGCGCGTTCCAGCGTCTCGGCGTCGTCCGGCAGCCGGGCGGCGGCCATGTTCAGGGCATCGGCGGCGGCCGCGAACTGCCCGGCCGCGCTCGCGGCCTCGGCGCGGCGAAAGGCGTCCGCGAGGTCGGCGGGCCAGGGGGATGGGCTGAGGGCCAGCAGGGCCGCGATCAGCAGCCCGGCCCGCAGCCCGGGATGTTTCAGGATGGGCGTTGCGCTCAAAGCTGGAGCAGTTGCCGGACATGCTGCTGCAGCTCGTCCGACTTGAAAGGCTTGTTGAGATAGACCGCCACGGACTGGAGCGAGCCGATCAGGCGATGGACCGGCTCCTTGTGGGCGGTCAGGACGATGACGGGCGTCTGCTTGATGCGGCCGGAGTCCTTGAACGCTTCCAGCACCTGCCAGCCATGCATGTCGGGCAGGTCGATGTCCAGGAAGATCAGGGCCGGCACCTCGCCGTTCAGGAAGTCGATGGCGCGCGCGCCGGAGGGCGCGTTGACGATCTCCAGCGGCAGGTGGCGCAGCGCGATCTTGAGCAACTCAAAGGCGTTGGCATCGTCTTCGATGGCGAGGACCCGGGGCTTGACGGACACGGCGCTCTCCTGAGTGGGCGCCGGAATTATACATCGGCGCGGCCAAAGCTTTCGTCTGCGCCTGGCCGGCGGGCCGTCGCCGACCCGCTGACAAATGACAGTCAGAATCGCTCTAAAAATCACGTCAGCCGGCGAACCAGTTTGCTATAATCGGGAGGCGTTCGCCCGTCCACATCGGGTTTCCCCAAGGAGATCGCTCCATCATCCATGCCTGCCGGCGCCAGACTGAAATCGGCCGGCTGTCGTCGGCGACCGGCCATCTGATCTCGGCTCACAAAGGAGGCTCCCTTGAACGTCGTCGTCTGCGTCAAACAAACGCCTGACTCGGCCGCGAAGATTTCGGTCGAGAACGGCAAGGTCACCTGGGATGCGGGTCTGGTGCTCAACCCCTGGGATGAGTACGCCGTCGAAGAGGCGATCCGGTTAAAGGAAAAACACGGCGGCAAGGCCACGGCGCTGTGTCTCGGGCCGGACAGCGCCAAAGAAGCGCTCAAAACGTGTGTGGCCATGGGCTGTGACGAGGCCGTCCTGATCTCCGACCCGGCCCTGGAGGGCTCGGACGCGCTGGCCACGGCCTATGTGCTGGCGCAGGCCATCCACAAGGTCGGGTCCGTGGACGTGGCGCTGTTCGGCAAGCAGGCCATCGACGGCGACACCGGCCTGACGCCGATGGCCGTCGCGCGCCGCCTGGGCTGGGCGCCGCTCACCTACACCGTGCAGATCGCCGAGATCGACGCCGGCGCCGGGACCATCAAAGTGCAGCGCCTGCTCGAACAGGGCAAGCAGGTGGTGACGGCCAGACTGCCGGCCGTCATCGGCACGGTCAAGGAGATCAACGAGCCGCGCTATCCGTCGTTCATGGGCATCCGCAAGGCGGCCAAGGTCAACATCGCGGTCTGGAAGGCGGCCGATCTGGGCGTGGACCTCGGCCAGGTGGGCGCCGCCGGCTCCGCCACACGCTGGCCCGGCATCTACCCCCCGCCGGCCCGCGAGGGCGCCGTCGAGCTGTTCGACGGGACGCCGGAGGAGATCGCCGCCAGGCTGGCCGACCGGCTCATCGCGGAGAAGGTGATCTAGCGAATGGCCGTTCGCGGATGGCGCATCGCCATTTGCCCTCAGCCAGGAACGATAAGGCGAAAGCTATGACCAACACGATCTGGGTTTTCATCGAACAGTTCAGGGGCGTCATCGCGCCGGCCTCGCTCGAGGCCCTGGGCGCGGCGCGGACGCTGGGCGGCGGCGTCACGGCGATCCTCTTCGGGCAGGGCGTCGGCGCGCTGGCGCAAACCGCCATCGCCCACGGCGCCGACGAGGTGCTGGTGGCCGATGACGCGACGCTGGCCGACTTCCGCGTCGAGCCGTACGCGGCCCTGCTGGTGAAGCTGACGCGCGAACATGCCCCGGCCGTCCTCCTGGCCGGCGCCACCACCGCCGGGCGCGACCTCTTCGCCGCCGCGGCCGTGGACCTGGGCACGGGCTGCCTGGCCGATGTCACGGCCGTGAAGCTGGTGGACGGCATCGTTCACGCGGTCCGGCCGGTCTACGCCGGCAAGCTCCTGGCGGACGTGACCTTTGCGGGCAGCGGCAAGCCGCAGCTGGTCACACTGCGCCCGCGCGCCTTCCCCAAGCCGGACCCCGACCCGGCGCGCACCGGCGCCATCCTTCATGTCCCCCCGGCCCTGGCCGAGGACGCCATCGGCGTCAAGGTGGTGGACTACGTCATCGAGCAGGGCCAGGTGAGCCTGACCGACGCCAAGATCATCGTCAGCGGCGGGCGCGGCGTGGGCGGGGCGGAGGGCTTTGCGCCGATCCGGGAACTGGCGCAGACGCTGGGCGGCGCGATGGGCGCCAGCCGCGCGGCCGTGGACGCCGGCTGGATCCCGTACGCGCATCAGGTCGGCCAGACCGGCAAGACCGTGGCGCCGGACCTGTACATCGCCGCCGGCATCTCCGGTTCTATCCAGCACCAGGCCGGCATGCGCTCGTCGAAGGTCATCGTGGCTATCAACAAGGACGCCGACGCCCCGATCTTCAAGATGGCCCGTTACGGCGTGGTGGGCGACCTGTTCAAGATCGTGCCGGCGCTGACGGCGGAGTTTAAGAAGCGGCTGGGAAAATAGAGACTAGAGATTCAGAGACTGGGGACTGGATTTGGGGCGGTGGGAGGCAGCTTTCATCGCCCCGTTTCATTTGAGTGTGACTAAATCCAGTTGAGTCGCCTTTGTCTGAATGCGGCCCAAGACGCCAACGACCAGACCGGGCCAAGCGGTCAGGCCCGGTGGGCGGTTCCGTCATTCCGGCGAAGGCCGGAATCCAGGCAATGGCGACGGGTCTGGACCCCGGCTGGAGTTTATCCCGGCGAAGGCCGGGACCGGGGTGACGCCAACACCGGCGGAGCGGCGAACCCGGTGAGCGAGCCTGGCGCCGCTGAAGGTTGTGCCGCCTCAACCGGTTTGGTCACACCCGTTTCATTTCTGGCGCTGTGCCCGTTGATGTGTCGCTTTGGACAAGAGAGGCTGGGTCGCGTTGGCAACGAACCTCGTCGATCAATCGCTGGCCCCCAGGCCTCAATCCCTCCCCCGCAACGTCTGGATCGTCACCGCCGCCAGTTTCCTCACCGACGTCTCCAGCGAGATGCTGGCGACGCTGCTGCCGCTCCTCCTGGCGAACGTGCTGGGGACGCGCACCAGCGTCGTCGGCCTGATTGAGGGCCTGGCCGAGACGACGTCCAGCCTGATGAAGCTTTTCTCCGGCTGGTTTTCGGACCGGCTGGGGCAGCGCAAGTGGCTGACCGTCCTCGGATACGCGCTGTCCACGGCCGCCAAGGGCGTGTTGTTCTTCGCCAACGCCTGGGGTTGGGTGCTGGGCAGCCGCTTCGGCGACCGGCTGGGCAAGGGGCTCCGCACCGCGCCACGCGACGCGCTGCTGGCCGATAGCCTCCGGCCGGAGCAGCGCGGCCTGGCCTTTGGCCTGCACCGGGCCGGCGACACGGCCGGCGCGGTCGTCGGCCTGGTCGTGGCCCTGGTCGTCGTCTGGTTCTCACAGCAAAACGCGGCGCTGTTGAGCCCGGCCACCTTCCGGATGCTGGTGCCGCTCAGCCTGATCCCGGCCGCGCTGGCCGTGCTCGTCCTGGCCTTCGGCGCGCGGGAGACGCCGGCGCCGCGCCAGAACGGCCTGCCGCAACTGACCCTGGCCCCGTTCGACGCGCGCTTCAAGTACTTCCTGTTCGTCGTGGCGCTCTTCACGCTGGGCAACTCGTCGGACGCTTTCCTGGTGTTGCGCGCGCAGGCGGCCGGCCTGCCGCTGATCGGGGTGCTGGGCATGATGATCACGTTCAACGTGATCTACGCGGCGCTGTCCGGCCCGGCCGGCGCTCTCTCAGACCGGATTGACCGGCGCTGGCTGCTGGCCGGCGGCTGGCTGCTGTATGGGCTGGTGTACCTGGGGTTCGCGTCGGCGACGGCGGGCTGGCAGGCGTGGGCCCTCATGGCCGTGTACGGCGTGTATTATGCTTTCACGGAGGGTGTGGCCAAGGCGTACGTGGCCGACCTGGCGCCGCCCGATCTGCGCGGCACAGCCTACGGCGTGTTCAACGCCGTCGTCGGCCTGATGGCGTTCCCGGCCAGCTTCGTCGCCGGCCTGCTCTGGCAGGGCGCCGGGGGGTGGGAAGGCTTCGGGCCGGGAGCGCCGTTCTATTTCGGCGCGGCGCTGGCCCTGGTCGCGGCGACCTTGCTGGCGCGCCTCCCGCGTCCAGCCCCGGGCATTACGGCCCGACGACGATGAGCGGCAGGAAGTAGCGAATCCAGGCCCCCTGCCGGATGACCAGGGGCCGGCCTTCTCGATCTTGCTGAGTGCTTAACGAATAGTCCCCGTACGGGCACAGCCCGTTCCAGACCTGCCGCACATGGGCGACGACCTGTAAATGGTGGGTGACGCCCGGCAGCAGGTCCAGGTCGACCTCGGCCGGCGCGCCGGTGGCGCTGTACGCTCCAAACACGTCGAAAACGCCGGACTCGGCCGTCACCGTCACGGCCTCGCCGTTGCCGATGAAGACCGTGATCGTTTGAGTCAACGCATCCGTGAGCGAGGTCACAGGCTCCACCCACAAGGGTTCCGGGGTGGCCAGGGGGCACGGGGTTGCGGCGGCGGCGCCGTCCCCAGCTGAGGCGGAACTGCGCGGGGCGCGCGGCTGGCTCAGCCAGAGCGCGAACGCCAGAGAGGCCGCGAGCGTGATGAAGGCTGGTGCGCGCAGCGAGATCGACATAGCCACTCCCCTTCGGGCGGCCTATCCAGGTCGTCGCCCGTCAGCATATGCTGAAGCGGCAGCGACGGCTATGGCACTTTCCCCAGAGGCGGCGCGGCGTGGTCGGTGAAATACTTCTGCCACGGGCCGCAGCCGCGGATGAAAGGCTGCATCAACGCGCGCTCGGCCTGGACGGTGTGCATCAGGTCGTGGCCCGCCCACTCGTGCAGCAATTCGCGCAGGGTCACCGGCCCCAATTCCTGATGGCGGGCCCGCCGATCCAGGTCTGCCTCGTTCAGCCCCGCGACGAGCGCCAGGCTTTCCTGCCGCTGAGCGTTGAAGGTGCGCGCCAGCTCCAGCGGCGCCTGCGTCAGGTCGGGCCGCGTCCCCTGGCTGTCCGGGTCGAAGGGCGGGAAGTCCTGGCCCGCCAGCAGGAAACGCACGCGCGCCGCAAACACCGTCTGTTCGGTGTCCACGAAGTGTTGCAGGCATTCCAGGGCCGACCACTCGCCAGGCGCGGGCGGCAGGGTGAGCAGCCCGGCGGGCAGCGCCTCGGCCAGGCTCAGCCAGCGGGCCGGCGTGGCGCTCAGGACGGAGCGCGACCAGGCGAGGATGTCCACGGTCATAAAGCCCTCCAGGGTGAGTGTTGCCCGGCTACTCGCTCAGCGCGCGGATGACGCTCAGCGCGGCGCCGGCGGCACGCCGTTGGGCGTCAGCCCAATCTTCTTCCTCGGCCATCTTCTTGAGATGCCCGAGCACCACGCTGGCCTCGTCGTCGGTCAGGCTCAGCCAGAGCTTGCGGATGCGCGGCGGCTCCTCCGAGAGCAGGGCCTCCCACAGGTCATCCAGGCTCAGATCGTCGTCCATCATGTTGCGCCTCCTGACTCTGCGACGGTGTTCGCGGCGAGAGCGTGCACAAACTCGGCCGGGATGCGGATGGGCCTGAGCGTCGTCCGGTCCACCCAGACGTACTGCGTGTTGACGCGCGCCACCGGCTCGCCGTCCGCGACGCGCGTGATGGCGTAGTGGCGCATCCCGGAGGCCGGCCGCAGGGCGTAGGCCCAGGTGGCGATCTCCAGCTCATCGCCGAAGACAGCCTGGCGCCGGTACTCGAGGCGGTGCCGGCGGGCCAGGATGCCGAGGTTGGCCGCCGCCATGCGCGCCTCGGTCCAGCCGGCCGCGGCGCACACGTCGAAGCCGGCCTCGCCCACGTAAGCCAGGTAGTTGGCATTGTTCACGTGCCCGGCCGCATCCACATCCCGCCACTCGACGCGGCGCCGGACGCGGAAGACGCCCGGCGGCGGGGGCGGGGGCGCCGGAAATGGATCGCGCCGGGCAGGCGGCGGCGCGCCCTCCGGGAAAAATGCGGCCGTCAGCTCCGGCGGGATCGGCGCCGGCCGGCCTGAGCGGGCGTCGAGGAAAGCCCAGTCGGTTGCGGCCCGCGCGGCCAGGTCGCCGGTCCCGGCGCGCCGAAACTCGTACAGGCGCCGCGAACGCACGCGCCCGAAGTCGGCCACCCAGGTGGTGACCGCCACTTCGTCATTGTAAGCCAGAGGCCGCCGGTACTCAATCTCCGTCTCGTGGATAACCCACAGGCGCCCCAGGGCGCGGTAACGCTCCAGGCCGAAGCCGGCCGCGGCCGACGCGTCGAACGCCGTCTCCTGCATGTAACGCAGGTAGGTGGCGTTGTTGAGGTGGCCGTAAGCGTCGCACTCATAATGCCGGACGCGGAACGTGCGGGTGTGGGTCAGGGGCATAGGCCTCTAAGTGTCACGCGAAAGTGATGACAGTCTGCACTGACTAATACGACGAGATTGGTCTAGGATGTGTCTGACAGACAAGAAGCCGCCGCACAAGCCGGTCGTGCAACGAGAGCCAAACTGAACACCGGCGCAATCGGTGACTTGGAACCGGACCCCTCGTCGGCTCCCGGCCAGCACCGCAAATTTTGCCCCACCCTCTCTGACCGTGCCGCCCTTGAGGCGGCGGCTTTTTTAATCCGACCGCCGACTACCGCTGGCGGGTCCGTCCGCCATCCGTTGTCGAACGTCTCTCCCAGGTCATCCGCAATCCGCCGTGCGGCCGGAGGGTGACGAGCGGGTCCACCTTCACCGGCCGGCCGGGCGCGAGGCGCAGGCGATATCGCTGGGCGACCGTCGCCAGCGCCAGCGCCCCCTCCATCAGCGCGAAGGTGTTGCCGATGCACAGTCGCGGCCCGCCCCCGAAGGGCAGGTACGCGAAGCGCGGCGCGTCGGCGTCTTTCTCCAGGAAACGTTCGGGACGAAAAACTTCCGCGTCGGGCCAGAGCGCGGGCTGGCGATGGACGACGTACGGGCTGATGATGATCAGGGCGCCGGCCGGGATGGCGCAGCCGGCGATCTCGTCCGGCTTCAGCGCCTTGCGGGTGATCAGCCAAGCCGGCGGGTAAAGGCGCAGCGCCTCGTCGAACACGGCGCGCGTGTAGGGCAGGCGCGGCAGATCATCCACCGTGGGCGTCCGCCCGCCCAGGACCGAGCCCAGTTCCTCGTGCAGGCGGGCCTCGGCCGCCGGGTTCTCGGCCAGCAGGCGCCAGGTCCAGGTGAGGGCGCTGGCCACCGTCTCGTGGCCGGCGACGATCAGCGTCACAATCTCGTCGCGCAGTTGCCGGTCGTCCATCGGCGCGCCGTCGTCGCCGCGCGCGTTCAGCAGCAGGCCGAGCAGGTCGTCGGGGCCCGCGCCGTCCGCCCGGCGCGCCGCAACGAGGCGGTGCACGGCCTGGTCCAGCGTCCGGAGCGCGGCCCGGAACCTGCGGTGGCGCGCCGTCGGCAGCCAGAGCGGCGGCGCCAGCGGGGTCTGCGCCCGGTAGATGATGAAGTCCAGCGCGGTCAGGGTGGCCTGCGCCAGATCGTCGGCCTCGCGGCTCAGGTCGGCGCTGAACAGGGTCTGGCCGACGATCTCCAGCGCCAGCCGCATCATTTCGGCGTCCACGTCGAGCGGCGCGTCCGCCTCCAGCGCGTCCCAGCGTTCCAGCATCCGCCCGGCCGCCGCCGTCATCGCCGTCCCAAAACCCGCCAGCCGCGCCCGATGGAAAGCCGGTTGGAGCCTGCGGCGCTGGCGCAGCCAGAACTCGCCGTCGCTGGTCAGCAGGCCATTCCCGGTGACCAGCGCCAGGGTCCGGTACTGGAGGGTGTTCTTGCTGTAGTGGTGATGGTTGTCCAGGAGCACGTGCTTGACGGCGTCCGGCGTGTTGACAGCGTACACGGCCAGCCCGCCGATCGGGAACTGGACGATGTCGCCGTACGTCCGGGCGCTGTCGAGCAGGAACTGAAGCGGATCAGCCAGGATGGTCCGGATCTGGCGCAGCAGGTCTGGGCCGGCCGGGCCGGGCGCGGTGGTTTTCATCAGGGCCGATGATAACCCAGACCGGCAGGTGAGCCGGCATGCGCCGCCGGGCCTCCTGTGGCACAATAGATTTATGCCGCTGCCGCCGCAACAGTTCATCACCTTCCTGCACACCCCCGACCTGGCCCGCACGGCCGATTTCTACGAGCGCGTGCTGGGCCTGCGCCTGGCGCGCGACCAGGGCGCCTGCCGCATCTACCAGGTCGCCGGCGACGCTTATCTCGGCTTTTGCCGGCAGGGCGAAGTGATCCGGCCGGATGCCGGAGACGCGCTGGCGCGCGTGGTCCTGACTCTGGTCACGGACGACGTGGACGCCTGGTGCGCGCATCTCGCCGCGCACGGTGTGCCGCTGGAGAAGGCGCCCGCCGACAACCCGCCGTACCGCATCACCAACGCCTTCGTGCGCGACCCGAACGGCTATCTGGTCGAGATCCAGCGCTTCTGGGAGCCTCTGGAATGAAGATGCTTCGTATTCTTTCTCTCGGTTTGTGCCTGTCCCTGTTGACCGACGCGTTTGCGGCGCAGGCGCAGGCCCCGGCCCCGCCGCCCGATACCCGTTTTGGGGCGGTGGAGGCGTACATGGCGCCGGACAAGGCGGCGGACCTGCGGGTGGGCTGGGACCGGATGGTGGTGCGCTGGTACGAGCGCCAGCCGGACAACCCGGATCAATGGAATGTGCCCGGCGAGGAAGCCGACCGCGTCAACGCGGCGCTGGCGGCCGGGCGGGAGATGACGATCCTGTTGATGGGCACGCCGCCCTGGGCCACGGACGGGCCGGCTATCGGCGGTGTGCCGCGCGGTCTGTATCTGCCGGTGGACGATCCCAATAACCTGTGGGCCGTTTTCGTGCGCCGGATGGCGTCTGAGTACGCCGGCCGCGTCAACCACTGGATCATCTGGAACGAGCCCGACATCGCGCCCGAGGACTTCGGCGCCCAGTTCGAAGGCTCGGTCCAGGATTACTACCAGCTCGTCAAGGTCGCCTGGCAGGCGGCCAAGCAGGCCAACCCGCAGGCCGTCATCCATCTGGCCGGCCTGACGCACTGGCACGACGTCGTTTACGGCCGCAAGCCGTACCTGCAGCGCTTCTTGGAGGCCGCCAGCCAGGACCCGACCGCGCGCCGCAACAACTACTACTTCGACGCCGTCAGCCTGCACCTCTACTTCCGCAGCGAGACGGTCTACGACATCGTCAACCTGTACCGCGGCCTCCTGCGGCGTTACGGTCTGCGCCAGGCCATCTGGCTCAATGAGACCAATGCCGCGCCGATGGACGACCCGCACCTGCCCTGGAACGCGCCGCTGTTTTCGTTGACGATGGACCAGCAGGCGTCGTTCATCGTCCAGGCGTTCGCCCTGGCGCTGGCCGCCGGCGCCGAGCGCGTGTCGGTCTATAAGCTCATCAACCCGGTCGTGCAATTCCCGGGCGGCGATTATTACGGCCTCTATCGGCCGGACGGCTCGCCGCGCCCGGCGGCCGAGGCCTATCGGGCGGTGACCACCCACTTCGCCGGGGTGCGGCGGACCACGCTGATCACGCTGCGCAGCCATTACATCGCCCGGCTGGAGCGGCCCGGGGCGGTGACGCGCGTGTTGTGGGCGCGGCGCGACCAGGCCGTGACTCTGCGCCTGCGCCTCACCGCCGGGGCCGTGGGCGTGGTCCTGTACGATCAGTACGGCGTGGCTCAGCCGCTGGTCGTCGACCGGAACGGGGCGTTCACGTTGACCCTGCCGGCGGCGGTCTGCGGCGACCCGAACCACGGGTGTCTCCTGGGCGGCGCGCCGTGGCTGCTGGTGGAGACGCTGGGCCGGCGTTGATGTGCTAGAATCAGCGCGATGTCCGCCGTCCCGCCGCTCCCCAAAGTCCGCAATCCGCGCACCCACGCCCTCATCCGGCGCGAGACGTTCTGGCAGATCACAACGCCGCTGGCGATCACGCTGCTGGCCGTCATCGGCGTGCTGGCCGTCGTGGTCCTGGGGGCGGCCGGGAGGCTGGCCGCGCCGACGCGTCCGCTGGCCGATATCGCGCTGATGTTCCTGATCGTGCTCGCGTTCGTCGCGGGTTTCTTCATGCTGGCCGTGGGTGTGGTCGTGGCGGTGGGGCTGGCGTACGGCCTGCGCGAGCTGCCGTTCCTGTTCAAACGCGTGCAGGACTTCCTGTGGGTGGTCGCGCAGCAGACCCGGTCGATGACGCAGCGGGTGGACAACCGCATCGTGGGCGTGCACATCTCGCTGGCGGCGGTGAGGAGCCTCGTCCACAGTTTCCAGGCGCTCTTTGCGCCGTGGAGGACAAAGTGAACAACCTGGATTGGCGCAACAAGGTCCTGCTGGCCGGCGGGGCGGTGGGCGCGCTGCTCGGCGTGGTGGCCGCCTACCTGTACGTCAACGCCGTCGAAAGCCCCGAGGATCCGCCGGAGCTCAGCCCGGCCGAGGCCGTGGCCGTCGGCCTGGCGGTGCTCGGCGTCCTGCGCCAGATTGCGTCGTTGCCGGAGGGGAAGAAGAAGCGCAAAGTGAGGTGAGCGGGGCGCGGGAGAGGCGCCCGATAGTGGGAAGGGCAGACCCGGCGGGGCGCAAGTCCCGGCCGGGCTTTTTTTGTTTCAGGAGGGCTCAGGTGACGTTTGTCTATTGACAGACCCGGATTTTGACTTATAGTGAATGAACGTTCGTTCATTTTATTGAGCTTCGCCATGTCGCCTCATCGAACAACGCCGACCGCCCCTGCGGCTGAGGCCGCCCCGACGAAGGGCGAGACCACCCGGACCCGCCTGCTGGCGGCGGCCCACAAGCTGTTCCTCAAACAGGGTTTCCACGGCACGAGCATGCGCGCGATTGCGGACGCGGCCGGGATCGCGGTCGGCGGCATCT